>Ga0255054_10000229_pt1 | contig 32727 bp, 29 predicted proteins | sample JV7_2_23_MG_FD_188634 | JGI IMG/M metagenome (GOLD analysis project Ga0255054, IMG submission 188634) | Seawater microbial communities from Jervis Inlet, British Columbia, Canada - JV7_2_23 | ecosystem: Environmental > Aquatic > Marine > Inlet | place: Canada: British Columbia | collected... | reverse complement strand
CTAGACAAGGTCAAAACCCAACCCGGATTTATCGCGGCCCTCGACCAGAGCGGCGGCAGCACACCAAAAGCCCTGGGTCTTTACGGCGTTACCGAGGACGCCTGGTCGAACGACGACGAGATGTTCACGGTCGTGCACGAGATGCGCACGCGGATCATGACGAGCCCGGCATTCAATGGCGACCGTATACTCGGCGCCATCCTTTTCGAGAACACGATGGACCGTGAGGTCGAGGGCCAGCCGACCGCACGCTATCTCTGGAACGTGAAAAATGTTGCACCGTTCCTCAAGGTCGACAAAGGTCTCGCCGGGATCGAGAATGGCGCTCAGGTCATGAATCCGATGCCGGGTCTCGCTGAGCTTCTCGACAAGGCCAAGGCGAATGGCGTCTTCGGCACCAAGATGCGCTCGGTGATTAAGGAAGCGGATGCCGAGGGCATCAGTGCCGTCGTCAAGCAGCAATTCGATATCGGCCGCCAGATCGTCGCCGCCGGTCTCGTGCCGATCATCGAGCCCGAGGTCGACATCCACTGCCCCGACAAAGCGGCGGCCGAAGATATGTTGCACGCCGGGATCATGGATGAACTGAACAGCCTCGGAAATGACGAGCTCGTCATGTTGAAGCTGACCCTTCCCGAGCAGGACAATTTGTATGCCGACTGCATCGCGCATCCGAATGTCATCAGGGTCGTTGCATTGTCCGGTGGCTACTCACGCGAAGAAGCGAATGACCGCTTGTCGCGCCAGAACGGCATGGTTGCGAGCTTTTCGCGCGCCCTGTCGGAAGGCCTCAATGCACAGCAATCCGCTGGGGAGTTCGACGCAATGCTGGACGCATCGATCGCGAGCATCTGCGAGGCTTCCAGCAGCTGACGGTAAGTATCCGACACGTACTGCGCTGCGGCGACCTTGGCCGCATCGTCACCCTTCACGGCGAGGTCTACGAGCCGCTCGAAGGCTTCGGCCTGAAGTTCGAGGCTTACGTCGCGAAGACCATTGCCGAATACGTCCTCGACAACGAGGCAAGAGGGCGTGTCTGGCTCGCCGAGCGAGACCATGAACTCATCGGCTGCACGGCGATCGCGCTGCGCGACAATGGTGTGGGCCAGTTACGCTGGGTGCTCGTCGATCCGTCGGCCCGGGGCATCGGCCTGGGGCGCCGGCTGGTCGAAACCGCTATCGACTATTGCGGGGACTCGGGTTGCGAGACGGTGTATCTCGAGTCCACGGACGGTTTGACCGAGTCGCAGACGCTTTACGAAGCCCTCGGTTTCGATCTGATCTCGAGTGATGTGGAAGAGCTTTGGGACGGCCCACGTCCGCTCATCCGCATGCACAAAGCCCTCTAAAATAAAACGGGGTCGAACCGCAGTTTATGAAACTGCGGTTCGACCCCTTTTTTCGATAAGTAGGGTCTGACCCTACTTTATTAGTTGCCGAAATTCGCCCTGACTACAACACCAACCGTACGCGGTTTGTTGGTGCGGAAGCTCAGACGAGCCCGACCACCACGCTCACGATCGAAGGACAGGTTGGCGTTCTCATCGCCCACGTTGTGCACGTAAAGCGTTGCTGACCATGTCTCCCACTCAATGCCGAGATTGAGATTGACGATCGTGTACGGATCGAGCAGCAGGTCGACTTCGGTAACTTCGTTACCCGTTGCGCCCCCCAACGGCAGCAAGGACATGAATGTCCCCGCACCCGGAACCTGGTCGCTCGGCTGCGTGATCCGATCGCCAACATGGTGCACGGTAGCCGAGAGGAAGCCGTTCGAGCCGCCGATAGGGAAGTAATAGCTACCTGTCGCCGCAACCTGGAACTCGGGAACCGATGCCAGACGATTGCCGTCCTGTATGCCTAGCAGGATTGCGCCCGTCGCGTCAGTGACCGTTGAGTCAAACTCCGACTCCAGGATGCTGCCCGCGATCGAGATTTCGAAGGCCTCGGAAGGACTGGCGGCCAGCTCGAACTCGACCCCCGCCGTATGCGCACTGTCAACGTTGAAGGAAACACGCGATGAACATGATCCGGCGTCGAGGGTCACCTGCAGATCGCTGATGTCCGAGTAGAATGCAGCAGCGTTGAACGTGACGCCATTGTCCCAGGTCGACTTGATGCCAGCCTCGTAATTCCACATCGTCTCGTCGTCGTAAGCCTGGAAGCCGCCGAATATGGCCCTATCCTCATCTGTACAAAGCGCCGGGTTCAGCGGATCGTTCACGCCACCGAGCCGAAAGCCCTGCGAAACCTGGCCATTCAACGTGACGTTGTCGCTGACATCCCAGCTCGCAAGTACGCGCGGAGTAAAGCCGTCAGACGACGTCGTATCCACGGTACCGCTGTCGCCAGCGGCAAAAAGGCCACCTGTCGTAATCGTGCGTGTCTCGTCGAAGTTGTACCAGCGACCGCCGACTGTCAGATCGAAGGTGTCAGTGAAGGCGTAAGAGACTTCACCGAATACCGCCTGCTGTTCGATATCGTACGGCAGGTCCGAGTTGAATGGCGAATCCAGGTTCGGAAAGCCATTCGCCGCTCCCGCGGAGGCACCGGCCCCGAGCTCGGCGTCTGCCGCCACCTGATAACCCGGCGTCGGCAGACGTTGCGCATACTCACGCTGCACGTCTGACCAGAAAACTCCGCCCAGCCACTGGAATGCACTGTCCCCGCTGGAACTGATGCGCACCTCGAACGTCGTCTGTTCCAGATCCGTCGTATCACGCAGATTCGACGGTAGCGTGGAATCAGCTTCCGGGAGCAAGAGTGCGTCGATGGAGACACTATTCGTTAGTGCGCTGGCGTCGCGGCTGACCAGGAGACTACGATCAATGAAACTGCCGACAGCCGTCAGGTCGAAGCTATTGAATCCAACGTTCAATACGATGTCCGCAAGGGTCGTTTCGTCGCTGAACTCTTCTGCGAGCAGCAAATGCTGTTGTCTCTCGCCGAGCTGGATCGGTTCGCGCACCAATGTGCCGTCGAGTGGGTCCGTCGTCGTATACGGATTTGCGAACAGGTTGAATTGCTCCTGGCGATTGAACCCGTCGGTTGTCAACTCCTGGTAAACGACACGCGGCGTAATAGACCAGTTATCGCCCGAGAACGTCAGTGCGGCGCGCGCTCCGGTGCGGTTACCGCCGTTGACGTCCTCCCTGAAGCTGCCGTCTTCCTGCCGCGCATCGATGAATCCTGCGTACTCGGTGGTGTAGCCTACGAGGCGCAATGCAGTACTGCCCTCGATGAGCGGGATGTTGACCATACCTTTGATGTGACCACCTGTTTCACCGTCCGTCACACTGTTGACATCGAGTTCGACACCCGCATCGAAGTTATCGACATCGGGCGCATTCGAAATGTAGCGGATCGTACCGCCCACCGAACCTGAGCCGAACAGCGTGCCCTGTGGCCCACGAAGCGTCTCGACGCGATTCAGGTCATACAGGTCGAAATCCGGCGTGAACAGCGATAACGAGATGACCGATTCGTCCAGGTAGACGCCGACCTGCTCCTTGACGCCCGGCTGGTCACGTACGATCTGGCCGGCCGACACGCCGCGAATCGCGACCTGGCTCTGGCCCGGCCCGAGATTCTGCACGGTCAGGCCCGCGATATTGCGCGACAATTCCTCGATATCGGTCGCGCCCGAGCGCTGAATATCCTTCTGCGTCTGCACATTGATCGAGAACGGAACGTCCTGGATCGTCGTCTCGCGCTTGGTCGCCGTGACGGTGATCTCCTCGATATCCGCCTGCGCCTGTGCTGCGCCGCTGATCCCCAATGCCAGTAATGTCGCAGGTACCAACGTCCGAACGCAGAATCGCGTTGTTTTCATGTCACTCTTCATGATGAGCCCCCCAAGGCTATTGGTCTTACAAGCTTGTATCGACAGCTATTGTGATTGCCTGATCCAAGCATGATACTGTTGTTTTTTTGCGAATTAAAGAATAACAGAACCGTGAAACAAAACGCGGCCCAATTCTTCGCGTTGTTGGTAATCATCTTTTTAGCGACCGGCCAATTTGCGGGGGCCGAGGAGCATCGCGAGCTGCACCCCTGGCTGGATTCGAAGTTCGCATTCGACGTCGGTGTGTTCTTCCCGGACCGCAGTAACCGGCTACGTGCGAAGGGCAGTTTCGAACCGGATCCCACCCCGACTCCTTTGGTTGATTTCGGCTCCGAACTCAAGCTCAGCCAGAGCGACTCGACATTCTCGGCGGAATTTGCCTGGAAATACGGTAAGCGCTGGTCCCTGCGCATGCAGTATTTCGATTCCGAAGGTTCCAACTCGGCAGTACTGGAAGAAGATGTCGAATGGGAGGGCCTCGTGTTCCTCGCAGGCACACGGGCGTCCGCCGGCTCCGGTTTCGAGCTCACGCGGTTTTTCTGGGGTTATGCCCTGGACAAGAAGCCGAACTACGATATTGGTATTGGCGCTGGCTTCCACTGGCTGCACGTCAGCGCATTCATCGAAGGTACGGTCGAAACGCCGAGCGGGCCGCTGTCCGCGAGGGAAGGCTCGAGCGTCGATGCTCCGTTACCCAATATCGGCTTCTGGTACACCCACTCACTGTCCCCCCGCTGGGCAATTCGTACCCGTTTCGATTACTTCAATGCCGACATTCACCCGTACGATGGCGAATTTATCAATGCGTCGTTCGGAGTCAACTTCCAGCTTGCCGACTGGTTCGGCATCGGCGCCAACTACAACTATGTCGAACTCGATGTCGGTGTCAACGGCGATAACTGGCGCGGGGAGATCGAGAGCCGATATGACGGAGTTTACGTTTATGTTGGTGCCTACTGGTAAAACAACCTGACGGGTGATTTTTCCGCACCAGGCGTCAGGTTCCGTTACAGACCGCTCAAAAAGTGAGAAGTAGTCCGTTGCCCGTATTATGTCGCTAGGCTATATTGCGCGCAGCAATGTAGGGGTGCCGTCTGTGGCCGGATTCGAACAGCCGTCCGACAAGAGTTACACCATCGCCGTTTGCCTTTCCGCAATCTTCGGCGTCGTTGGCATTCAGCACTTTTACCTGGGCCGTCTTGTCGAAGCAACGATCGACCTCGCCCTGTTTATTGCCACGTTCTATTTCTTTTTTTCGGGCCAGATATTGCTTGCCGTACTGGTTGGCGTGGCTGATGCGCTGCACACGTTTATTGTGACCATTATGCTGCTGACCGGTACGTTCCGCGACGGTCGTGGCAGGCTCGTACTTTATCCCGGGCAGAAGCTCAAAACTGGAGACGCGATATGAACGACGGGACCGTAAGTGAAAAAGGATTCGTGCCAACGATATTACTGTGTTTTTTCCTGGGCGCGTTCGGCATTCACCGATTCTATGTCGGCAAGGTCGGCACAGGCATCCTGATGCTGCTTACGCTGGGCGGACTGGGTATCTGGACGCTGATCGACTTCATTATCATCGTGACCGGCAGCTTCAGAGACGGCGACAACCTGCTGATCAAGGCCTCTAATTAAGCACCTGCTGTACGTGTGACGGATAGGGTTGCGCGGCCTCGCTGTCCCAGCCCTGCTCACGGGCGAATGCCGCGATCGTAGCAATACGGTCATCGATATCGGGATGCGACGAGAGTATCTCGGGTACTTCGTCGTCGCCATACGTCGCCTGCAACACCTCAAACAACTTCGTCGCGCCACCGACATGACCGTACTGCCTTTGCAGTGCTTCAACCGCCAGCCGGTCGGCCAGCTCCTCCTGCTCGCGACTGTAGACATCCAGCATCAGGTCCGAGCCTAGGTCCGTTGATTTGGTCGGGTCAATGCCGCCATTCCCGGACGCCGACGAGATCATGACCTGCAACAGGATGCCCCGACTGGCGCCCGATAGCGGATCGCGATTGCGCACATGTGCGATTTCGTGGGCGAGTACCATTGCCAGGCTATTTTCATCGTCAAGCTCGTGCACCAGGCCTTCCAGCACGAATATGTATCCGCCCAGCGTAGTAAACGCATTGACCGTCGATCCTTCAATAACAAAAAACTCGAGCTGCAGGTCGGGAGGCAAATCCATAACGGCGGCGATGTCCCCGCCAAGCTGCTGAACGTAGCTCTGCAGCACCGGATCGCCGCTGTCGAGCAAGTGCTCGTTGACCCAGCCGACATGCGGACTGATGAATCGTCGCTCACTCTCGTGGCTGACAAGCTTCACCCAGTGTTGCGTCGTGGCGAAGGCAACAATAATCAACAAGACGAACACGATCGTGCCGATCGCAACGCCATACAGGAAGCGATGTATGCGTGCTTCTTCGTTATCGCCGACCTTGTGTACGTAATCATTCATCCGGCGTGACGAGGTCTCGGAGTGTGTGATTGCTGCCCGACTGATGCAGCGGTTCGATCTGCAGGAGCTCCAGCATCAGAGGATAGACGTCGACCGCGCTAACTTCACCGATCTCTTTTCCCACGGGCAGTCGCGGTCCCGACGCAAGAAAAATTCCGTGCATTTCCCGGTTTGCGGGATCCCATCCATGATCGCCTATGTGGTTCCCGTACAGGTTATTCCGCTTCAGCAGCACGCCATGATACAGATCGGGCACGACGAATATTTCGGGATAGCGCATGTCATCTGCGATTTGCCATCGCTCAGGCGCTTCATCGCGCAACAGTGCCCTGCCATGCTGCCAACTCTTATTGATCGCATTGCGAATCTCGAGCGCGCGCACCCTGTCGGGGTCGTCCAGGTATATCCATGCATACGTGCCACCGTCAACGACGGTCAGGCCATCAATATCGATGTGATCACTCAGAATGAACATGTCGTCAACACTGCCGAAATCGGACTGGCCGTGATCGGAGACAATGAGCACGTTCACCTTGTCGCGGATCTCGAGTTCGTCGATGGCATCGAGCAGGTGCCCGATGTTGGCATCCACCGCGGCAACCGCAGCGGCCAGCTGCGGCGAACCCTGCCCGAAATTATGACCGGCATCGTCAACGTCCTCGAAGTACAACGTGATCATGTGTGGGCGCTTTTCGGCCGGCAGTTGCAACCAGTCGATAACCTTTTCGACGCGTTTACGACCCGGCACGGATCCATCAAACGAGTACCAGTAGGTCGGTGATATGCCGCCGATTGCTGCCTCGGTACCGACAAAATAGTAAGCCGCGCTGACCATGCCGCTCTTCTCGGCGGCTACCCAGACCGGCTCGCCACGATACCAGTCGCGGTCCTCGACGCTGCTGCGGTCCCACAGGTGGTACCAGGCGTCGCGCCGTTCGTTCGGAAAATCGTTGTGAACGATGCCGTGCTGGGCCGGCTGCAGCCCTGTCGCAATCGAATAGTGATTGGGAAACGTCAGCGACGGGTACACGGGTCGCATCGCTTCGGCGCACACTCCGGATTCGGCAATGCGGTCCAACGCAGGCGTGTCATACAACGATTGATAGTCCCATCTGAAACCATCGATCGAGATCAGGACGAGGTACGGGCTCTCGATCCTGTCGGGCGCATTCAGGCCGCCGGTCCCGGACGATTTGCCCGCCTGCGCCGGGAACCCCACTGAGAGCACAAAAAGCGCGACAATGGAAGTCGCAAAAACCGCGCTTTTCTTTATGACGATAGAATGTAACCTCATGGCGTTATATTGTATGCAGGTTCTGGCAACCGCGCTTCCAGTAGCGCTCCAAAAAGAGTAAAAAAATGTCCCCAGAAACTGCACCAGTCACAGGTCCATCCGCCGAGCAATTTGCAGGCGACTCGCCCGCCCAGGTCTCGAAACGGCTCTTCAACGCGATGCGACCGAAATTCTTCCCGGCCTCGGTATTGCCTGTGCTCGCCGGGACCGCCTGGGGATACATGGCTGCAGGACAGTTCGACCTGCCCTGCTTCATTCTCGCCCTGCTTGCCACGGTATGCGTGCACGCCGGCGCGAACGTTCTGAACGATGTCGGCGACGATGCCGGCGGCACGGATCGCCAGAATGAAGACCGTATTTACCCTTATACCGGCGGCTCGCGGTTCATCCAGGTCGGCATCATGTCCACGAACGGCATGGCCCGACTCGGCGTCAGCCTGCTCGGCGTCGCCGCGATTGCCGGGCTCATCCTGCTATTCAGCAAGGGCGTAATGGTCCTCGGGTTCGGCCTCGCCGGCATACTGCTGGCCGTGCTGTACTCTCTCGGCCCGGTGCGGCTGGCCTCGCTCGGTCTGGGCGAGACCGCGGTCGGCGTGGCTTTCGGCGTATTGCCCGTGGCCGGCGCAGCATGGCTGCAGAGCGGCGTCATCAACCTCGACGTTGTGCTGTTTTCGCTCCCCGTCAGCGCCTGGGTTGCATCGATTCTGCTTGTCAACGAGGTTCCCGATATTGCGGCCGATGGCGCCACTGGCAAGCGCACTCTGCCCGTACGTCTCGGGCTCAGCGGCACATCGAATCTGTACCTGCTACTCAATATTGCAGCGGCGGGCGTGGTGATCTGGCTGGCAGTTGCCGGCGCGCTGCCACTGCTTGCGCCTCTGGCACCCGTCGCATTGCTGCTGCTTGCCTGGCAGGCAAGCCGCGCGATCCGGCAAGGTATAGACGATCGTGCCGGAATGACCCGCGCGATCGAAATGACACTCGGCATTCACACGATTGGCTGCATCTGGCTCGCCGGGTGCGCCTTGTTTATTGCATACTTCGGCTCGTAAGCCAGACGACAACTGACTTCACCGCACAAAGCTCCGCATGCGAATAAAAATAAAGAAAGGCCTGAATATCCCGATCGGGGGCCAACCTGAGCAGACCATCAGCGATGCTGCTCCGGCCAGCACCGTTGCGGCCGTGGCGACCGACGTCTCCGGCATTCGCCCCCGCATGGCAGTCCAGATCGGCGACCGGGTCCGCCTCGGACAAACCCTTTATCACGACAAGCGTAATCCGGACGTGCCTTTCACGGCGCCCGGTGCCGGTGAGATTATCGAAATCAACCGTGGCGCGCGGCGCGCGCTGCAATCTGTCGTCATTCGCCTCGACGGTGACGACGCGGTCGATTTCGAGTCCTACCGGCCTGACGAACTGGCGACGCTCGAGCCGCAGGCCGTTCGCGACAATCTGGTTGCCTCCGGTCTCTGGACCACCCTGAGGACGCGCCCGTTCAGCCGCATTCCGGCGCCGGACGCAACGAACGCCGCAATTTTTGTGACCGCGATCGACACCAATCCTCTTGCCATGGATCCAGCGTTCATCATTGACCAGAATCCCGAGGCGTTTGCGCAAGGATTGCAGGTAATTTCGCACCTGACGGAAGGCCCCGTCTACGTGTGCACCGCGCCGGAGTCCGGTATTCCCTGCCCCGATGATGAGCAATTTCGTCATGCGGAGTTCGAGGGCCCGCACCCGGCCGGACTCGTCGGCACACACATCCATTTTCTCGAGCCCGTCGGCCTGACAAAGACTGTCTGGCATATCGGCTACCAGCACGTCATCGCGATCGGCAAGTTGTTCACGAGCGGCCGCCTACCGACGGAGAGAGTAGTTGCGCTCGGCGGGCCGATGGCGCTGCATCCACGGATCTTGCGTACGCGCATCGGCGCGAACACGGCCGACCTGCTGCGGAACGAGACGGCGCCCGGGCCACTGCGCGTTATCAGTGGTTCGATCCTGTCGGGGCATCGCGCGGCCGGTCCACTCGCCTATCTGAGTCGATACCAGACCCAGCTCACAGTCCTCACCGAGGGTTCACCGCGCGAGTTTCTCGGCTGGATGAAACCAGGTATGCATCGGTACTCGTTCATGCGTGCGTTCGCAGGGCACCTGTTGCATCGCGGCGGGTTCAAGCTGACGACCACGCAAAACGGCAGTCCGCGCGCAATGGTGTCCATTGGCTCATTCGAGCGCATCATGCCGCTCGACATGCTGGCCACCCCGCTCCTCAAGGCCTTACTGGTGGAAGATACTGATCGCGCACAACAACTCGGTTGCCTGGAGCTCGGCGAAGAAGATCTCGCGCTGTGCTCCTTCGTCTGCAACGGCAAGCACGAATACGGCGCCTACCTGCGCATGAATCTCGACGAAATCGAGGCAAACGGCTGATGAAGGCGCTACGTAATTTCCTCGACCATATCGAGCCGTTGTTCACGCGCGGCGGCCGCTTCGAGAAGTTCGAGGCCATCTTCGAGATGGTCGATACGCTGTTCTATACACCGCCCGACGTAACGCGCGGTTCGCCGCACGTTCGCGACGCGCTCGACCTCAAACGCGTCATGATCATCGTCGTCTTCGCAGCCACGCCTTGTGCGCTGATCGGCATGTGGAACACGGGTTTCCAGGCCAACGCGGCGATGGCGACACTCGGTATCGAGTGGGTGCCGGGCTGGCGCGGCTCGGTGATGGCATTGCTCGGCGCAGGCTACGATCCGGCGAGCGTGTACGACAACTTCCTGCACGGGTTCCTGTATTTCCTGCCGATCTACATCGTAACGATGGCCGCCGGCGGCGTTTGGGAGGTCGTGTTTGCGAGCGTTCGTAATCATGAGGTCAACGAAGGTTTCTTCGTCACCTCCTTCCTTTATTCACTAATACTGCCCGCGTCGACACCCCTGTGGCAGGTAGCGCTTGGAATCAGTTTCGGCGTTGTCATCGGCAAAGAAGTATTCGGCGGCACAGGCAAGAATTTCCTGAACCCGGCACTCGTCGGCCGCGCATTCCTTTACTTTGCCTATCCGGTGCAGCTGTCCGGCGACTCGGTGTGGACGCCCGTCGACGGCTTCAGTGGTGCGACGGCGCTTGGTATCAGCGCCATCGAAGGCATGAGCGGACTGCTCGACTCCGGTCTTACCTACATGCAGGCGTTTGGCGGCCAGATGCAGGGTTCGCTGGGCGAGACGTCGCTCGCCGCCTGCCTGATCGGTGCCTTTTTGCTCATTTACACGGGAATCGCGTCGTGGCGCATCATGGTCGCCGTGTTTGCCGGACTTATTGTTCCCGCGCTCATTTTCGGCGGCGTGGACAGCGGCAATCCGATGCTCGAAATGCCGTGGCACTGGCACATCGCGCTCGGCGGCTTCGCATTTGGCGCCATCTTCATGGCGACGGATCCGGTCAGCGCCCCCGATACGGTGCTCGGGCACTGGATATACGGCTTGCTGGTCGGCGCATTGACCTGGGTCATACGTGTGATCAACCCCGCGTTCCCGGAGGGCATAATGCTCGCGATTTTATTTGGCAATATTTTCGCGCCGCTGATCGACCACTTCGTCATTCGTGCAAACATCATGCGCAGGGTGAAACGCAATGGCTAACGACAAGAAAGCCGGTTTCTCGCGCGACAGTATTTCAAACACGCTGCTCGTCGCCATTGGCGTGAGCCTCGTATGCTCCGTGCTGGTCTCGGCAGCCGCGATCGTGCTGCGGCCACTACAGGAAAAGAACCAGAACGCGTTCCGGCAACGCGTCGTGCTCGAAGTGGCGGGGCTCTACGAGCCTGAAGCCGACATCGAGGCCCTGTTCAACGAGATCGAGGCACACCTGGTCGACCTGGAGACCGGTGGCTACGTCGAAGACCTCGATGTGCAGACCTTCGATGCGAGAGCGGCGACCAATGATCCGAAACTGAGTGTCACGATCCCTCGCGAATTCGACATCGCCGGGCTTCGTCGACGCGCAATTTACGCGCCCGTTTACATCGTGAAAAAGGGCGATGCCATCGAGCAGATCATTCTGCCCGTGCACGGCAAGGGTTTGTGGTCGACGATGTACGGCTACCTGTCAGTCGAGGCGGACGGCAACACGGTGCGCGGACTGCAGTTTTTCGAACACGCAGAGACGCCGGGACTCGGTGATCAGATCGACAAATCGAACTGGCTCGAGCAGTGGCAGGGCCAGCTGTTATTCGACGACGCAGGTAATACGCGCATCGAAGTCGTGCGCGGCCAGGTACAGCCCGGGCCTGACGAGATTTACCAGATCGACGGCCTGTCGGGCGCAACACTGACAGGTAACGGCGTGACTTACCTGATTCAGTACTGGATAGGGCCGCACGGCTTCGGACCTTATCTCGAGACAATTTCCAACGGAGCGAATGGCGATGGCTGAGGCGCGCAAAGTCCTGATCGATCCGCTCATCGACACTAACCCTGTCACGTTGCAGGTGCTTGGGATCTGCTCGGCGCTGGCCGTAACGACCTCGTTGTTGCCAGCATTGATGATGTGCATCGCAATGACCAGTGTCGCGGCATTGTCGGGCGCGGCGATCAGCAGTATCCGCACCCGCATCCCGAACAACATACGCATCATCGTGCAAATGACGATCATCGCATCGTTCGTCATCGTCGTTGATCAGATGCTGAAGGCCTACGCGTTCGAGACGTCACGACAACTCTCCGTATTCGTCGGCCTGATTATCACCAACTGCATCATCCTGGGCCGCGCCGAGGCCTTTGCCATGAGCAATGGCGTCGGCATGAGTTTTCTCGACGGTATCGGCAACGGACTCGGCTACAGTTTCGTGCTGATCTCTGTCGCAATCGTGCGTGAATTGTTTGGCGCAGGCTCATTAATGGGCTTCGAGATCCTGCCGCTTACGAGTAATGGCGGATGGTACGAAGCCAACGGCCTGATGCTATTGCCGCCGAGCGCGTTTTTTATCATCGGCCTCCTGATCTGGGTCATACGAACGGCTCGACCGCAACAGGTCGAGAAGCCCGAGTACCAGATTCATGAAGTGCACCGGACGGAGGTGATCTGATGGAGCAGTACATCAACCTGTTCATCAGGGCCGCGTTCGTCGAAAACCTGGCGCTGACATTCTTCCTCGGCATGTGCACGTTCCTGGCAATCTCGAAGCGTGTCGAAACAGCAATCGGGCTGGGACTCGCCGTTGTTGCCGTACAGGCCGTCACGGTGCCCGTGAACTACTTCATATCCCACTACCTGCTAAGCGCCGGGGCACTGGCCTGGGCCGGCCTGCCCGATATCGATCTCAGTTTCCTGGGGCTCGTGTCCTACATCGGCGTTATTGCCGCGCTCGTGCAAATCCTGGAAATGACGCTCGACCGGCATTTCCCGAAGCTCTATAACGCGCTCGGCATTTTCCTGCCGCTCATTACCGTGAACTGCGCGATCCTGGGCGGCTCGCTGTTCATGGTCGAACGTCAGTACAACTTTGCTCAGAGCGTCACGTTCGGGCTGGGTAGTGGATTCGGCTGGGCCGTTGCGCTGATTGCGCTGGCCGGTATTCGTGAAAAGCTTCGCTACAGCGACGTGCCGGACGGCCTGCAGGGCCTCGGCATCACCTTTATTATCGTCGGCCTGATGTCGCTCGGATTCATGGGCTTATCGGGGATTCAGCTTTGAGCGCAACAGTTGCCACAGAAATCGGCGTAGGCATCGCGCTATTCACGGCGATTATCCTCGTACTCGTTTTCGTTATTCTCGCTGCGCGCTCGAGGCTCGTCTCCACCGGGCACGTGTCCGTCATTGTCAACGATGATAAGGAACTCGCGATGCCGGTCGGCGGCAAGCTCATGCAGGGTCTTGCCGACGAAGGCATACTCATCGCCTCGGCCTGCGGCGGCGGCGGCACCTGCGGGCAATGCCGTGTGCGTGTTCTGTCCGGCGGCGGCGCAATCCTGCCAACGGAAACATCGATGATAAACAAGCGCGAAGCCGCCGATCATCAACGTCTGTCCTGCCAGGTGGCCGTGAAGCAGGATATGCGCATCGAGGTGCCCGACGAGGTCTTCGGCGTCAAGAAGTACGAGTGCGAAGTCGTCTCAAATAACAACGTAGCAAGCTTCATCAAGGAACTCGTAGTGGAGTTGCCCGAGGGTGAAGAGATCGATTTCCGGGCCGGTGGCTATATCCAGATCGAATGTCCACCGCACGATCTCAGCTTCAAGGACTTCGACATCGACGAACAATTCCGCGACGAGTGGGACCACTACAACATGTGGCGCTACGAGTCCCATGTAAAACACGAAACAATGCGCGCGTATTCGATGGCGAGTTTTCCGCTCGAGAAAACCGTTGTGAAGCTCAACGTCCGCATCGCGACGCCCCCGCCGGGCGCCAGCGACAAGATCCCCCCCGGCATCCTGTCCTCGTACATCTTCAACCTGAAGCCTGGTGACAAGGCGCTCGTCTCGGGACCGTTCGGCGAGTTTTTTGCGAAAGACACCGGTAACGAAATGGTGTTCATCGGTGGCGGCGCGGGCATGGCGCCCATGCGTTCGCATATCTTCGACCAGCTGAAGCGCATCCATTCGACACGCAAGATTACATTCTGGTACGGCGCACGCAGCCTGAGGGAAACGTTTTACGTCGACGAGTTCGATGTGCTTGCCGAAGCGAACGACAACTTCGACTGGCATATCGCGCTGTCGGAGCCGCTACCGGAGGACAACTGGGACGGCTACGTCGGATTCATCCACAAGGTCCTCTATGACGAGTACCTGGCCGACCACCCGGCGCCCGAGGATTGTGAGTACTACCTCTGCGGGCCGCCGATGATGAATTCTGCCGTCATCGGGATGCTTGAAGATCTCGGCGTTACCAGCGATCACATCCTGCTGGACGACTTCGGCGGGTGACAGATGTGAGGGCGGTTGCCGTTCTGTTTATTCCTGTGGCGATGCTACTCGCTCTCAGCGCTTGCGAAGATCCCGCGTACGAGCGACCGATTCAGGAACTGGTCGGATCGACGATGGGCACGACATTCAGCGTCAAGGTTGTCGCGCCTCCGGGTGAACTCGACCTCGCTGAATTGCGACAAGACATTGAAAGCACGCTGGAATCGATTAACAACACGATGTCTACGTATCGTGACGATTCGGAACTGGCACAGTTCAACGCAAGCTCCGACGTCGACTGGATCGAGGTTTCAGCCGATCTTTGTGGCGCCGTCGAGGCCGCCCAGGTCGTCAGCCAGTTCACGGACGGTGCCTTTGACGTGACTGTAGGGCCGCTAGTCAACTTATGGGGATTCGGTCCATCTGGAGCTGTACAGGAACCACCGAGCAATGAACAAGTCGCGGCAGCCATGGCCAATACCGGCTACACGAAACTGCATGTCGATTGCGCGGTGCCGGCACTGCGCAAGGAGACCGCTGGTGTCTATGTCGACCTGTCGGCATTCGCCAAAGGCCATGGCGTCGACAGCGTCGCCGGATTACTCGATGACAGGGCGCTGCCCCACTATCTCGTCGAGATCGGTGGAGAGTTACGCATGCGTGGCACGAACGCGAAGGGCGAAAACTGGGCCATCGCTATCGAAACACCGATGCGCACTGCACGGACGGTACAGTCTGTGGTGCGACTGACGAACACGGCAATGGCGACCTCGGGCGACTACCGAAACTACTTTGAACACGATGGTAGGCACTACTCCCATACCATCGACCCGCGCACGGGATACCCCGTAACGCACAACGGCGCGTCGGTCACTGTTATTGCCGAGTCCGCTGCGTTTGCGGATGCCGCTGCGACGGCATTGCTGGTACTCGGTCCGGATGACGGCTTGAAACTCGCGGAGCAGGAGAGCATCGCCGCTTTCTTCCTGTTACGGTTGGGTACCGAGTTCGAGGAGCGCATGTCCTCGCTGTTTGCGACCGAGGTACTGGGTCGATGAGCCTGCTGATTACCCTGCTGTTCAGTTTTGTCATCATACTTTGCGTCGTTACCGCGATGGCAGTTGGCGTGATGGCCGGCCGTGATCCGATCAAAGGCAGCTGCGGCGGACTCAATGGCGGCGGTTGTGAGTTGTGCAGCGGTAACTGCAAGCGAAGAGCAGAGAGCTAGGGGATAAGAACATGGCGGTCAAGCCGATTCAGGTTAAGGATTACATGTCGGGCAAGCTCGTGACATTCACGCCGGAGACCGATGTACTCGACGCAATTCACGAACTCGTCAACCACCACATCGCCGGTGCGCCTGTAGTCGACGATCATGGCACCCTGGTGGGTATGTTGTCTGAGTTCGACTGCCTGAAAGTCGTGTTGGCGGCCGCCTACCACGGCAATCCGGGCGGCCCGGTTCGAGACCTGATGACGAAAGACGTTCAGACCGTCGAAGCCGACATGAGCATCATCGATCTCGCCGAATTGTTCATGCAGTCCAGCTTTCGTCGCTACCCGGTCATGAAGGACAACAGGCTGATAGGCCAGATCAGCCGCAAAGACGTACTAAGAGCACTGGAGAGGCTCTCCACCGGTTAAGTCAACGTAAGGTACAACGACGGAACGCTCCAAAAGAACGATTTAGCTTCTGCAACATGTCGCTGTTTCTCCGCGCAACAATATCTTCGCTTGAATGAGGATTGGCGGGACCTCCATCCACTCAACGACCTGCTATTCTCTACTTTTGACGGGTTTTTCCGTGACCTTTTCAGGCTAGTTACTAGTTAGGACGGCGCATTGAGCTCAAAGCCCTTCCTTATATTTGGCTGTGAGTCAGGTGTGAGTGGCGTGTCTCGCTCGGTTCGGGGCTCGTTGTCGCCTCTTCCCACGGCGGGAGGATCTTCAGGAGCAGTGCCAGGATCAGGAAGGGGAGCACGAGGAGGACGAGGGCGACCAGCAGTCCCTCCTGGCCTCCGAAGTCCAACTTGTAGGCGGTTAGTCCCCGAAGGCTCTTGGAGAACAGCTGCCCGCCGATCACCACGTTCCAGCGGGTGGCGAAGATGCCGACCTGCACGAGCAGCGCCGCGATGAAGTAGACCATCCGCTTCAGCTCGTCCGGCAGCCGGGAGAAGCGCGCCGACGCCAGCAGCACCAGCGGCACGATCGTGCCGAGCAGGATTTGGACAATGGTCAGGCTGAGGAAGAGCTTGCTGAAGATGAGCCGCTCCAGGATCTCGATGGATTCTTCGGACTCGTAGAGCCGGTGGATGAAGTCCAGAGCCTCGAGAGAGAGGTCGATGATCAGCGCATAGAGCAGGAAGGAGGCCAGCGTGTTCAGGCAGCGCATGTCCAGCTCTTTGCGCCTCAGCAGGCTCGTAACGTAGTAGATCAGCAGCACCAGCGAGATCCCGGAGACGATGGCCGAGAACAGGAACACGATAGGCATGAGGACACTGCTCCACCACGGGTTGGCCTTCACCGAACCGAAGATGAAGCCGACGTAGCCGTGGAGCAGGAACGCGGACGGTATGCCGATGATCGTGATGACCTGCACGGCCTTCCGGTCGAATTCGACCGCGGCCGGCGAGATGTCCCGCGACCCCAGCGAGATGAGCCAGTGAACGAGCTTCATTACGCCCTTCTCGCTCTGTCTCCACCTCACCAGGTCGGCGCGGTACTCGAACCAGAGCTCCAGGAGCAGCACCACCATCAGGTACCACATGTATACGAAGCCGAACATCGCCATGGCGGAGGATGGGTTCGGGGTGAGGAAGATCTCGAAGGCGCGCTCGGGATGTCCCAGGTGCGCCTGAAGCGGCATGGGTGCCACGATCAGGAAGGCGAGCGCCGTGAGCAACGCGAGGCGATAAGTGGGCTGGATCTCCTTGACGTTGAACACCCTCTCCAGCGAGGCCAGGATGAACGCTCCCGCCACCAGGCCCGTGAGGTAGGGGTAGATCACGATCAGGATGCTCCAGTGGAGCTCGACCTCATTCGGATAGATGAAGCCCGAAACCTGACTGAGGGCGGATTCCAGCCGTGCGAGTTCTTCGGCCGCCATCTAGCGTACCTCTCCATCGAGCGCAGTGTAAAAAACCTTGGGCTCCGTGTTCATGTGCGGCTTCAGAACCTCGAGGTGGCTCATCCGCATCATTCGATTGAGCGGCGTACTTCTGTCCCCGATTTCTCCGAAGACCCGTGCCTGGGTCGGGCATACCTCGACGCAGGCGGGCGTTAGGCCTTTTGTGATCCGGTGGTAGCAGAACGTGCACTTGTCGGCAGTGTGCGTGCGCGGGTCCAGGAAGCGGGCACCATAGGGACACGCCTGGATGCAGTAGCGGCAGCCGATGCAGTAGTCGCTGTCCACCAGCACCACCCCGTCCTGGCTCTTGAAAGTGGCTCCCACGGGGCAGACCTGGACGCAGGGTGGATTGTCGCAGTGGTTGCACAGCTTGGGTACGAAGAAGGTTCTCAGAATCTCCTTGTCCGTCGTGACCTCGGGAAAGCCGTCGATGCCGCCCTCTGGGCTGTCCACCTGGACCTCTCCGTCGCTGTAGACGATGTAGCGCTCCACCCAGGTTCTGAAGTAGAAGGGCTCATCCGGTACGTCGTTCTCCAACTTGCACGCCTGCACACACTTCCCGCAACCGATACAATTGTCGACCCGGATCCCCATCGCGTAGTTGTGCTCGGTCGGGTCATACTCATCCTCATCGGCGCCCGATGCCGCGAGTAACTTCACTGGGCCAACCACCCCGAGGAGAAGCGTGGCGCCGGGATACTTCAACAGCTCGGCCAGGAACTCTCTTCTCTCGTAGGTCTTAGGCATCTATCGGGCCTCCGGTGAGTGTTGGTAGTGGCATTGCCAGCAAACGAGGGTTCCGCCATGCGTGACCAGGTCGATGCGCGGAATCTCGTATACGGAGAAATCGACTCCACGAAGCGCGTCCGGAGGTGTGGCGTCTGTGGCATGGCAGGTGCCGCAGAATTCCCGCTCGAAGGGCTTCTTCGGCAGATTCGCGCGCGGACGTACCTTGTGTTCCGGGGGCACTTCGTGGCAGACCTCGCAGTCGAGGGGTGCGTGATGGGAGATGGCCTTGGTCCGGGCGATGGAGGTGTGGCATGCCGAGCACTCCTGCGGATGCTCCGGTGGCGTCGGGTCGTGTGGGTCGTGGCAGCCGGTGCAGGGCCGCATCGGGTTGTGGCGCTCCTCGAGGATCTGGGGGAAACCGGTCGGTCGAGACACCAGGTAGCTGTGGCAAGCGAGGCAGGGTTCCCTCCCAACCGGGACTTCAGGGAGATATTCTGTGAAATCTTCCGCGTGGTCGCTGGCCGGCCCATGGCATGCTTCGCAGCTCACGTTTCTGTGGTAGGACCTGTTCTTGATCTCCACCTTGTCCGAGTGACACATCGCACAGACCTGCCAGCCCGCGTAGCGGGGCTCCAGCGCCGCGCTGGCGGTCACCGCGTCAGCCCGGTAGTGGCCCAGCTCCCCGAAGGATTCGGGAATGAACTTTTGCCTCAGCAGGAACACACTCACGCCGATGGCCACAAAAATGACGCCGAGCTGGATGACCTGGGTCGGGATCTTCCGGCGGCTCGAGGCCGCGCGCCATGCTCGAATCCGTGTTCGCAAACCTTTGATCGTTTCAAGTAGTGTTCTAATCATCGAGGCCCATGTTGGCGTCGGAATCGCTTATCCAACTCCGAGTAAACTGAAAAAGAACATCAATCTGGAAGTCTGTGCCGAAATCAAGCATATATTGGAAATTCTTATCGAAGGAATACGTGTATATACGGAGCGTTACCTAACGCGTATGGCGCCATTCAAAGGCACCGGATCTACGTCTCAGCCGTTGTATTGCTGCGGCCGAACAGTTTCGCGACCAGCAATAACGCACCACCCACGAACGCGAGCGCCACAAAGAGCGTCGCAGGTTGCCCATTCGGAAAGTCCTCTACGAACAGTTTTATTCCCACCAGGATGAGAACCGGGTAGGCCAGCCAGCGCGCCTCCGGCCACCGCCTGTGGCAGCTTGATAGCGCCAACGTCACCGACGACGCGGACAGGACAGCCGTGCGCAATGCTGCCAGTACAGCGAGATTCGGCTCCGGCCCGGCCGCATCAGCGAGAATCGGTGCCAGGAAGACAACCATGAGTCCGCCAACCTCCCAGACCGATAGCGCCAGCACAATCAGTTGTGGCAAGCCAGCGAGCACACCCCAGCGTTCGGAGTGCTGTGCCACCGGGAGAAAGAGACAGACGACAGTCGTCAGCGCGATACCCAGGTGCCAGGGAATCATCACGGGCCAGGCTGCCGAGGCGTCGCCGGCCAGGGCCTGCAATCCCGTCGCCAGAATTCCGGAGGTCACGCCCGCAGCGAGTAACAGGAACGTGCATTGCAAACTCAAGGTGACCCGGCCGGTTCGGCCGCTCGACCATGCCATCGTCAGTGCCATCAGCGCCCACAGACTCGCAGCTGCGTTCGACGGCAGGATCAGTGCACTGCCGACCAATACGAGCAAGAGCCCGAGGGTGGAGTAGTAGAAGTAGTTTCGGCCGCGGACCTTGCGCGTTACCGGCGAGAATGCCAGGGCATAGGAACAAGCGCCCAGTACTACACTCAGGACGCCAACCTGCAGGAGACCGGAATGTCCTGCTCGTGCTGCATAACTGGCCGTGCCAAGTGCAATTGCGGCAGCAAATAGCGTCTGAATTGTTTCGAATATGCCTACTTCGTGCCCCTGGATGTGGGTACGCAAGACGAAACTCACTACGTACGCCAATAGCAGGACACCGCCGAACAGAGTTGCTACTCCGGGATCAATTGACCACTGATCGCTCGTGCTAAGCACGACCAAAACCAACACTCCGGCATTGGCTCCGATAGCACCGATCCATTGTGGCCCACTCCACTGCCGCCAGTACGCTGCCCACAGTGACCCGAGCCCGAGCATGATTAGAAAAGCCGAGACGACCACGGCGCTGTGGGACACGATCATCACGGCGAACGCGGTGACGACGCCTCCGCCAGTTACCAGCCAGCCGAGGCTGCGCAGATTCTGCGTAGCCGCCACAGCGAGCGCCAGAATGCAATATATGGTCAGGGCACTGATACTTTGTGCGCCCGACAGTAGCTGGAATCGATTTGTTGCTTCGACGAGTAACGGCATCGCCAGAACGATCGATGTGCCGCCATAAAATGCAGCGCGTGCTCGCCGATTTTGGATCTGGCCTCTTCGATACGCCATGAAGAGCCAGAAAAGCGCATAGCTTGCGCCTATGAAGATGCCGAAACCTGTTTGAATGAACTGGAAGTCGGTGATCGCACGCAGCAGGTAGGCGCCACCAAATATGAGCAGAACACGGCCAATGTGTGTCGAGGCATTTCCAACAAACCCGTCGCCCAGTGTCGGTCCGGGAGCTACCTGATCCGTTGTCGCCTCTGTTGACAGCGAACCTTCGAGAGCACCAAGCCGCTGTTCAACGTTAGCCAGCCGGGACTCGAGTTCAGATATCCGATCTTGCATGACGGCGCCTTTAGCACGGTACGGACGGCATACCCACGCACACAACCTTTAGTTTGCTCCCGGGTCCCTCCGCAGTGACGGCACAAACTTGTTGATGATCCAGAATAGAACAAACGGTGTCCCCATCACCGTGGGTGCTCCAAACAAGGGATACGGAGCATCGTACGACCGCACAATACGTAGAATCCGTAGCAAATATGCCCCCGACAAAGGAGCGCGCGAAAAACCCGACGCTAGCCGGTAAGCGCCGAGGCAAACGCCTTTCGGCGCAGGTAAGCATATATCTCGAGCAGCGGCAGCTCCTTGGGACAGATGTCGTGGCACGCCATCATACCGATACAGCCGAAGACACCATGTTCGTTCGACGCGACCTCGAACCACTCCGAGCCGTTGCGCTCATCCCGTGGGTCCATCGCGAACCGCCCGATACGATTCAGGCCGGCGGGGCCAAGAAAGTCATCGTTGACGTTTGCAACGCCGCAGGATGCGACACAACAACCGCATTCGATGCAACGATCGCTTTCGTAAATCGCATCGGCCGTATCATCATCCATTCGCGCTTCCTGCGCCTCGGGATCGAATGCTTCCTTCGCATGTATCCATCCCTCTGTCTTTTCGACCATCTCCCGGAACCAGGTACCGGTATCGACCGAAAGATCACCCACCAGCTTGAAGACCGGCAGTGGATGCAGGTTGATAACGTCCGGCAGATCGGATGTCAGCGTGCGGCAGCCCAGTGCAGGACGGCCGTTCACCATCATGCCGCAGGAACCACAGATTGCAGAACGGCAAGCGAAATCGAACTGCAGACTCGGGTCCTGTTTCTCGCGGATCTCGTTGAGTGCGATAAACAGCGACATGTAGGGCGTCTCGTCAAGTTCGAAACTCTGCATGTGCGGCGTGGAGTCAGGATCTTCCGGGTTGTAACGAAAGATTTCGAAACGCAGCCGGCGGCTGCCTTGAGTCGCCGTGCCTGTCATAACGCTTGCTCCCAGGCGCCCCAGCGAATCCGGGTGCCCATTGGCTCGACCGTGTCGAGCTTGCCGTGCTGCAGCTGCTGCTCGTCGACATCGGTGTTGTAGTCGTCGACGGACCTGGTCAGCTCGATGCGCTCATCGCTGCCGTAACCACGATGCCCGGGCGGCAGATCGATCAAGCCGACGGGTTCATAGCTGAAGTCGGGCGTCGTAGCGTCCGCCTGCCAGCGAACCAGTGTCCGGTTCAGCCACTCCGCATCATTCCGCAACGGATAATCGGTTCGGTAATGGGCGCCGCGGCTCTCGGTCCTCGCGAGTGCACCCTGAGCCGTTACAAATGCCAGCCGCAGCATGTTTTTCAGCCGTAACGCGAAAGTCAGCTCGGGATTCATGCCGGGTGCCTTCGAGCGCAGGACGGCTTTATCGCAATCATCGAGCAACGAACGCAAGTCATCGACGCCTTGTTGCAGTTCCTCGCCCGTTCTGAAAATACCGACGTTGCCGATCATCGTCTCGGCCATTGCGTCACGCAGTTCGTAGACGCTTCGTCCATCACCCGAGCGGCCGAGCCAATCCTCTGCTCTTGCTTGCGCGTACCGCGTCGCATCGAAAGCGAGGTTTGTCCGTGTGTCGAGCGATGTTCCCGCCGCGAACGCCGCTACGCTACGGCCGACAAGTCGCCCGGCGACGATGGTTTCAGCAAGACTGTTGCCACCGAGGCGGTTGAAGCCGTGCATATCCCAGCATGCCGCTTCGCCGGCCGCGAACAGACCGGCCATGTTGTATGCCTGGCCGTCTTTGTTGACGCGTACGCCGCCCATCGAGTAGTGCTGCGTCGGCCGCACAGGTATCAGGTCGTGTGCGGGATGTAGTCCGACAAAATCCCGGCAGATGTCGAAAACTTCGCGCAACTTTGTCGTCACGTGTTCTTCGCCGAGGTGACGAATGTCGAGCCAGAGGTGTGGTCCGTAGGGCGTCTGTACGCCCTGGCCATCGCGCATGCGTTGCGCCATGTGCCGGGACACGACATCGCGGCTTGCGAGTTCCTGCTTCTCAGGCTCGGCCTCAACCATGAAACGATGCAGGTCCTTGTCCAGCAGATACCCGCCATCACCGCGACAGCCCTCGGTCACGAGGATACCGCTCGGCGATAATGCGGTCGGGTGAAACTGCACGGCCTCCATATTGCCGAGCGGCACAACGCCGGTATTGAGTGCAATCGCTGCACCCATGCCCTCATTGATCGTCGCGTTGGTCGTGTACTGACCGTAGACTCGCCCGTAGCCACCCGTCGCGATGACGGTGGCCTTGGCAATAATCGGGAAGTGCTCACCGGTACGCAGGCAGCGTGCGACCGCGCCCCAGCAACGGCCCCCGTCATGAATGAGCTCGACAGCTTCTGCCCGATCGCGGACCGTTATGCCGAGGCGAACGACTTCCTGATCGACGGCGTAGAGCACGGCATGCCCGGTTCCGGCCGCTGCGTAACAGGCACGCCATTTTGCGGTGCCGCCGAAGTCACGGGCCATGATGAGGCCGTCGTTCTCCTCCCGCTCTTCAATATCGACACGCTCGCCTTTGATGAAGTAGCTGTTCTTGCCGGCACGAACGCGACTCCAGGGGACGCCGAAATGTGCCAGCTCACGCACGGCAACCGGCGCCTCCTCTGCAAATATTCGTGCAACTTCCTGGTCGGCGCCCCAGTCAGAGCCGCGCACCGTGTCCAGAAAATGCAGGGTTGGGTTGTCGCCTTCCGCCTTGACGCAATTGCCAAGTGACGCCTGCATACCACCTTGCGCTGCACAACTGTGGCTGCGCCGTGGTGGTACCAGTGAAAGAATCAGTACATCGTGGCCCGCGGCTGCGGCCTCGATCGCACAGCGCTCTCCGGCCAGACCACCGCCAATGACGAGTACGTCAGTGCTGATCATTTTTGTACTCATGCGCCCGACCCCTCGAGAAGGAATGCGAGCGGTGGTGGCAGGACGTCGGCCAGCACGAGTAGTACCACCGCACCGAGGCCGAGGAAAAACCACAGCAGAAACTGTTCGATTCGATGCACGCTCTTGCGACTTAGCCACAGGCCCGCGCCCCATTTGATTGCCAGCCGATACAAGCCCACGCCTGCGTGGAATTCGACGCAGATTAGCAGGATCGAATAGGGCAGCCACAGGCCGGCGCGGACCCGCTCAATGCTCGTGAGTGCTTCGATACCCGTACGATCGCCGAACAATGGCGTTAGCGTATCCATGCCCAGCAGAATCACGTGGAAACTGCCGAGCACGAGAATGATCATCCCGGTGCGGACCTGCCAGATCCACAGCAGCGACTCGGTATGCGGATGGAACGGAGAGAACTCACTCGCTGTCGCGACCTTTTCACGCCCCGATTCGTTCAGCCCCTTGCCGAGGTCGAGCATCCGTCGCCGCTCACGCAGCTGAGCCGGAATCTTGCGACTCGCCAGGGCAGCATGCACCAGGAACAACACGAAAATCGCCAGCACCGTCGGCTGTGCGATGTAGTAGTCCTCGAGCATCGTCGCCAACCAGTTGAAGCCACGTTCGCCCGTCAAAATCGAACCGACGAGTATCATGTGCCCCCACATGAACAGCGCCAGCATAAGTCCGCTGCCGCCGCTGATGACTTCGTAGGCGAGTTGCCGGGATGCCGTAGTCGTTGGAAACGCCATGTTCATTCCGGGCTAAGTAGTGAAAGGATGTCCGGGTTTTCTTCCTCTTCGGCGAGAACAATGTGGCAGTTGTCGCAATCATCACTTATCTGTTCGCGATCAGCTGTTCTCATGCCGCGTTTATGGCAGCGAGCACAGCCGTCTGATTGCTCGTGGCCAATGTGATTCGGGTACGTATCCCACCACACCTCCATGCCCGGGAAGACATTTACAGAGTAGGCATCACCAAGTGCCTCGGCGGCGGCGCTGATCGTGTCCGCCTCGCTTGCGGCGAGCTCCGGATAGTTCTCCGCATAAAACTGCTGCAGGCCCTCACTGATAGCGGTACGTGCTTCCTCATGCGACGGATATTGCTCATCGATGAGGCGCAGCCCTTCACGCTTCACGAACGGCAGTGATCGGTCGACCCGACCCTCGTTGATGACGCGATCCACTTCGACGTGTGCCGACCGGTAAATATGGCTGGGGCGGTTGTGGCAATCGACACAATCCATTGTGCGCCAGACACCGCCTTCCTCCGGTGCCCTCCTGTCGGAGTAGTTGGTAACCGTGCCATCCGCGTTCGTGAATTCTACCTCGTAAATTTCCTCACGCGTCTCATCTGACCTGTAGCGAATGCTCATGCCGGGATCAACGTGCCAGTGGATCCCGGACGCCTCCAGACCTTCGGCGCCTCCCACTTTCAGCACCAGCGCCGTCGTCAGTTCCGTGTTGGCCTCGTCTTCCTTGTAATGCTTGATCACGTGCAGCTTGTCCCCGACATGCTTCGTCGGCCAGTGACACTGCTCGCAGGTTTCGCGGGCCGGGCGCAAGTCATGCAATGGTGTCGGAACGGGACGTGGATACAGATTCAGCGCGACGGATACAAGCTGCCATGCACCGTCGAGCTTCGACTTGACGAACCAGTCAGCCCCAGGACCGATGTGACATTCCGCGCAGCGAACACGAGAATGTGGAGACCTCGCGTGAGCGGTGTGCTCCGGCTCCATCACCGAGTGGCAGGCCAGGCCGCAAAACTCGACCGACTCCATCACCTCGACGCCTTTGTACGTAGCGCTCGCGAGAATGATGATGTTGACCATCGTTGCAGCGAGGAAAATCAGCAGCCAACGGCGTGTGGTAGGCACGTTCAGGTCGAAGACGGGCAATAGCAGGGAACCTTCCCCGCCCGGCATCTTGCGCATCTTGCGACGGTACAGGACAGCGCCGACCGGAATCAGAGCCAAACCGAGCGCAAAGATCATCGGCAGAATCAGGTACGTCAGAATACCCAGGTACGGGCCGCCTTCGAAGCCGAATTGCTGCATCGTAAACAGGCTCGCAATAAGCACCAGGCTCGCGACTGCGAGTGCCGTCCCGATCAGACTGATTGCATTGTGCGTGATGGACGCAAGAAAGTTTCTAAACATGGGGTTCCTCGATCTGTGTCAGTGGCCGGGTGTTGTTCGATTTGGTATCCCGGCCGAACTACGCGCCATCGACCGATCGTCTATTATTCTATCCGAGTGCGTAATATTCCAATAGTGGTGAACTTGGTATCCGGGTTTTCCGAAGCCTTTCTCGCGCAAACCGGGGGTTGGGTTCTGCCACAGAAGGCGCATAATTTGACGTGGCGCACCTGCGCCGATCAGTATCAACCATACTACGATGCGAAAGCCTCTTGCCGTCCTCGTCACTTGCCTGCTGCTCGGAATGCATGCGGCCGGCGCCGAGGATGAGCACCCTTGTGTCGATTGCCACGAATTCGATCTGGCTCACTTCGAAAGCACCGTTCACGGCCTGACGGAATGCCTTGACTGCCACGTCGGTGCCGACGAGCGCAAGCACCGTCGCGGGCTCGATCCGGTGGACTGTGGGGAATGTCATGCCGGCGTCGCCGCCGAGCATGCTGTGAGTGCGCATGGCCGTGACGACCTGCGACGCTCGCCTGACATAGAGCTCCCGTCCTGTGCGAGTTGTCACGGCGATATCCATACCATGACGTCGGCGAGCGAGCCATCCTCTCCCGTTCATGCCAGCCGCCAGGGAGAGACTTGCGGGACCTGCCATGGCGCCGGGCAGCCGGCACCACCCGGCGTTCGCACGATCCGTCCCATTGCGGCCTATACCGACAGCGTACACGCCGATGCGGTGCACAATGGCGCACACGGCGCGAGTTGCAGCGATTGCCATTCGGCCCACACGCCGCTGCCGGCTGCAGACCCTGCCTCCTCGATCCATCGAATGAACGTGCCTGCCACATGCGGTGCTTGCCATGCGGAAATCACGGCTCAATTCGATCGCAGTATTCATGGCCTGGCCGCAGCCGCCGGGATCGAGGACTCACCCGTCTGCACGGACTGTCACGGCGAGCACCGCATCCTGGCAGTGGGCGCGGCAGGATCGCCGGTATCGGCGAGCAACATCCCGATCCGTGTTTGCGGCCCGTGTCACTCGGATTTGCGGCTGGGCGAGAAATACGGCCTGGCCGCTAACCAGGTCCCCTCCTATGAGGACAGCTTCCACGGTCTGGCTGCCCGCGGAGGCGTGCAACAGGTTGCGAATTGCGCAAGCTGTCACGGTGTGCATGACATCCTGCCTTCCAGCGATCCACTCTCCAACATTCATCCGGACAATCTGGCGCATACCTGCGGCAATTGCCACGAGGGCGCGGGCAGCCGGTTCGCCATCGGCCCTGTGCACGTGGTGGCGGAACGGACGACCAACGTCGTCGCGTACTGGATCCGGGCCATCTATATTCCGCTGATCTGGTTCACCGTCATTGGCATGTTCCTCCACAACATGCTCGATTTGGTCAAGAAGACCCGCTATCCGGTGCCGCGCCTTCGCATACCTCCCAAGCACTGCACGATCGAAGAACGCCTGTCGCGGCCGTTTCGCATCGCCCACGGCCTGGCCGCTGCGAGCTTCATGGTGCTGGTATTCACCGGCTTTGCGCTGAAGTACCCCGAGAGTTGGTGGGCAGGCCTGCTGCAGCTCGGTGGGGAAGACGGCGAGCTCCGCGGGCTGCTTCACCGTGTCGCCGCCGTGGGCCTGATCGGAGCTTGCTTCTTCCATTTCGCTCATTTGGCCGTCAGTGCCAGCGCTCGGCGCCAGATCGCCGCGCTGCTGCCGCGTTTTGCTGACATCACGGAATTTTTCCACCGGGTTGGCTACAACCTCGGGCGCCGGCCCGAACCACCGGCACCGGTGCGCGTCGGCTACGTGGAGAAGGTCGAATACTGGGCCGCGTTATGGGGTACCGCCATCACGGCGGTGACTGGATTGCTGTTGTGGTTCGAGAACTACACCCTGACCTGGCTCCCAGGTTGGGTGCCCGAGGCCGCCACTGTACTGCATTTCCTCGAGGCGATTCTGGCCACGCTGGCTATCCTGATCTGGCACTTCTACTTTGTCATCTTCGATCCGGCGGTGTATCCGATGGATGCGGCCTGGCTGACAGGTAAGCCGCCCTTCGCGCGAGCGGAAGAGCGCGACGAGGTCATCTACGAGAACTCGACCGAGTCCTAGTCCGATCCCAATAGTTCAATCCTGTTGGCTCAATCCTGTTAGCCCAAACCTAGCGGTAGCCGAACAGCATCGTGTAGATGATCAGGCTCAGAAGGACCAGACCGAAGGTAAGCGCCAACGCGCCGAATATCTTGAGGCCGCGCTCCTGACCCGCCGGATAGGGGTCCTGTAGGTGGTGTTCCAGCTCACCGGACTCCACCATCGCTTCGTACTCACCGGGCTTGTCGTACTTCAACTCGTCCAGGGGTATCTGCCCCGTGAATATCACCGGATCCATCGGGAACTTGTCAGGCCGGAAGTGCGTGTTGAAGAAGTGGATGGTGAAGATGAAGCCCACGGCGAGCAGCGCCTCGTCACTGTGGACAATAGTGGCCACGTTGACCGCCCAGCCCGGAACGACGTAAGTAAATAATTCAGGGAACCACAACACCAGCCCGGTGCCGCCAATAATGGCCACGCCCCAGGCCACCGCAAAGTAGTCGAACTTCTCCCAGTAGGTGTAACGGCCGTAGTTTGGACGGGCACCCAAACCAAAAAACCACCTTATGGACTGGATGAACTCCCGCAGGTCGCGACCGTTGAAAATGATCGAGTCCGGTCCGGTTATGATCTGCAGCCAGGTCTGTTTCGTGGCCTTCTTGCGTCGAATCACGTCCCACAGATGCACGCTGAAAACGCCCATCAATACGATTGCACCGAAGCGATGCTGGAATCCCATGCTGTCGAATCCGCCCAGGAGTCGCGAAACAGTCTGTGCCCACGTCATGTAGGAGAATTTCAAAGCCATACCCGTCAATGCCAGCGTGAAGAAGCTGAGCATCATCACGATGTGCATGCTGCGCTGCAGAAGACTGAAGCGGCGGTAGACCTTTTCCTTCCTGTCGTTGCTTCGGGCACGCTCCTTGTGCGCTTGCCACTCGTCGCGGCTTAGCAATAGCCGCACCACCCAGGCCAGCGAATGCAGCATGGCAAAGGACAAAGTGCCCACGAGTAACGCGGTCATGCCCCAGAACGACCAGAACAGGTAAGGGTATCTGTCCCGGTCGTGGTGCGTGGCGTGTGTCAGGTAGCCGGCGAATTGCCGGTGCGATCCCTCGTGACACTGGCCGCAGGTTTCGACGACATTGTCCCGGCTGAGCCGCGAGCCGGGGTCAGTCGGCGGAAGAATATCGTGCGTGCCGTGGCAGTCGTAACACTTGGCGACGCCCTCTCCGCCCAGGCGGGAGACCTTGCCGTGGAAGGTATCGAAGAACGTTTCTGCCTGCTCGGTGTGACACCGGCCGCACTGCTCCATCACGAGGGTCCGGAATCCCGGTTTGTCGATGCGCGAGATCGTGTGCGAGGCATGGCAATCTTCGCAAGTGGGGTGTTCCTCTTCGGCCTCCGGGTCATCGGAAAAGTGAATGCTGGTCCGGAACTCCTCCTCGATCCCGTGGTGGCAGACGCCGCAAGTGCCCGCGATGTTCTGCGGATTGACCAGTGCGCGCGGGTCCTCCGGGGGCAGCTCGGAGTGTGCGCCGTGACAATCGGCGCATGTTGCCGTCACAACGAGACCGCTCTTTATCAATCCGCGGCCGTGAACGCTGTCTTCATAGCTGCCCACGATGTCGTCCACCTCGGCATCGATCCGCGTCGCCGCTTGCTCGCCGATGCGATGACACGCGCCGCACAGCTGCGGAACACTGCGTGCGTAGGTAGGCGACGTTGGCTGGTCCTTGCCCAGCGTCGCGTGCTTGACATGACAGTCCTGACACGACGGTGCATCCGGATCGTTATCTGCATGCAGTGTTCCGTGCGTACTGGTCTGATATTCGGTGACCTGTTCGGCGTGGCAGATGCTGCAATCCACCGCTGACTGCACCGTTTCGCAAGCACGCTCCTTGGATACCGTCACGTCCGTGTGGCATTGCGCACAGGCGGTGCCAGAGTGCATCGAGTCGTTGAATTGCTGCTCATCGATGAACAGGCTGACGGTCTCACCGCGACGCGTCATCGTCAGGTCCGGCTCGCCGTGGCAGGTCAGGCAGTCCATGTTGGCCAGACCATCCGGGTAAAATACGCGGCGGATCTCATGCGGCGCATGGCAGTCAACACAGGTGGGGATCTTGCTCGGATCTTCGATCCATAGCTCGCCCTCGATCACCTTACGATGCACGCGCTCGATTTGCCCATGGCACGTGGTGCAGGTCGCGGCCACATTGTCCGGGTGAATGCTCGACTTCACATCGGTGTGCGGAAGGATGTCATGGGCCGTGTGACAGGAGGTGCAGACGGCCGTGACAGTGAGGCCCTGACGAAACAAACCCTCACCGTGAATACTCATCGAGTAGTGCTCGAGAATGCGCTCCTGCGAGATCTCGTGAGTCTGGGACACGGGAGAGCCTTCCTGATGACATTTCCCGCAGAGCAGCGGAATATTCATCACCGCCGTTGGCGCGTCAGGATCAGAAGCGGACACGATATCGTGCTTGCCGTGACAGTCGGCGCAGGTCGGCGCCATAGGATCGCCGCGTTCTGCGGCCGCGCCGTGCAGGCTGTTCCTATGCGCTCTGGCTTGGGGCCTGTGGCAATCGCTGCAATCGACAAGCTCCAGGTCCTTGCGTGTGGAGTGCCGGCGCCTGTTCGGGTCAATATCGCTGTGGCATTCCACACATGCCATGTCGGCGTGAACGGACGCAGCGTAGTCCTCTGCGGCCACGAAGACCGACATGTCCTCGTCGCCACGGGTGCCTGTGAGTTCCTCGTCGGAGTGACAGTCGAAGCATCCTTCGTTGTCCTGCGCGAGCGTGGGGGTCGCCGTAAAGCAGAGAATCGCGGCTGCTGCGACGAGGCAACATCTTCGGTGACTACTCCGGCGGAATCGAGTGTCGGGTGAACGCTCGCGCGTACGCATGAGTATTCCAGTTAATCGCCGAAGAAAAACATTTTTGCGAACAGCATTTCCACGAAGTACAGCCAAGATGACGAGCTCGTCGGCAGATTTGCAATCTCTAGATACGTCCAGACTGCTCAAATTGCCATTGGTGTTTTCCGAAACGGTAATTCCACCTCCGCGTAATCAAAAATTAGTAAGCTGATACACCAAGCCAACCGCTGAGATGATTGCGATCTTTCTGATGCTAGTTATGGGGCACGCTGAGCAAGCGATTGATGGTAGGTAGTATCCGTAATAAGAAAGGAATCCTGCTTTTGCTACAAACAGGCAGGATAGCCGCGATAGCCCGAAATCAGTTGATGTCCGGGTAACCCTGTTGTCCCGCAAATTCCCCATACAGATGACAGTCTGCTTATAAGGTGTCGGTCATGCCTCGAAATCGATTAGCGCTTGGGCTTGTTCTGACTTCCCTGTCTTTGCTGCTTTCACTGAGCGCTCAGTCGGCCGAGAATAGCTGCATAGAATGTCATCAGGATCCTGATTTCTACGCCCGGTACCCGAAGCTGCACGACTACTACCAGCAATGGCTGGCATCACCGCACAATCAGTCGAGCATCACTTGTAACGACTGCCATGGTGGCAATGCCTCGGCTACGTCAATGACAGGGGCTCATTCCGGCGTTCTGCCGATGAACGACAAGTCCAGCACACTGTACTACCAGACGCAGCCTGAGACGTGCGGACAGTGCCACCGCCCCAAGCAAAGACAGTTTTTGCAGAGCAAACACTATGCCGCCTTGATGGATCATCGTGCTGCACCGACCTGCACGACCTGTCATCCGGCCATGAGTCGCCGGCCAGAACTACGAAATATCGTCCTGAACGCCTGTCGAAACTGTCACAGCGAGGGCAACAGCGAAAACCTGCCGCTGATCGCGGACCGCGCGGAAAGCGTGTTCAAGCAGCTAAATATTGCTGGTGGACTGCTCGGCTGGACAAGAATCCACTACGAATCCCACGAATGGCCTGGTGACAGCGAGGAGCGCGTGCGCGAGCTCGAGACGCGCTATCAGAAAATAGTGGACAAGGTGCACCAGTTCGACCTGCAGCAGACCGAAGATTCGGCAACCGCAATTCTCGTAGAACTCAGGGAAACATTCGATGCGGCTCGGCGCAGCCACGAGCAGCGAACCGTAGAAGATCCGGACAATTTATAACAAATACTTCTCGCCGGTTGCCTCATAGCGAAGTCTGCCCTGTTCGACGGCGATAACCGCTTTCGCGAGCAACGTAAAAATAAGGATGCCGAGCGCCCAGATCGCGGCCGCTACACTGAACTCGACACTTGTCGGCAGGTACTCGAATATTTCCCCTAGCGGCGTCGGTACGAATCCCGGAATGACCAGACCCATACCTTTCTCGATCCAAATGCCGATAAATGTCAACACACAGGCAATATTCAGCATCAGTGTTTTTCGCCGCAAAGGATGAATCATCAGGATCACCACAGCGATTAAATTGAGTACCAGAGCAAACCAGATCCAGGATTTCAGAGAATCGAATCCGCCGAGTCCGAAGAATAGATAGTGAATC
>Ga0255054_10000228_pt1 | contig 32782 bp, 43 predicted proteins | sample JV7_2_23_MG_FD_188634 | JGI IMG/M metagenome (GOLD analysis project Ga0255054, IMG submission 188634) | Seawater microbial communities from Jervis Inlet, British Columbia, Canada - JV7_2_23 | ecosystem: Environmental > Aquatic > Marine > Inlet | place: Canada: British Columbia | collected... | reverse complement strand
TAGAAAAAGCGCTGCTTGGATGCCTGAACCGTGACAAGGGTTTTCCGGTCCCCTTGCCCTCTGGGCATCCCAATCACCGTCAAACGCAAGGAACAGCGCAAGCGTTTCCGTGGGTGATCAGAGAGGGCGTATACACAGTGGGGGCCGCGTTAGCTGCCCTTGGGCGTCCACAGTTATTCGCCGATCTGCCTTTCGGCCAGCGCCGTAGTTGAAAATGAGTGGAGACGGAGAGACTCGAACTCTCAACCCCTACCGTGCAAGGGTAGTGCTCGCCCAATTGAGCTACGCCCCCGAACATGCGGGGCCACCTCCTAAGGCCCCTTGCACTACAGATTTTACGGATTTCGCCTTATCCCGCGACAGTGAAGCCGTCGGACCCTGACCATCAGGGAGTAGTGTTACCGTTGTAAACACCGCAGCGGCGCGGACTCGAACCGGCCACCTCCCCATCTATGGGGCGCTCTACCAACCGCGCAGGATTAAGCGTCAGACCGCGTCGACTCGACTGACACCAAACCTCCCTTGTGGTATTTGCCTTACGCAAACTGAGCTACGCTGCGGTACTCGCTTCAAATATCGTATCGGTTCGGCTTGCACAAGCGCCGGTGGCGCTTGGCCGGGATTCGAACCCGTTACAGACCTCCATGCCTTCTCGTTTAGTCAAAGGTCACCGATAAGTGCCCCTGCCGGGTTCGAACCGGCGTCTCCGGGTGTCCGCCCGGTGTCCTGCCCATTGGACGATTAAGGGACTGGAGTCCGCCCCACGCTAACCTAGTGGAGCGGACTGGTTTCGATACTAGCACTGATGCGTGCCACATCCTGTATCCGTTTAAGCCGTGGTTTTAGTCTGTCAAACAGATTGTATTACCGTTATACGACCCGGGCTTGTGGGTTGGTTAGCGAGTGCCCGGGGGAGAGAATCGAACTCCCATCCATGTGTTGTCATGGCACGGCGCTTGATGATGTGGCTGACTGTATCGGGGTTGTCAGCTTGGAGCGAGAATCTGGGTCTGATGGGCAATGCCTTGCCTCGACCACTGGGCTAGCCGGTGTGATTGTGACCTGACATCCTCATGGAACGTCAGGGAGTATGTTAGTCACCGGCCCTGGGACTCGAACCCAGGCTCAAAGGCATGCGCCTCTTAGCCTCAATCTCAGTCTAAGCTTCGAAAAGCCATCAGCCTTCCGGCTGTGGCGTTGCTCCTTCGCAAATGAAGTCGAAGATCGGCTTGCCGACCTTGTACGACGTAACTTCCATTTCGTTGGCCTTCTGTCGGGCGAACTTGACTGCGTCGTGCAGCTTCGTCACCCGCTCGACCATTTCACTGCGCTTCTGCGCCTGCATTGCGCCGGACAGGTGGACGGTGTGCCACCAACCGACGATCTCGTCCTCGTGGAACTCGTTGACCTGGGCCGGATGATGCTCCGTAGCCTCGGACAATACGTGCGCCTTCGGGACGCGCTTGGTTTTGCTTGTCTCCTCCGTCTTCGACTTGAAGCAGCCGTGCTCGGTGCTCCATACCCACTCCTTCTCCGGCGGCAGAAGCGGTAGCTTCGAGATGAACGTCCGGATGTCTTCCAACTGCTTGTCCAGGAAGAGCAGATTGGTAACCGGAACGTCGCGCAGGATGACCTTGCCGTTGACGACAACATGGGCCGTCGCAGTGCAGTTGTTATAGTCTTGTGTGGCGACCGTGTCAAACAGGTCTGTCATGGCATCCGCCACCTGCTTGACCGCATGTGCGACCTGCATCTGCACGCCACGGGACTCCGGCGGAAGATCTACGCCCTCGTCATCGATGGGCCTGTACTCGCGGGTGATGCCTGAGAACAGGGTGTCCTTCTGGATCCTGTGGTACACCTCGGTGATCTTCGCCTGGGTGCGTTTCTTCTTGCCGTTCGTTACGGCGACAATCTGACTCAACTTTGTGGGCATTGTGGCCCTCCTACTGCTGCTGCTCAACTTCTGGGTTGGCCGACTCTTGGCCTACTGTAACCTCGGTGGTGTTTCCCCGAGTGTCGCTGCGTACTCGCAGGTTGTCAATGGCTTCGGCTGCCGCGTAGTAGTGCCCCATAGCGAAGCCAGCCATCGCGCTGGCGTAGCTATTGATACGGCGCATACCGCCCGACCAGGTCTCAAAGTCATCAAGTTGGTAGTCTTCTGCTGGCGGTTCTCGCCAAAGACGTGACAGGGTCCAGCGGATAACCGCGTACACCCGCCATAGCCACCATTTCGGTTGGTACCGCAGTTGCCGCCATGCCTTGATGTACCATGGCTGGAACTGGTGCCACAGTCAAACACCCACATTTGCTGGGCGAAACGTAAACAGCCCGCTCAGGACTTGAACCTGAAACACCATGCTCCAGAGGCATGCGCTCTGCCGATTGAGCTAGCGGGCGATGCTATAACGCCGTCCGAAGTCGGAATTGGCTTCGGGGCCTTGTATGCCCCTACGCCAATCACCCCTCGGCCATCCGGTTGCGACCCCTCCGCGCTCGCCATAAGCCGACGTTACAGGAGGACAATTCTAACCATAGCATGTTTTAAGTGGTTACTGGTTGTCCCTGGCTCCCCGGCACTGTGTGCCGGCGGTGTGTGTGTATGTGACCCGTGGGGGATTTGAACCCCGCGTTGCCGGCGTGAAAGGCCGGTGTCCTAGACCGACTAGACGAACGGGCCAGGCAAGACGGCAAGGAGTCGAACCTCATCTTTGCAGTTTGGAACCGCAAGCCGCTCCCAGGCGGACCGCCTTTTCTTTACATCAAGGTCTTGAAATGATTGAACAGCACCAGCCGCGGCGCCGGTGGCAGGGCCACGGATACGGCTTTCGGCCTACGATTACGGTCATGATCTACTGCAGGCCCCGCATATGGAGCAGAGCAGCGGCCAGTTGCTTTCTTTGCCCTGCGGCCAGTCACGGAACATCCAGCGGTGTTGGCAATGGTCCTGCGTACGACGCGACAACACCACAACGCCCACGATCCCGCACGCACCGCGGTAGAATCGATGCACTACTTTTCTCATCACTGTACTCCTTTCAGCGCCCCCAGGAGAATTGAACTCCTGCCTCCGCGTCGACAGCGCGGCGCCCTACCATTAGGCTAGGGGGCCGACTCGAACACGCCTTGACGTTCGAGTCTGTCCGTACGTTCCTAGCGCCGCTTCTCTTTCTGCTTGGCCTTGGCGTCCTTCTTCGCGTCCTTCGCGGACACCTTTGGCTTCTTGGGAGCGGCCTTGATGACGTCTTTGCCGCAGGAGGTACATCGTTCCCCGCCTACGGTCCCCACGCGTGTTCTGTTCACCACACGCATGCCAGGACCGTATCTGTCATCCTGCCACGCATTACGGCAAACGCATTTCGTAATCGGCATCCGGGTCTCCTTTGTTGTGATTGTTAAGAGCGGATCGGGTTTGCACCGATACTTGTGGACGTACGAGAGTAGTCTCGTGGCGCTCCATACCCACGCTGCTGGCTCCTACGGCGCGTTATCATAGGCCTACATATGGCCCACACTTGCCGGGCTTGCCACCGCTCTGAGGTCGGACGAGAAGGAGTTGAACCTCCGACTTCATCCTTATCAGGGATGCGCTCTACCAACTGAGCTATCGTCCGCAGGCAGCAAGCAGCCGGCTCGACCAGCTGCTTGCCGCCATCAAAGATGTCAAAACACGAAGTTGCCTCAAAAAGTTGGCAGGCGGCCCGAGCACATCGAGCCGCCTGCCGGGTCCTCCAACCCTAGGAGAAATTCTAGCGGCCGCGCCCGCCTGCAGCTGCGCGTGCCTGTGTTTCAACAGCGGCCTGGAGCGTAGACAGTGCCTGACGGTTCGAGGAAGCCTCGACTGCCGCCGTAGCGACGTCCTTTGCGTCCTTCTGTGCTGTTGCCAGCTGATCCGCGAGCATTTCGATACGTGTCTGGAGCGATTGGACGTCGCCCGTCAGGTTCGTAATCGTTGCGGCTGCCAGCTGTGCTGCGGACTCGGCGTCCTTCTTCAGCAGCGCGCGCTCATGGCCAAATCCAGCCGTAAGCGTCTTGGTGGCCGCGTCCGTGGCCTCTTTTGCGGCTGTGGCGACCAGGTCCTCGATGCCGTCGACCTTGGTTTGCAGCTCTTCGGCTTTCTCTTCGCGCTCGGCGACGACGGCAACACGCGCGGCCAGATCCCTGTTGACGTCTTCCGTCCTGACTGCCTCTGCGCGTTGTGCCGTCGTGCGCGCGTCGTCAGCTTCTGCTGCAATGCGTTCTAGCCTACGGCCCTGCGCATATGCATGCTCTTCGCCGCGACGCTGCCACTCCTGGTCCTGCTCGGACCGGCGCAACGCAAACGCCTTGTCGGTGGCGGCCGCTGTCTCCGCAGCGCGCTCCTCCTCCTCTTCGATCTGCTGCTTGATGTTGGCAAGCGTGTCAGCATCCATCTCGATCGAGTGGATCTCTTTTAGCTCATCCTTGCGGGCGGAGATCGCTGTCTCCAGCTGGGTGAGCTCTTCGATCTTGGTGGCCATGGACACGCCAACGCCGGCTAGCGTGCCCTGCACGCTTACCTGTAGGTCGTTGAGCTGATCGAGTGTCTTCTTAACGTCGGCTTCCGACGTAGCAGCGAGCGCCGCTGCTGTTTCCACTGTTGTGCGCTTTTTGGCTCGTGCCATCTCTGGAATCTACTCCTTTGGTGCACAATGAAAAACGGGCGACCAACACGGTCGCCCTGAAAGTGGCGCGGGGCAGACTCGAACTGCCGACTGCGTGGTTATGAGCCACGTGAGCTACCAACTGCTCTACCGCGCTACGTTCACTCCTATTCTGGATGGTGCATGATAGTGTGGCAGTTCATGCATAGGATATCACACTTATCGACCTCAGCTTGAAGCATGGCCAGGCTGAAAGACCTGTTGGTCATCTGCTCGACGTTAGCCGTCTTCTCAGCAGGGACTCTGTGATGATAACACAGCGCCCGCCAGTCGTCAAAGCCACAGAGCTTACAGGCCTTGCCTTGTTTATGCTCACGTATGAACGTGCGATTGCGCGCACAACAGCCGAGAGATTGCTGGTTTCTGGGGCAAAATCTACCCCTATCTACATGCAAGAGCTATTGACAGCAGAACGGTGGGTCGCAACACTTACGGGGTAAAACTGAATATCTGTGTCCCATGCGATCAATTTCTCATCTGCGAGTCGCACAAAGCAGGGGAGGCAGACGACGCGGTTGCGGTACTCGCTGGGCACAACCGCAGCCCATACGTCATCAGGCACGTCAAACCCAACAGGGTTTGGGTGATAGCAGAGCTTGCAGATTTCTCGTGACAACCCCCCGTAGGGTTGCCTAACACCTAGTTCCTGATCGAAGGAGGCTGACATGACGTACCGTCGAAAACGTGGAAGCGACACATGGCACTGGTGCAAGAATTGCTCCAACTGGCCGACATCCGATTACGAAGGGAGTGCACGTGTACTTGCGAGGTACGTCTCTTTGTTTGCCTGGTAGTGCTTAGCGGCGTAGGCTTTCGGATCGCTGGCTGGCATGCGATACCTTGGTTAGAGTCACATGCAGTGACTCTAACCTACCAGCAACGAACTTGCAACCCCACATCATGTGCGCCGTAAGCGCGGGTCGAACGTGCTAGAAGTACCAAGATACTGTGTTCCGTACGCCTGGTCAACTAGAAACGGCTTTTCTGCGTCCGACATCCCGAAATCTGCTTCGGGAACATCCTTCGCCTCCAGCTCAACTATTGCCAGATCGTCACTGTGGACCGCGTCTGCCAGCGCCCTGAACTCCGCGGGCTCCAGGCTGCAATCGATGTGATGGACGAATGAGTGGCGGGACAGGCAGAAATGCCGCTCGACCATCTCAGCGCCCAGCTGTGCAGCCATGATTGATGACTTGATGCCCATCTCGTGCCCTGAGTAGCCAATACGGATCCTATCTGACCCGAATAACCGCTTCAGCGTAGGGATGTTCTCCAGCCGAAGATAGAGGTCCGGGCACGGGTACACAGCGACACAGTGCAGGATCCAGAGCTTCTTGTGCTCCTCGAATATCGCGATCACCTGCTCGATCTCAGGCAGCGTGCAGCCAGCAACTGACAGCACGACCTCCCATGATACCGGCGTCTCTGCCGCAATCTGTCGCAGGACTTCTGGCTTATGCGCGTTCGTGGATGAGACCTTGATGCGCCGCCGTACTGAGTTTCCACGCAGGAATGCCATACTATCTGCAGTCTGCGCGGTAGCATACCACGGGATGTCCGCATAGCGGCACTCTGCGCTGAAGCGGTGCCAGTCACCATCATCGAGCTCGAACATGGTCCGATAGTCCCGATAGGTCTTCCCGAACGGGCTGGAATAGGGACTGTTCAGCTTTTCGGGGGTGTAGAACGACTTCACGTGCTTCTTCTGCATCTTGATGGTATCAGCGCCGGCCTGCTTGGCCGCTTTGACCATGCGGAGCAACAGCCCCATATGGCCCATGTGGTTTGTCGTAAACTCGGCTACGAGCTCAACCATTGTCTGCCTCCCGTATCGGAACTACGTCACCGGCTGCAAGCAACGCAGCTGTATGTTGCTGTTCCGCCTTACGCTGTTTCTCGAGCTCTTTGATCCGCGCCTCTTTCTGGCGGATGACTGCTTTGGCCTCTCGTACAGCTGCTGCCGTCTCCCGTTCCTGCTGGCCAAGATAGTAGGCATTACCACCTCCCGTGTCTTGAGTACAGCGCCTCCGGCGTGAGCTCTTCCAGGTCTGCTCGGATCTTGTCTTCGATAACGGCCCGCGCTTCTGCGTGGATACAGATCTGTTCTGCCTTTGCATGCGGGATAACCAGTACGCCATCGTTATCTGCAAAGATGATGTCGTTAGGCTGTGCTCGGACCGTTGGACTGAGCCAAATCGGTTTTTGCCATGCACGAATTTGCCACCGACCGTACGCATCTACCGGCGTTACGCCCAAGCAATAGACGGGAAACTTGATCTGCCGGATCATGCGCGCATCGCGGGTATGGCCACGAATGACAGCACCAACAGCGCCAGCCTTACGTGCTAGCCTAGCCGAAATGTCGCCGTAGTGCGCAACGCTCAGGTCGTCACCGCCGTCGATCACCTGTACGCAGCCGGGCGTCATTTCCTGTAGCATCGTAAGTCGCACACTGTCGTCGAGTAGTTTATCGTCGGCTAGGTGCTGTCCCACACACGTAAACGCAGGGCCAACAAGCGGCCGCGGGGCGTGTCGCCCTAGCGGTTTGATAGTCGTACCCGGCGTGAAATTTCGTAGGTCCATGTCGAAGTACATCGTGTCATAGACCACGCCAGCATACAGCCGGCGCAGACGCTCAACTACTGTCTGCACGTGGGTCTCCTGGTTTCAGTGGAAACGCTGATAGCATTGGGTCAGCGGCAGCTGTAAACGCACCCTCGACACCGACGTCAAAGGCATCTGCATAGCGCTGGAGTAGCTCTGGATCGTCTTCTGTACGCAGACGGCGTACGAGATCCGGCATAGCACACCAGCACAGTTGGGTCGTACATGGCTGCCCAAGCCAACTGCCGTCAAGGATCTTGGCGAACAGCAGCTTCTCTTTCAGCATCATGTGCGGAAACCCAGCGTCAACATACGGGGTCCGCGCATCGTAGTAGTGTGGTTGCTCGGGTACCGTCGAATCGAAGCCAAACAGTTTGAGTACGTCTGGCTTGAAGACCTTCATAGCCATAGCCACGGCAATGAAGCCTGTAGACGGACAAAGCTTGAGTCTGAAGGCTAGCCGCTTCCAGTACTCGTGCGTAAGCCACCGTATCGGCTGCATGTCAGCGAGCTTGTTGAACTCTCGCAGATTCCGCTTGCCGTTTACGGTGTTGTGCATTATCTGCGTCGGGCCGTGCGTGTACCAGTGCTCACAGTAGAGATCAGCAGGCCTGCTGTCCCACCCATAAGGGTCACCAAACCAGGCGACCGCGTGGGTACGCTTACCCGCGTCCTCGGCAGCGTGCGCCCAAAAGGCCTTGATACGGACGACCTTGTCCGCATTGTCGATGCTCTTGCCCTTGCCGGCCGCAGATGGGCCGTTTGCTACAACAGAGACGATCATAGTAGTACCTAGTGCTTGGTTAGTGCATTCTGCCCGCGTGCGATTAGATCGGCAATGTCGAAGTCTTCTTCTGTGTTGATATCGATAGCCTCGAGGGCGTCGACGAAGATCATAGAGACGTTAGGCATCGGTGTGCGGCAGCGTGTGCGCATCAACGCCTCGCTGGTGACTACGTACAGCGCGGTGGTGTCCCAAACCGTCTCAGGTACAGTTTGGCTGTTGGGTAGGGGTTTCAAGTTGTAACACGGCTGGCAGATATCCTGGACGGGGAGGCCCCGACGATGCCAGCGGAGCAGGTGTGCTTTGCATACCAGGAATGCACCGTCATAGTCGTGATAAACGACTTCCTTTATCGCCTTGCTGATCGTCTCCGGACGCACAAACGGACTGGTACAGAGGTACTGCACATAGATCCTTGCCGGTATACGTGACATGGTGTCGAGCAACAGATGGTTGCCGTCCGTGCTGTTTGTGTCCAGCTGCGACGACCGGCGTATGACGTGCGCGCACTCGTCTGTCTCTACGCTTGCGCGGATCTCGGGGCAGTCCGTATCGAGAAACACCTTGTCGATCTCGGGGACGCTCCGCAACTTGTTAAAGGCCCTGGCGGCCAATGGCGGACCCTGTCCGCCGAGTACACGCATGTTCTTTCCAGGCACGCGTGTACTGGTGCCCTTTGCCGGCACGACGCCGACGACCTTAAACTTCTTCATCTGGCTCCTTCTCCGCGGCGTCGGGGACACTTTGTAGGTGGTTGCGTGTTGCCGACAGGATCTGGCGGACATGTGATACCTGTTCAACGGTGACGCGATTGGCTGTCTCAAGCTTAGCGATATGCACCAGCTCTGCGACATCGCTACGTGCGGCGCAGATGAAACTAGCGATATCGCGGTCTACCGGAAAGCGTGGCAGTACCTTTTCCAGCGCATACAGCCGTTTATGCGCCGCCCTACACAGCTTCAGCATATTACGCGCATTCATCGCGAACCCCCAATCACCCGTAGGCGCTGTTGCTGATGGGCCTGGCATAGGTCAACCTGCCGGCTCCACCATGATTCGATAATGAACCACCCTGTCTCGCCATTATACTGGCATTCGCAGTCCAGCGCATTGGCAGCCCGCAGTGCGTCGGTGATACGCCCCGGGTCCGGAAGTGGCAGATAACGCTGCGTGGTAGCACGTGCGAGCATCTCGCGGCCGATGAAGACCCCAGGCGCACGCGTACCGTCATCGACTTTGACGATGGCGGCTGTGCCCGCATCGGCGTCATAGCCCGCTTGCTCCGTACGTAGAACCCCGTCCATTACAAAGCGACATACCAGCGAAACGAAGCGCACCGCCTGGCTGCTTGGATCGTCGGTCTCGTCGTCAATGAGCGTATGTGCGCTCTGGATGAAGTCACTATCTCCGTACGGCGCCATCATGTGCGCCATGTCATCCAATACTCGGTGGCCTTCGCTACCGGCGTCAGACTCCAGCAGCAGCTTGCGTTTGGCCACGCGTTCAAGCCACATCGGTATGACGTGCCTACCGTACAGTTGGACCTCTGGTCCTGGCTCAACTGGGTCAGTGCAGCGGACAAACCGCCACGGATCCAGCATGCCGGCGAGATCTGCCTGATACTTGTCAAGATACGTCATCACGTTGCGCAGGAAGTCGCCGTTAAGCCAGTTACCGAGGATCGTCCTGCTGCATCCGCGTGTAAGTGTCAGGTACAGCGGCCACCGGTGCCGTGTTGTGATTTGTGTGAGCTGGTTAGCGAGGCGCACTCCGTAGCGCCCGCCTGTGCTCATGCCAGAGAGCTCGCAGCAACCAGCAGCCGTGGCGGCGGCGTGCCCAACCATCAACGCGCCGTGACCCACTACCCCGATACCGCGTACTGGTTGGCCCGTAGCTGGCGCAATGATGTTGGCCCCCAGACAGCCCATAGCCGCCCAGAAGATGCGATTGGACGGCGTATCGCGCGTGATCATTGCAATGTCTGCTGGTGGGATACTGGGCGGCGTCAGGTTGCGGCCGGGCGTCCACTCGTCAACGGTATGGGCTGCGGCTTCGCTGACCGAGCCGCCCAGGTGCACAGCGAACTGCGGCAGCAGGAACTGCGAGTCTCGCGGCTTCCAGCCAAAACGGCCGTCCTCATTGATGACCGTTGGTGTATAGAAAGCACGAGCAACGTCCATGAGGTGAACAGTCCAGCCCCGGCGAACAGTCACAAGCTTCTTCGCCTTGGCCAACAGCTTCTTCTTGAGCCACTCACCCGGGTTCTTGTCGACCTTCGACATGGGCTCCGTGAACTCGATTTGCTCCTCTTGGTAGAGTATGCGTCCGTGATAGTAGGCTTCAGCGTTTTCGTCGTCATCGCGGCAGATCACCTTCTCGACGCGGATTACAGCGTCTGAGATGCACTCGCTGGTCTTCTGCAGGAACCAGCCCGCCTCGGACTCAGTGATTCGCTTCCCGCGGACTATGACAGAACTGAGCAGCCGTACGTCGTGCCGATGCCGGTCGAGGAGCTCCCGTACTTGCGGTGCGCAAGTTGCCTTGAAGTACTGCATGCGCCCAGGCGGCATGTTCATCTGCTGCAGCAGCGTCACTGCGGCAGCCTCTGGCAGTACGCGTAGCTGCGTCTCCAGGACCTCTGTCCAGTGCCGTGCGCGTTTCTGGATGTGCCGCAGCCAGAGCTGCATCGGCTGCTGTTGCAAGTCCAGCAAATGCCTGCTGATGTAGATCAGGCCGTCAGCGCGCGCAGCCATGTCAAACAGATCCGGCGACAGCTTTGCTCCCCAGAAGATGAATTTCTTGTCGGGACGTGCGCCCCAGATATCGTGGGATACGAGGCGCCACTCATGGGCGCGGCGTCTGACGCGTGCTGGGTACGTTCCGACAATCGGCAGCGGCAGCTCTGAGTCACGCATGAATCGTGCTTGCATCTTCAACGCCTGCAGCGGATCGTTCATCACGAAGATCGTGTTCTGGAACCACTCAGTGTGTGCTGTTGGCGCATCCATCACGTCGTACATGCAGCAGCCAATTTCTGTTGAGGGGTCTGCTGCTGCCCGTGTGTTCGTGTCTACGACCTTGAAGGCGTAGTCCTTGTCAGGCTTGCCCTTCCGCCCCAAGAACAAGACGCCGGCACATCGCCCCGGGAGATCGTGAAAAGGCACAGAAAGCACGTCGTGCCAAGCCTTACCCGGAAACAGCGTGCCATGTGGAGTGGTCGCGTAGCTCTGTTTCTCCGTGACGGTGGGCGCAAATGTGCGCAGCGCCCGCAACCGCGGCACGCCACCCATAAATCGGCCCATCCGCGACTTCCAGTACTGCCGGTGCTGATCTTTCGGGAGCCCCAGCTGATGCAGGAGCCCGGCGACCTGCAGACCGCTCCCTAGCCGCTTCCGGCCCGCTATCGCCAGCAGGCGGCACCTCTCCTGCATTCCAGGGCACTCGTAGGCGTAAGCCTCGATGGCGTCTAGGGTAAGCGTTGTCCCGGAGAACGGCGCCCCATGGCCCGTTAGCTTGTGAATCGCCTGTGGGAGGTCGCAATCCCAGGTAGCAGCCGCCAGCTCGATCATATCGCCCGCAGAGCGGCAGTCAGGACAGTAGTGCCAGTTTCCGCCGAATTTGGTATCATCATAGATGTGAAGGCGGTGTCCGTGGCACAATGGGCACTGCACCATCAGCGGCATGGAGCCGGTGGTGGCCTTAACCCCAAGCAATGGTAGTACTTGGTGCCAACCGACATATGCGTTGAGTGAACGTCGTTGTTGTCGTTGTCGCATCTAGTCCTCCGGTACAGGAGCCCCAATATGTCCACCGTAATCGATCAGACGGACGACCGCAACGGTCAAGAGCTACACCGTATCGCAGCATTGTACCCGCTGCCTGACTTTGTCAAGAATGCGAACTCCGACGACGTGTGCGGTACTGACGACCTCCCACCGCACCTGTTTGCCGACATAACGCGCCGGCGCTTTCCGATTCACACCGGACCAGCCACGCTGATCTCATCGGTGTTTTTCTATGAGAAGAAGGCCGAAATGCCAAGCGGCCGTGCCCAGCTGCTGGAGCAGAATCTGCTCAAAGCCGCCAAGTACTTCCGCATCGGCGGCTACCTCAAGACGATCCAGGAGAAAGCTGCAGCGCTTCAAACGCCCGAGCCGGTTACGCTGGAAGACGACACGTTCGCTATCGTATTCAAGCACACTGATGGCACAAAGGAACGCCACTACCCGATGCGGAATCCGCGGGAAGTGAAGACCGCAGCGGCCTGGCTTGAGGCCCGCCGCGATCTACTGCCCTTCGAGGATCGCCGGCAGGTCGCCGACAAGATCCTGCAGAAGGCCGCACAACTGGGCGCCGACGTCAGCGCACACCGCGATATGCTGGAGAAAACCGCCGGTATGGGCGGCTGCGCCAGCAAGGACGCCGCAGCGCTGATCCGTACGCGCGTGCGCATCCTGGGCAATACCCTCAAGCCGACGCCGATCCAGCAAGAGCTGGAAAAACTGGCTCGACTGTGTGAGGAGTCCCCAGCTATTGCCGTGCAGCATTTTGCCCCGCTGACGAAGATCGCCAGCATCATCGACCAGTTCGATCGCGAGCACGGCTTGAATCGCCGGTACGACGACACCGTTGAACGCCCGGAGGACGTGCTGTTTGGCGTCACCACGAAGATCGCTGCCGAGGTCTCTGACGAGCTGATCGGCTCGCTGACTGGCAACTACTACAAACGCGCGGACCTGCAAGCGGTGCCGGTCCGTGATCTCGCAGACACGCTTGGCGAGGACTTTGCCGACGCGATCAGCACTGCTGGTGCCTGGGTAGACACCGAGAAGCTGGCCACGATCGTGCCTACGCTGCCCCGGGACGACGCAGAGCAGTTCGACGAGGTCGTTGCTGCTGCTGGCATTCGTCCCTTTGCGCAGAAATCTGCATCCGTAGGTCGTGCAATTCCTGCAGAGGATCACGCAGCCATTGCAGCTGCGCACAATCCTACCCCCGGCGGCCTTTGGGATCGCCTGGGAAAATGAGCGTGAACAGTACGTACATACCGTAGCCAGCAACAAGCACTACGATGCCGAAGGTGAGACCAGACGGATGGTCTTTGGCAGCTAGGAGTAGTTGTGTGATCATGCGTGGCTGCTCTCCTCTGTATCCGCCTCGAAGTCATTGTCATCGTCGGCGAAGTCCCAATCGTCATCGAAGTCGTCATCGAAATCGGCGTCTTCTGCGGCAGTATTGGGCCTAGGCCCATCAGTCAGTGCGGGATCTTCGGGATCCTGCGGTGTCTGCGCTATGCGTAGCATTGGAAGCACGTCATCGCTGAGCGCCGTCGCATCGTTCTCGTCATCCGTGCGTACTGTCATAGATACATCTCCTGGGTAAGGGGGAACGTGTCCACGGGCCCGGGGGCGATATTGCCCCCGGGCTGCGGATCACCGTCGTCAAGAATTGGTGGCTTCGGCGCCGGGTATGGCCGGAACCATGGTCGTAAGCGTTGGATCGGCTGTGACTTCCTGTATCACATGCTGCGGCGCCTGGTGTCCAAGTATGGCATCACCGCGCGCAATCCTGTCCATTGCCGCTTGCACTGTTGCCTTGTCATGTGGTAGCGCAGGCCGCGCAGCAATGCTTGCTGCTACACTTTCGCGGGTCGGCTGGTGTTCCAACGGAAGCGCTGCCTGTAGCGGCACAGCTGGTGCCATCTTGGCAACATGCTGATCGACCGCAGCGATTACCACGTCGTTGACGCGTGACTCGCGGTTGTCGAACCAGATGGCGTTGCGGATGCTGTGAAGCACAGCTGGCTGGCTGTAGTACGGGAAACGTGGGACCCAAAGGCGACGCCTACAGGTCGAACAACGCGTACCGGTTACAGGTAGCTCGTGCGCGCAGCCGCGCCGCTTGCCGCATATGAAATCCCACGGGGGCTCTGCCTTGCGCTGCGTAGCTAACGACGCATTTGGCCGCATGTAGGTCGGGATCGGCAGTTCGTGGAGATCTTCGGCGAAATCGCGTGGGACCTCTACGGCTGTGCGGAGTGCACGCGCCTGACCGATGTATCTGTTCCACCGATCCATCTCGTTGCAGTAGGCGCCGCCAGCGCATAGTGTGCCGTCAGGCAGGAAGAACGCCAGGCCAAGACCGGCCAACCGGCCAGTAAGGCCTGCTTGCTGCGACCGCAGCGTAAGGATCGGGGTGCCGTCATGGCGTGAGCCAATCTGTACCACGTACCGCATGTAGACGTGACCGTTTAGTACGAGGTCACGCAGTGAACTCATCGCCTGCTTACTGGCTTGTATGTACGCGGATCGTGACCCGGAATGCACACACGCAGCATTGAACGCTGTTTGAAGCTCTTGTAGTGTCAACTGTGTCTCCTTGAAGTGGCATCTGCACGGTTGCTTACAACCGCTGAGCCGAATTACGTTTTGACGTCAGGGTTATGCCTGTCCGTCTTGATTCGTCGTAGTGCGCGCCCGCCTGCCTGCAACTTACGTTTTCGTCGCTGTGGCCGCCCACCCAGGGCGCGTCGCGCAATGTTAGTTAGTTTCCGCCTGAGCAACCACTGCCGCAACCGTGTCCACGTTGGCTTGCCCAGGCGTTTGCAACGCTCACGCAGCTGCCACAAATTGTCGACAGTCACATGCGTGAAGTCGTTGCCAGGTGTGGGTTGTACAGTAGCAACCAGATTACGGAAGTCAACTGCGCCATCTACGCGCATGAACGTCGGCCAGTTGCGTTCCATCTCCGTGCATACCTCGTGGCTGATGTCTTTGCAAGTATGCCCGATATGCGTGTAGATGTTGACGGCCTTCCCATTCACGTATCCGTAATTGCGAGTCCCGTGCTGCCATCCGCTCATCAGCTTCATGCCGTGCCAGCGCCCGGTTATGCTGTATGTCAGCTCGTCTTCAGGCAGAAGTAGCAGCATGAGCGGCGTAAGCATGCCTGACGTAGCCGTATACGGATGGCAAAGAATTCCTTGCCCAGTCGCAAATCGCGAAGAGCTTAGATACTCCTCCTTGTCCGTGCAGGCTACACGATACGCACCGTCTCCTGGCGGACACGGATACCGTGGATGCCGACGCTCGTAGTCTTGCAGGCGCCCTAGCTCTTGCTCTCTGGCCTTTACGCCCATCCCCTCTGACGTGATACCGCGACACGGCGTAATCAACTCGAGCGCGCTGGGCTCGTCTACTAGCCGGGCACGGTACTTGCTGCGGAGCTGCGCGGTGACCTCATCGATGCCCGTGGGACTGACCGCGCGCTGGCGCACAAGCGGCACCGGCTGCACTGCATCTTCGGCTTGTAGCTTTTCCCGTTCTCCCCTGGACATACTAGCCTCCCGGCTACAAATTTCGTTATGGTGTCACGCTTGTTGCGGAAGACCAGATCAGTATAGGCTGGAACACTGTCATCGTGCTCCAACTGCAAGTAGGCTACGCGTATGCTAGGCCACACCGGCGGTGCGCCATCCTGGCTATGCGTATCCTTATCTGCTGACCACCACAAGCGTACGTTAGGCAGTTGCGATAAATCGCGTAGCGCTGCTACCATTCGCGGTATGCGCCATGAGCGGGTAAACAAGAAGAATGTTGCACCCGGACACTGCTTGGCGATCCGTACCCACTTGCGGATGTAAGCCGCACTGTAGAGATCGCCACTGACATGGACCCTAAGAACCTTTACCTTTTGCTGCTTGATCTCAGCAACCATCTGCGGCACAAAACTCGACTGCTTCGACAGTGTGAAGTTGCGGCGATGACTCGCCTTCACTGTACACATGTGGAAGAAGCCCTTTGTGGCATAGCAGACAGACGCACATGCCTCTGTTTCTCCCGGGCAGCTCGTGTGTGCTGGCAGGGAGAAGGTGTGCATGTTTCCGAGCTTGGTGTTACCTCGTTGTAACATCATACCTCTTTGCTACTGGTCAGAGGCACGCCTAAGCCCGCGGCTTCGGCATCACCCCTCAAAAATCAAGTAGCAGTCGAGGTTCAGGTTCTTAGGGTCGAGTCTTCGTTAGGAACGTCTCCTGATGTGGACTCTACGTGGCTGTCGCTCACTGAAGTCGAGCTGTGGCCGCTTAGCCTGCAACCAGGAAGTCGGCGCAGGCACGAAGTCATCTACGGGTGTCATGTCGGCGTACTCTACGGCCAATGACTCCGTACAGTGCCTACATATCCGCGGTTTGGGTGTGCCGTCCTTGTGCTTCTTCCGAATGGCCCAGCCGCGGCAGTCGCAGGTCAGAACACCGTCGGACCACAGGATGGTCAGGTACTTAGTCAACCCGTTTGACGAGGTTGTCTCCTTGACCTTAGAGGGGTCACGACCGCGGCCCTGCGGACTTCCCGCAGCATACTTCTTGCCGTTACGGAAAGTCCATTCAAGCTGGTGCGCCATCTTGTGCCTCCGTCGGTTGTGGCATACGCGCTTTACGGCGTTCACGCATATGCCGCAGGACCCGCAGTTTTTCTCCCGCACAGCGATCGCACAAGCAATCTGGTGCGCAGATCGTACCCAACACAGCTCCTTGCTTATCACCGGCAGCGTGCTCCATGAGCTCGAGTTCGGCACGGGCGGTCGCGAGTGCGCGCTGTGTCCGCCGTAGGATTTCGCTGGCGTGTCGTTTCGCGTGGCGCACACCTAAGCTCGCCAGCATATACCCCAAAATGCCGCCAATAACGCAGCCAACGAGGAGCAACAACATCAAGTCGAAGTCAGTTACTAGTCGCATCTTGTGCCTCCGTTGTAGGTGGTTTTTGTTGATGCGCATGCAACATTGCGCGCACTTGTACGGCTGCCGCCTGTACGTCCTCTTCAATCGCAGCGATGCGTTGGCCGAGGATAGCCTGGCGTTTCTCGAATAAGCGCTCCAGCTTTGCGGCTGTGGCTGCCGCTTTACGCAGCCGGAGGTGCATCGATACGCGTGTCGCTATCAGCGCTACGAAGGCGCCAACGAAAAGCCTACAAAGAGCAACCCAATTACGTCGGCGTTAGTCACCATCTGCATTTGCGCGTCTCCTGATACGGATACCACGGAAACGGCGTACGGCTGTGGCTGCTGCTTTGACGTCAGCAGCTTCGTCGCGTACGCCACGTAAGCCGGCAGCCAGTCTTGCGCCTACCTCCGCATCAGAGTTGAGTTGCTGCGGTGTGACGGCGTCTAGGCGCTTACGGCACTTGCCGATGCGCTTGACTAGCTCCGGTCCGGTAAGAAAAGCAAAGCCCTCAACCATCTCAAAGGCGCGGCGCACCTGCTCCAGCGTGCCGTTACGCACGACACGGTTTGTGTCTTGCAGCGCCTCTAGCAGGTTGTCTGCCGCTTTGCACAGCATTTCACGCGGCTCCTTGGACATGTCGTCAAGCATCCGCTGCGTAAACTTGTGCATCTGATCATGGGCCTCAGTGACCAGCTCAGCAGCTTGCTCATCCGTGAGCTCACGCGTCTCCACCTGGGTACGCGCCTTCTCGAGGATCTCCAGCGCCGCTGCTACAGTTTCCTCGCTTTCAGCGTCTATGCTGAGCGCGCGGATCGTCAACTCGAGCACGTCAAGGTCGTCGCTGCGGATGTTTCCAGGGCCACCCATCGGGATGATCGCCCAGACGATGCTGAACTTTTCAGCGACCTCGTCAGCAGCGGGCAGCCGCTTCGCTGCCTTCTTATACAGTGCATCGCTCAGGCGGTCCTTCAGCTGTGCCAAGATTTCGGTGTACTCCGCAACGAACTCATCGCGGATTGTTTCCATCTCGGTACGCATCTTCTGGAGGCCAGCAAAGACCTCAGTAGCGCGCACAACGGGCAGGACAGAGATACCCTTCGCTTCAAAGCGCACAGACGCCTGATCCAGCAGTTTACGGGCGCGCCCTTCCCAGTTGACAATCCGCTTACGCCACGTAGCGGGCATCAGTGTCCACCGAGGATCACTCCGAAACTCCTTGTCGATCTCCTCGGTTGTGTCGTCGCCGTTTGCGACCTCCACGACTGCATCTGCGATCTGGTATGTCATCTTGGGCCAACTGATCGAGAGTGTGACCAAGAAAACATGACGGGTAACTTTCTCCAGTAGTGGCAGCTGCGCGTCTGTAGCATCAGCCATTGCATTATTTCCTAGGCCATGGTGGCATGTATGCAACAGAAAGGATGCCACATGACTACCAAGTTATGTCGACGTTGCCACCGGCGGCGGCAACTGAAATACTTTACGCGAGACCGTCGGAGCCCCGACGGCCTTGCATACTACTGCCGTGACTGTAAACGGGAGTACTCACGTGCATTTTTCGAAAGGCGCCCCGAACGGCGCCGGCAGTATAATGCAGCACGCGCCCCTCGCGATCCCGCCGAAAAGCGACTATCCGGACGTAAATCGATGCTAAAGCAGTATGGCCTTACCGTCGAAGCCTATGAGAAGTTGGCACAGGATCAGCACCATAAGTGCGCCATCTGTAACCAACCCGAAACAGCTACTTATGCCAGCAGGCCTCGTCGCCTTGCAGTGGACCATAACCATACTACGTCACAGCTGCGAGCATTGCTGTGTTACCGTTGCAACTCGCTGTTAGGTTACGGGCAAGAGAGTCCGGCCATCCTGCGCGCAGCCGCAGACTACCTGGAAAAACACGCTTAACTGCCAATAGGCTCCGGAAGGTTATGGGCTCCTAGCCAGTCACGCTCGGCTATTATAGCTGCTGCGTGGCTGACATACGGGCCCAATACTGCGCCACCCACCGGGAGCATGTCTGCCCACCAGTGGTTGGTCAACTCCTCATCGTCCTTGAAGCAGCGCGTCCGCTCGTCCGACGTACGGCTGACATGGCCGTAGAGTACCAGCCATTCGCGCGCATCGTGCGACAGCGACGACCAGGTTTCCACATGCGAGTTCCGCCACGTTTTGACCTTCGGGCCGATGACAGCGCCAACGGCCTCGGAAGCCGGATCCACCAGGTGTTTGGCAGATCCGTCCTTCTCGACGATCAGCTCAACTGATCTCGTCATGTCGCTCCTCTCGTTGTAATGCGCTGCACCCGTCCGCAGTTCTTACTACGCTTGTGCGAATGCGGACTGCAGCTCTTTGGTTTCAACGATCTCGTCGTTGTGGTCTAGGCACACGCCCAGTAGCCACTGTAGCAGACGGATCATTGCTGTTGCTCGGCCTTGATCTCCACCTGCTCGGGTGGCTCATAGGCCTCTTGCGTATCATTCGATGCGATGACGGCGCCGAAGCAGCCCTCAAACGCAGCCGAGATGGTCCGGCACTTGCCGCCGGCTACACCGATTACGTGTGTCTCTGTTTCGCCGTTAGGCTTCACAGTGATTTCGATTCGTTGCTCAGATGCCACGAGGTCGTTCTCCTGATTCTGTTCAGCTGAACAAGATTGGGCTAGACGCCGCCCCATCCGTCGCTGCAGGTGCTATCTCCACTGACCTCGTAATCGCCGCCCAGCGGGATCACACACTTAATCGAACCGTCGGCAAGCTGGGTCTCCTCGAAGTCGAGGTCCCTGGCTTCGGCCATGGCCTTGGCGGCCTCTACGGCATAGCCTTGCTTGAGCGAGTCGAGATGCTTCTCGTCGCCCCAGCGGCCGCCGTAGTTGTCAAAGGTGCACTCGCCGGTCTCCTGGTTGATGGTCACCGGGTAGTGCCATTCAGGCAGCTGGACCTGGTGTCCGGTGCCCCTGACCGAGCCCTTACCCTTGCCGATACCGAGGTAGCTGGCGCCTGGTATACGCTTGACGGCCTTCTTCAGCGCATCTGCGTCCTTGATCTCACTCTTTCTGCGAGTCGTGTGGCTCACAAAATCTCCTAGTTGTTTGCTGGATCACTCTTGGCAGCGCTGCGTCGAGTACTGACTCCGCGGGCTGCACGTGACTTGGTGGTATTCTGCAGGCGCTCCCCGTTCACGGGGTAGGTATTCTCCTGGCAGAACTTTCGGATGGCGGTGACCGATTCGACGTTGAGACGGGAGACCGGCGAAATTTCTGCCGCGGCCGCCATCAGCTCCTCAATCGTTGGCTCGATATCAGCGATACCTGGGGGTGTGCCCTTCTTGCCCTTGTCTTCCCATGCGGACATTCTGTCGTCATAGGCGTCGTTACGGGCAGAAATGACAGTCTCCTCCAGCTCAGCCCCTGTGTACTCGTTGGTCTTGGTGACCACGCGCTTCAGGTGCTTGTCGTAGTTGTCGGGCTCGCAGTGCTGCAGCCTGAGATGAATCTTCAGGATCTCCGCACGCTCATCCGGGGTTGGCAGATCGGTCGACCATACTCGATCGAAACGGCCAGGACGTAGCAACTCTTCGGGCACGCCGGCGGTCCGGTTCATCGTCACCATGACGAATGTCCGGTTTTCGTCGCTGCCCATGTCCCGTTCGCTGAGCCAGTTCAAGAAGTAGCTCAATACGCGGGAGGCTACACCACTGTCCGCGGCTTGCCCTTCGTGGGCGCCGCCGAACGACTTGTCGATCTCGTCCACCATGAGAAACGCATTCGGCATGGCTTTCACCATCGCCAGGGCGTCCCTGATCTTCGCCTCGGATCCGCCGACATACTTATCGAACATGGAACCGATGTCAAGCAGAACCAGGTCCAGTCCCAACGCTTTGGCCGCTGTCTTTGCGACATGCGTCTTGCCCGTGCCTGGTGGGCCGATGAGTACGGCTCCCCGCGGCAGCGAGAGTTTCACGGTGCGAGCGTGCCGCGTGTACGCACGGGCACGGCGCCTCAGCCACTCAAGAAATCTGCTGAAGCCGCCTACAGTCTCGACATCCGGGATGTGTTCATTCGGGATGAACCTCAAGCCGTCGATCTTGCGGATCACTTTGGCCTTCTCGGCTGCGATGACGTTCAGGACCCCGTCGTTGAGGCCGCCGCACGTCGCAACAGCGAAGGCAAAGATACGCGCAGCTTCCTCAGCAGTGGTACCGAGCAGCGACCGTACGACCTTCTCTTTCAGCTCCGGCGCGCACTTCGCCGCCTTCTTGCCCTTGTTGCCCTTCTTGACGGAGTCGAGGATGAAGTCGACCACGTCGACCTCCATCTCGTCGTAAGTCGGCAGGTCGTAGTCGATGACATCGCAGTACTCTGCAATGCAGGGGTGCGGCGTCGGGGTATCGGACAGCAAGCAGATCACGCGTGTCTGCTTGTCGTTGCACAGCGCATGCGTAGTGCAGAGCTCAGAGAGTGCCCGCCGCAATGACAGGTTTTTGGGGCCCTCTCCGTTGAGGTACTTGTGCAGATCCTTCATGAGGATCAGGGCGTTACCGCCGATCTGGTCTCGGCACTGCAGCAGCGCCATCTGCGGATCAAGTACCTTGCTGTCCCACGTTGCGCCAGCGACGTTGTTCCAGCTGTGCCACTGGAGGTCATTGTCGGCTTGCTTGTTGTAGATCTCCACAAGCTGCTTGATCTGCCGCTCTGCGCGGCCCTCGTCGCCATTCAGGTAAACCCAAATGATCGTAGACCCACTGTCGATTTTGTCCATAAACGTTTGGCTAAACGTTGCCATTGCTACTCCTGAGGCATGCGCCTCTTATCTGAGTGTTATGCCGGCTAGGTTGCTGGCTCTTCTGTGTCTGACCGCTCCCGTAAGCGGATACGGCGTGGTTGTCTTTCCGTTGTAGCGGGTGCTGTTGTTGGCTCTGCTGTCTCCCAGGGCCGTTCACGTAGGGTGCGCAGGGCGTCCCTGATCTCGATTACCGATGTTTCAACCGCGTAGTGCTCCTGCAAGTACTCTTTCAGCTCCGTGTACGGTATACCCAGGCGTCGACTGTGGCAGTAGGATGCCAGAGCATTACGCAACCTGGCGTCAAATACTGCATCGCCGGCGCGTATAAGGAAACCCAGGATGCCGATAAACTGCCGACAACGCGCACGGTGTGTCTGCTCTGTTTCGATGGTGTGTACCGCTGCTGCAAGCATGTTGGTGGTGTTAGAGAGATCACGGTCCGAGCGTTGCGTGTCAGTTGAAATCATGTCCTGCAATGTGGTCTGCAAACGCAAATCGGGCGTAATGCCTACAGAGCCGCGTACGATGTTGCGGACCATTGACATGGAGCGGCCGCTGGTAGCAACACAGTGCTGACACCACTCTGTGAAGCTGGCACGAATTGAATCGTCGTTGACGGCGTGCGCGTTGGCGTGTATGCCACCAGTGACGCTGCCCATGACCTCTTCGAAATGCCGTATGGCTGCAGTAATGCTCACACGGTCAAGCTCGATCTCAGTGTGGGCTAGCTCTGTGCGCAGTGTTTGGTTTGCAAGGTAGCATGCGCGTACGATGCGCTGCTGGCGCGTTAGCGTGAACCACTCCAGCAACGGTCCGCGTATCATGCTTATCCAGCCCGGGTGGCGTACTACAAGCGGCATCTCTACAGTGAACCATAGGCCCGCTAGCAGATTGATGCAGATGTGGACCGCTATTGCGTCCTCAGGCATGCCCTCAGGCGCATTCCGTACAGGCGAGTGCACTACAAGTACGTCACCGGGGTAGAGCATAAGCACCGGAGGACCTGGGCGCCTAGAGCCATAAACAGACCACGTCAAACCGTGCATGTCATAGCTAGCGTTGCACGGCTGCTCTACTTCCAGTATCTGCCGCGCCCAGCGCGTATTTGCGGGCAGCAGCGTCTCTGATGTGGCTCGCATACCGCTGGGCAGCGATGTCAGGCGCGCATGCAGTCGCCGCGTTGCAACCCGCTCCGGATAGGCACGTAACGACACATCAATGGTGCTGCCATCGTGCTGTCTGTATCGCCGCCGTGCGTCGCGATGCGGCGTGGGTGGCGACGTAGTATACGCCGCAGTTGCGTCTCCTGTTCTGGGCATGGCTGTCCTTTGCCCAGGACAGCCCCGGGCTAAGCTGGTTTGAGTTCGTTGCTCCGTTGCTCCGTGCGGCGCAAGCCTATGAGGAGCTGCTTGACAGCGTCCTCGGCATCACCGTCCTCGAGTTGCAGAGCTTCCAGAGCTTCAAGCACGGCACGCAGCCGGCCCTTGACAATTACGTTGATCTCATCGGTTTTGGCCGTCTCCTTGTCGTAGATCGCGTTGAACATAGACGGATCATCAGAGAACTCCATCTGCACCTGCGCCCAGTCCTGGCTATCGCCAAGGCCAAGCCGCAGAATGTCAGGCGGGATCAGGATACCCTCGTCCCGTAGAACGGCCCCGATGTACTGGAGGATCTTCTGAGCGAAGGGTTCCTCGTCATTTGGTTCTGGTGGCCAGATCAGGATCGCCTCGGTGAGCCCCCAAGCGACCTCGACAGCGTCCGCCGGATCAAAGACCGCCGGATCGAAGCTGCCGTTGTACAGTACGTTGCAAGTACGAATGAAGTCGGGAAGGCTGACGTAAAAGGCGTCACTGGTGACTAGCTCGACCGCCGCCATAAGCCTGTTGAAGCACGGTGGCGGCAGCTGCTGACCGAGCGCCTCCTCCATCTCCATGCTGATTGTTTGGGGGTCCCATGCCACGAACTTCGGTCCCAGGCAGTCCGAAGCCAGTACTAGCAGGACGGTTGCCGGCGTGTTGGGGTCCAGCAATAGTTTCCGGATCTGGGCGTTGATCATCCTTGGCTCCTTGCTGCGTACGTAGCCACTCTTTACGTGCGGGTAGCGCCAGGTTATACGAAATGCCTTCGAATGTCGTTGGTGCCTCGTCCAACCGTTGGCACAGCATCAGATCAAAACAACCCTTCACGCCGGTGATCGAGACCAGCCGGCGGTCGGCAATCGCGATGACTCGTGGCGGTAGCTGGGCAAGCGGGTCCTTCTCAAGGATCTTGCCGTACGTCCGCCCGATGTCCATCAACGGTACCGGATACATCTGGACCAGGCCTAAGAACGCGTCCTGCGGAAATATCTTGCGGGGCGTGATGTAGGCAAAGGCCCAGATAATAACGGCCTCCCGAAACGGAATCGGTAGTGTCGGTGGTAGCCCTGTCAGCGGGGTCGTGCCTGTTCTCAGGGCGTTCAAAATCGCGTGCACGGGCATCATATGCTGCCGAAGGAACGTATTCGGCCCAAGCACTTGCTGCAGTTCGAGGTTCATGCTTTGTTTGCGTATGTGAACTCAGCGCGGAAGCCCACCACTGTGGTATTGGGGTCCAGCGCGGTTGCGTCGTTGATGATCTCGCCGTCTGTACCGATAGGCCCGATAACCGGGGGCGCGCATAGCCCGCCCATGCCGAAGCCAAAGGAGGCTGCAGCTTCCTGTGCCATCTGCCGTGTCGCTACAGCGTCCAGCTCGTCGCGTGTGGCGCCGTCGAGGGTAATGAGGAGCTTGTTGGCTCCCACACCGGGGATAACGCCGGATCTCTGATTGTTGATAACTGGCATCTGTTCCTCCAAGGCTATTCTACCGCATGACAGCCTAGACGCTCCAGGCTGAATCTACGATAGTATGCCCCCTTTTGGGTGGCATTACAACCGGTACAGCACCAATAGGTAAGAAAAGGGCTGGGAACTCTCGTCCCAACCCTGCTCTTTCATTACACGGGCTTAAGAAGGCAGGGGCTGGGAGCGCGTGGTATCAACAGTTGTTGATGCGCCCACAGACCCGGCCTCACGGCCCGCGATCTCCGCCGTTTCCGGCGGGGGTAATGCCGGCACATCGCCGGCGGGTTGTTGGTTGTCATGGCGTGCCATCGCGTGCGCGTACATGCTATCGTATCCACGATCCGCTACCTCCCTCTTCGACAGCTGGAGAAAACTGGCGTCGAAAAAGCCTTCTTTGGTTAGAGGTAACATCTGTGGCAGACACGTAGCACACACATGCATTGCACGCGCTGGGCCGTTATCACCGAGCTTCCCCATGACTAACGCGCACTCTGCGCTTTCGCCACTCTTGCACTCCTTGTCTTTGTTGGCAAGGCATTGTCGCTTACCGGGCTCAACCCACTTCTGCGGGATGAGGCCAGCAAACAACTCGTCATTGCCGAGGACGGTGTTGTGCACGGCACGGATGTCATGTGCAGAGTTCTGCGTGAACTCGAGGAGTTCGCGCAGAACTCGCATTGTCGTTGCACTGTACTTGTGGAGGTCCATGAGCTTACCGCTAGCGGCGACAACGTCACTGGCGCCCTCGTTTATGCGTGTCAGCTGCTCCGTCAGCACCCCTACCTGCGCGAAGCCCACGCCCTCGTACTTGTTGCACTTGGCCTGGAGCCGCGCAATCTCCTTAATGTGTACCGCCTCCGCGGCCTTCGCCCGGTCGAGCTCATCGCGCATCTGCGCCGGGGAGATGATCTTCTCCCCTCTGTGCTCCTTCAGGTAGCCCGCAAACCCTGCGACGGCCTCATCGTGGTCTTGAAGGACCTTCCGTTCCTCCTTACGACCAGGATACTGCCGCCACACGCGCATGGTCAGCAGCATAGTAACCACAACCAGCGGGATACCGTACACACAAAACAGCGCCGAAATGGGTGTGTTCTGCAGCCGCGCATTAACACCGATCAGCACGAAGCCACAGGCTGGCAGCACAGTTGGCACAAGCCATTTGCGGTGATACGTCTCGCTGACCCACGCCTTGAACCACGCTTCCAGAGCGATACGCATTTCGCTCTTCTCCGTCTTTTTCGTCTGATCCACTGGGATATCTAGTCCACCACTCATGATTCACCTCCACCGGGTGGTCGGGCCACCCTAAAGTTTCAGGATACGGGCACGACAGCCCTGCGTAGCTCGCCACACACAGCGTGCAGCGAAGCATAGCGGTCACTCGATTCTCTCTGCTTGCAGGGCGTTTTATCAAGTGACAGGGCCTGCGCTCGCTCAAAAGGTCCGCTATCCATTGCGGGTGTCAATTGAGCAAACACAGAGTTGTACGTTATCTGTCATGCCAGTATCCCTAGCCCAAGGCGCAGGCCGTTTGCATCAACAAAGTGGCCGTTGCTTGTTGGGCGGTGTACGGGATAAGAACATTGCAGAACCGGCAGACGTGGGCGCCGAAGAGCCCTTCGCCTAACACGGTCCTACAATACAAGCCCCGACTCCGACGGGGGTGTACGAAAACCCCTCCGTGCATGTCGCCACACACGGAGGGTGTGACCTACGGGCCACGGCGACTTCCGGTCTAGGACCGCCATCGCTCGCGTGAGCAAGCAAACTTTGGTCCGAACGGTGCCCCCGTGATACCTACCGTCACGACACATTATAATGCCCGGAAAACAGTCGTATTTTACCCACATACCCGGGCGATACGACGCGTTTGCGGGCAGTTATGACGCAGCAACAACGCTCTCTGCCCACGCGCTAGCTGTAGTCGCATGACGCGTGGCCGCTTCGTCATCAGCGCTGTCGTTGTCATCGTCGTCATCGTCGTAGACATCGCTGCTGATTGGATCATACATGGTGTCAAAATCATCGAAGGTTCTCCGTCCGCGCGTGGCGTCGATCTCATTCTTCGCTGCCGCAAATGCTTCGGGCGAGATAGTTGGATCTTCGCCGCCCGCGCGCCGCAGCACACCGGCGTCGATCACTGCTTTGCGCACCGTAGATACATTCATGATGATATCTTCGCCGGCCAACGCAACCGCGGTCGCGCCGCAGCCCAGCTCGCAGTCTTCTCCCTCACCGGTGTACAGCTCCACTGCCCTTGCCCGCTCTTCGTCTGTATGCTGCAACGGTGGCTTGCCCACGTTGTGATCATGTACCGCCGCCTCGCCGAACTCTGCGCGCACAGCGGCGTACACCGCACCGCAGCCAACCTCGTGATCGTGTGCCACTTTTGTCACGGCCACATCGTCTTCGTAAAACTGCTTCGCCATAGCTGTACGCGTATCTGGGGCCATGCCGCCTACACGACGTGGCACCTTTTTCTCGTTAAGGGTGCGGGTAACTACGAACGTCCCGTACCCAACTTTCTTCGCCACCTTCCTGATAGTTAGCTCCTCGTCCCGGTACAGCGTCACAATCCTGCTCTGTACCTCTTCCGGGACAATTACGATACGCGCTATCGGTTTGCGCCTTTTCGACGGCATGTGCATGCTTTTCTCCCGTCCGTGTGAGTTTGTCAAGGAACCCGTACATACGGTCATACGCGCCCCACAAAACGATCGTAGCTAGAATGGCTGCAAGCGGCATGGCACCAATGATCAAAGCGATGATCCCTAGCAACATGCCGCTTGCAACTATCACACACCAACAAAGGAGTGTGATTATTGTCTGCCTTACCGCACTACTCAATGGTCTTGTACGGCTTCCGTGTCACGTCCAGTCCGTGACGCGCACGCTCCTCATTGACGTCTTCTGCGATCTCCGTCACCGTGTCCGGTGGCGCAAACGCAATGACGTGGTGCAGCACATAGCCGGTCCTTGCGATCTCCTTCACATCAAGGTACAGGATCTGCACTGTCCGTAGCATGTACGCCGTAGGGTGGCGCTGATCACCCAACCGCTCCTCGAGCGTACCGGTGTGGTACGGGTTGAGGATACTGAATGACAACAGCCATGCAAAGTCCCTGTCTAGCACCGCATCGGGCGTGTCGACATATGCGAACAACCTACCAAGCCGTTGCATCGCCGCATTTTGCGGCGTGTACCATTTGGCTTGCGCACCTAAGGCGTGACGATTCACACCGTGCGCAAGGTGGGCCTGCATGGCGCGGATCCCGTTCTCGGTTGGCAGGCGGACCCAGCCATCCAAGTACGCCGCTGCGGGGTGGCGATGCAAGTACGTCTCGAAGTTGAAGGCGCGCTGACTCGGCAGCTTCAGCACCCTGAAGGTAGCCTGGTCCGCGGCCGATGTCACATAGGGCGCTACTGGTTCGACTGTGAGGTCCAGCGCGTCTTGCGCCAGGACTGCGCCTGGCGCTATGGCCAGCCACATAAGCAGAAAGGTACGCATGTCTCAGCTCCTAGGGGTTGGGAGGGTAAAAAACGAATCACGTCGTTCGGTAGAGGTGCGGCGGGCGAGGATTCTCGCTGTGCGTCCCGCTTTCGTCCTGTCTTGCACAGAGCTCAACGTGTCGGGCGTCTGAGCAGGGCGTATGGCGCCCGGCGGCCCGATAGCGCTTGTCGTGGCAGCGCTTGTTCCAGTCTGTCTCAAAGCTGTTGTCCGCGGCCGTCAACTCACCGCAGTCGACGCACGGGCCAAGCATAACGTCATCCAAAAGCACAGGCATAATTGCACGCCTTATACGGGTAAGGAAGAGGGTGACACTAGACGACATCAGGTTATAATGCCGTGATTCTGGTGCGCGTTAAGAGACCACAAACGCTCAAATCACGCGCGTTTGCGGCTGGCCGCGGCGGTCCCGATAACGGACCTTGAGAAGGGCAATACCCAGCTTCTTCTTGATGTCTTCGCGCTGAGGCGTATCAAGTCCGACTATGCGAAGCTTAAAAGCGTTGTAGTCGATTGGAGGCGGCACGCGTCTAGCCTGGCGGTTAGCGCGGCGCCGACAGCGACGACAATTGTGGCGCGCGGTGACCTTTGTGGTGCCCAGCTCCTCCCGTGGCGGGTCCTGGCAGAAGCCATACGTTTGGAACGCTGGCTCGCGTATCATGCGGTCAATGACCGGTGGCGACAACAGCAGACGTGTAGCCATGGCCTAACCTGCACTACGTTGCTTCGACAGTCACCGCAGCCTGTGCCAGTAGATCCTCGCCGTCCTTGACGGTCTGTACCAGCTCTAGCACCTGCTCTTGGATAAGCGTCCAAACCTCCGTGGCGATCGACTCGCTGTCTACAACGATGTCGATGTAGGCGAGCCGGAAACCCGCGGGGCTTGTGTCGTCCTCGGGCTCTGTAATGGGCAGCTCGATGAGGTCTGGCCACGAACAGACACCGGAGAGAACGCTCTCCACCTCTCCGGCGAGGTTGATAGGCTTCTTGTAGTAGCGGAAGATCTCGTCATCGATGCCACAGACAGCCACAGCGTCGATCCTGAGGCGGAAACCGACATGCGTACCGATTTCGTAGTCTGTCTGGAACTGCGGAGTCAGTGTGATCGAGACGCTGTCGCCACAACTGAGTGAGCTGGAGCTTGAGGTAGACATCCTGGTCCTCCGTGACTGATGGGTCAGCTACTTCGGCCATTATAGCGGGAATCAGTGCTTCTTCGCTACGCCGCCAAGCTACTTCGGACAGCCACCAGGTATCCAATTGGGCATGGCAGTATGCGTCTCGCTCAATCCGCGGCGGCCAACCGAGGACGTGAAAACGAACCTTTTGCGTGTGTTCCACGCCTTCACAGAGTGCCCGGCCTGCCATAGTTGCTCACCGACCATGTAGTCGCCACCGTTGTGCCCGATCTCGGAGTCAGGGATCTGCGCCATACGCATGGCGGCAGTCTCGAGCGCCCAGAATCCGCCGGCAGCGAAGAAGACCCGGGTACCATTGGGTGCTGGCTGACCGTGCTTTGTCTGGAAGTGCCTGCCGGTATACCACGGTCGCCCCCTTACCCATGCCAGCTGCGATTGGCTGAAGGTGCTGTACCGCTTGTCTCCGAGCATCCGGGCCCCCTTGGGGTAGCTATCGATGATCGCAGACGCCAGTTTGCGGCACCACTGCGAGTCCTTACCCGCAATTGAGTCGTCATCGAACCAGATCAGCCACTTGTCTTCGATGGGATTGGCCGGATCGTGGAAGAGTTGGCGCATGACCGGGTACTTTTTCCGGTTTACGGGGCTCAGATCGAGCGTGTGGATGTGTCCTTCGGCGTGAAGGGCCTCCAGGAAGCTTTTCGTCTCCCCGCAGACCGCATTTCCGGCCACACGGAGCTGCCGATGCCGTGGCGCGATGGTTTTGAGGATGCCGTTGATGCACGACTTGTGCATCGCATGGTAGTCGCCGTACAGAAGGGCACAAACTGTGAAGCGCCCGCCGATAATCGGGTCATCGAAGGGGTCCGGACCGTCATTTTGGCCCTGTTTTTCGCCCTCAAAGGCGTGCGTGGCCGTCCCGACTGTACCATAGCCACCTGGCGCGGTCGCAGTTGGCGGAAATGCCGGCTGCGCACGCGTCAGCAGCTGATCTGACGGCGCAAACAGGTCAATTGGGCCTCTAGAAACCGGAATTGACACCTTTTCCGACACCTTTTGACACCTTTCCGTCACCGGGAGCACGATTTTGCCCGGATCGCCGATCGGTGGAAGGGTTCCATCCGCGTAATAGCTCATTGCAGCCTCCACGACGTATTCAACTGTGATTTTGTCCAAGCAGAGCGGTATGGGTTGGCCATATCCGTCCTCTGTTGGCTGCTTGCAGTGCGATCCGTGCTTGTCTCGCTCGCTCGCAAGCAGCTTGTTCTTCCAGCATCCGCGGCTCTTGCAGCAATCCAGTAGCCCCTGGGTGTGCAAAAAGCGGTGCGGGACCGTTACAGGGGCCGAATACGGCCCAAAATGCTCCACACCCTCCACATTTACGTAGGCTTCCCACCACCAGTGCTCACGACCGCCCGCAATCGTCACGCACGGCCGGTTTAGGGCCGCAGCGAAGTGCATGAAGCACGTAATCGGGCAAATTACGCCATCTGCGTGCTGAATCAGCCACAAAACGTCCCTCAGGCTGGTCTTACCGACCAGATCGATCGTACCGTCGAGGGCTGGGTGGTGGTTCCCGCGGTGGTCTGCGCCACACTGCACCACCTGCAGTCCGCGGTCGCGCAGCGCGTAAATGACCTTCTGCCATCGCTGTGACGACCAAACCTTGGTAGTGAAGTCAGTTTTGCCGCCTGCAACGACGATCCAGTACCGTCCGTCCACCGGTGCGGCCTGTTTGTGCTCATCTTTGAGGTGCAGGTCCCCCTTAGCATGCAAACACGGCAGGTCGAGCTTGGTGATCCGCTTGAACCGTCGGTGGAACGCCGTGACGAAGTGTAACTGGTGCTTATTGGCCTGCGGAATGTACCATTCGTAGTTCATCGCCAGCGGTTCGATGCCCTTTGGCACCTTGCCGCGGGGATGAATGCCCGCAACGTGCGGATTGTGCTTCCACAACGTCTTGCAGTGCGTCGCGACATGGACTTCGTAGCGATCGGGGTAGGATAGGTGCAGATCTCGCGGTACTGCCGTGAGGCAGGCGATATCGCCCGGCGCGCATCCTAGTGTGAGACAGATCGGTTTCGACATCTTGTTCCTGTGAACAAAATCTACCAGAGTTCACGTGGGCAGTGCTCGGTACCCATACGTATCTTGTTTACCGTAGCACTAGCCCCGACTGCTTTCAACAGTTGGAACAAGCCGACTTCGTCTGGACGGACGTAACAGCCACAGATCTTACATTTCTGCGTAGACGGATCACGGAGGGCACATACGCCGCAAAACTTCGAGTATATCTCTTGCACTTCCTCATCGGTCCGTATTGGCCGTCCAGCTTTGATCCAGCGATTCAAGGCATCGACATAACTGAAGATGGCCGCCTTCTTTCCACAGCCATTACAGCCATCGCTCTGCTGTTTACGCCGCTTGCCCCGCTTTTTGCCGCGCGCCTTACTGCGAAACTTTCCATCGGGAGGCCCTAACGTGCTGGGTTGCGGCGGTAGCTCGACTCCCTCTATCGTCACACAAGGATCATCGCCACGCTCTAGCTGAAAGATATGCTCCAACATACCCAGCTTCTTTTCCATAAGCGGCGGATCCGGCATCGTAACTTTGTCGGAGTGGAGGAAGCACGGTTCGCAGATTTCAAAATGGTCCTGTGCCGAATAGTTGGGCGGACACCTGTCTCCAAAGACGTTGCTTAGCTGCTCACGCGTAGCCGCGTACGCTGGCCATATAAAACTACCGGGAACGACTTGCCGTGTCTGCGTTAGCCGCGGTGGTAGCTTGTCTTTGAAATCGTGACCTACCCACGTCCACAGCAACCGTCCGCCACCAACATGGTCATCGCCACGTCCAGCAGTCACAGCATTACGCATCAACTCCGCACCAGAGAACGGTTTATACGGGAACAGATCGCCATGCATAGCGACAACATAGCGCTCAGCGGGACTTCGTGGTAGCGACCAAATATGCTCGTACATCGCCATCACGCGTTGCGTATTAGCATAGTGACCAAACTGACGCGGCAATTCGTATGTTTCGACACCAAGTGTCTGACACTGCTCTTCTAGCAAAGCTATCGGGTTGGTCGGCAGTAGCGGCCCGGTTACGACCACAATACGCGATAGTCCTTGCGCGTACTTACGTAATGTCGCCACCTGCATGCGTAATAGCTTGCATGCTCGATATGCGGTGGTATATACGACTAGATCGTTCATCAGTAGCTCAATGTAACGGTAGGCGGCGGCTGGCCGGGTGTGCATCCGTACAATCCGGTAGCAGTCATAATCCACCCAATTTTCGGCGGCGGCTCTGTGCCGATTCCGTTTGGTTCACTGACATAGACCGGGGAATCGTTCTCTCCGCCACAACCGGGCACGGGAGCTACACCCGATTCGATAGTAGCGCCCTGGAGGTGTAATCGCCATGCGCCACATTCGCACCATAGCACGGCCGTAAAGTAGACGCAACACGCTGGAGGCTGAGTGTACCAGTGTTGTATATCCCAGTAGCAATCTGTGTGCGCTAGATCCCAGCTACCGTTCATGCAGGCACATGAGCCCGCCAGTCCGCTGATGTTGAGCGTAATCGGATCGGGCCAAGGCGGATCGGCAGTACAGTCAGTTGCACAGTCGTGACAGCATGTGACGGTGGCTGTATCTGTTGCTGCGCCGTATCCGTTATAAGTGCCACCCTGCGGATCAGGATCTGATGCAACCGCGGATGTTTTTGTGAAG
>Ga0255054_10000226_pt1 | contig 32855 bp, 30 predicted proteins | sample JV7_2_23_MG_FD_188634 | JGI IMG/M metagenome (GOLD analysis project Ga0255054, IMG submission 188634) | Seawater microbial communities from Jervis Inlet, British Columbia, Canada - JV7_2_23 | ecosystem: Environmental > Aquatic > Marine > Inlet | place: Canada: British Columbia | collected... | reverse complement strand
AGATTTTTTTCAACAGCCCGGAGGCGCCGGTTCATCACTTGAAGCAATTCGATGGCTAAAACAGGATATTTTTCAAATTCCTGACGCAGATTCCACTGATCCAGAGACAGAACGTCTGTTTCTTCAATTGCCACCACACTTGCTGACCGAACAAAATCATCTATCAGGGCCATTTCACCGAAATAATTTTCGGGGCCAAGGGTTCGAAGGCATCTTTTGTTTTTGGTCCCTAAATTCTTGATGACCTCCACTTTACCACAGAGAATAATGAAGAGCCGTCCATCGCGGTCACCCTCATTGATGATCACGTCTCCTTTACGGTATGTATGATGCCGGGCCATTTTTGCTATTCGGCGCAAATCTCTTTTTTTCATATAGCTAAAAATAGAAACTTTTTCTAAAAAATCGCTTTCATTCATGATTCTCAATCCTATAAAATTATTTAAAGTAAAAAGGATCCATTAGCGGTACATTTTAACATTTATTTATGTGATAGTAAACTTGTGTTCAACGTATTTTGAATCAGTTATGTTATCAAAGTATCTTTTTAAATACAATAGCAGCAATGACCTATATAAAGAACATCAAAGCGAGATCAGGGTGTCCAACTTTTTTGACTTTTAACATTTATTTTGCTTTTCCGTGTTATGAACAATTCCCTTACCCTCAAATAGATGGTCTAAATGAGTGTCCATCCACAATCTGAATTGGACACCTCTACTCTTTATTTAAAGTCGTGGATGAACACAAATTAGAGTTTGACCTATCTTGAGACGATGTGGTATATATCTATCTTCAAATTTTCTGCATTTCTTTTTACATCGGACCGGATGCTCGTTTCATTTTCAAAGTTGAGCCTGATCTGATATCTCATTCTGCATTTCTTATGATACCAGACCAACTTTTTAAAGGATGACCTTATGGCAAGTACATATCTTTTTTTTCCCTTAATAAGTTAAAACCATTGACGCTTTGAGGCTGGGAAGGAAGGTGGTTTATGTCTATCATTACCATTTCAAGGGGATCCTATAGCCACGGTTGTATTGTGGCTGAGAAATTGGCTAAAAAGCTCGGATATGGATGTATTTCCAGAGATGTACTTATCGAGATCTCCAAAGAATTCAACATACCGGAAATAAAACTCACCCGCGCCATTCGCAGCTCGCCTTCTTATTTCGAACGATATACCTTTGCACGGGAGAAATATATTGCCTATATCCGCACAGCTATTTTGGAACATCTATCAAAAGATAATGTTGTCTATCACGGTTTTGCAGGTCATTTCTTTGTCAAAGATATTCCCCATGTACTTAAAGTTCGAATTATTGCGGATATGGATGACCGGATAAGGTACATGATGGAACGTGAGCATGTATCAAGCGAAGAAGAAGCACTCAAGATGGTGGAGCAGGTCGATGAGGAGAGAAGAAAATGGAGCATGAAGCTTTATGGAATCGATACGTGGGATTGTCGCTTGTACGACCTGGTCGTTGGCATAGAACAAATTACGGTGGAAGGGGCCGTAGATATCATATGCAATGCGCTCAAATTGAAACCATTTCAAACAACCCCCGAATCACAAAAACTGATGGATAAACTTGCCCTTGAAGCCCGGGAGAAACTTGAGGAAATCTCCATAAAGTCTCCTTTTTTAGAACCGCTTCGAGAAAGACCGTGGGGAAACAGATGATCACCTGTTATACCATTTGCACAAAAAAAATGAATTAGAACTGAAGGTTTGAACATTAACACATCGATATGGTGAAATCATGCCACAATGGAAATATGTTATCAGCATAATCCTGTTTTTATTTTCTGCAACTGTTTCAGCCGAATTTTACCGTTTTGTTGATAAAGACGGCACCATACACTATACGGATGACCTCAATAAAATTCCCGAAGATCAGCTGCCTGGCATTCGAAAGTATAAAGAATATGAAAGCGACACCCGGTTTCAGCCGGAAAATGTACAAGAAAGTAGAAAAAGTCAGAGAGAACAAACCGATATTTTAAAAAAACAAAAGCAGATTGTCCAAAGAAAAGCGGTTCTGAACGAAGAGTTTGAAATGCTAATGAAAGAAAAGGAAGCGCTGGAAGCAGAGAAAGAAAGTATGGCCAAAAAAACAAGATGGCTCAGAAGAAGAAAAACGATCGAGCTGAACAAAAGGACAGGAAAACTCAACGAAAAAATTATAAATTATGAAAGAAAAAAAGATGCCTTCAATAATGAAATTGACGCATCAAACACCACAGTTGAAAAAGCTTTAACGATAGAAAAATCCGTTATAAGAAAAAGCAAAGGAGGTGTTCGATACTGATCGACCCACCGTTAGGAAGGTAAAGTTTCGCACCCCAATTAGGCTCAGTTTGAACCGGTATCCATAAAGTAATCACCGTGCACAGGCACGCGATCGTCTGGTTTCTTTCGTAATATCAATTGCTTCTGGGATGCTAACTCTTAAAAAGTTTCGTGCCGTTGTCAAAGCGCTCATCACCAATTTTTTCCGGAAAAATTTCTTTTTACCCTATGCCTGCTGCGACTTTCCTTGAAATATCAGGTGCGAAATTTGAGCAATTAGAACAAGCTGGTTTTTTTTTCGCTTCCCTGTCACATCGATTATTTATCGTTATCCGGATGGTTGTGTTTCATCTGATTGGCGCCGAGCACGATCCTGCACCTGTTTAAACACGTAGACTAAAAAATTCGAACCTCCTGTTTCTCGAGCGATTTCTGTACTTTTTTAATATCCACCGCACGGCATGGCACCGTGTCTTTGAGAGAAACAGCGGCGGCCACACCAGCACCTTGGCCGGTTACTGTGCAGCACATCATCTGTCTGATGGCGGCGTGGGATATTTTGTCTCCGGCAACACAGCGCCCGGCCACCAGAAGGTTATCTACCTTTTGGGGGAGTATGATTCCGTATGGAACATGAAAATATCTGCCGGTTGATGGCATGATGGCAATGTGATTGCCGTCTAAGAATTCCGGGAAAATTCCAATCGAGTCTTCAAAACGGGCCTCGTTCAATACATCGTATTCGGTTATGTTGTACTCACCAATGATTTTTCTCGATTCCCTCGTACCCAATGATGCCCCAATGGTTCTGAGACGCGCATTTTCAAAACCAGGCGTGTATTTTTTCAACGCTTCCACGGCCCATATGACCTGCTGCCTCCCTTCTATTTCAGCCCTACTTAAATCCCATACGTCTGTTGAATCTATATTAGGCATATGAACCGCGTTGAGAGACGTAATCTCTCCAGCATCTGAAAAATTGCTCCAATAACTTTCAATACATGCATCGTCGGGTATCTCACCGACTTCCTTGGCCCTGGTAAACGGTTCGGTCAGATAGGTACTGAATTCTTTTTCCTCTTTCTTTCCGGACGCATATCCCCAATCCGCTATGGTGCTGGGATTATTCATCGTGTATTCCATAAATTTTTGGATATCAACCCTGCTGCAACCAAAGTTTACCGATACATCCTCTAGTTCATCCTTTGGGTCTTTGCGATAGGGAACACCGGCATGGCAGGCAATATCTGCATCACCGGTAGCATCTATGATCCGTTTAGCTAAGATGGCCTGCCTTCCGGATTTGCTCTCTGTAATGACACCCTTGATGTTGTTTCTCTCCATGATCACATCGACAGTAGGGCAGTGTAGGAGAGGAATAATACCGGCCTCATGTATCATCCGGTCGGCAATAAATTTGAAAATTTCCGTGTCCAGTATTTCATGAAAACCTATGGTTAAGCTCGCGTCCATACTTTTCGCCCGTTGTTCAAACTCCACGCCGATGCCTCCCGCGTCCACCACCTCTTCATTGGATCGGTACCAGGCGATAGTTCCAATCATGGACTGCGTAATCACTCCGCCAAAACAGCCGTGCCTTTCCACAAGCATGGTATCCACACCCTCTCGTGCGGCTGCAAGAGCTGCAGAGAGACCACCCGGTCCACCGCCTATGACCAGCACATCCGTTTTTGCCAATACGGGGATCTTTCTCGATGGTTCTTCAATCTGTCTCATTTTCTATTACTCAAGTTTCACACCTCATTTTTTACGAAGACTCGCCTTTGGCGTATGGCTCGTTGTTTTTAAAAACTAAACGATCGGATAGCGCCCATACTTTACTTTTGCTTCTGCCATCACCCGGATATTTTCCGGTTTGCAATAATCAGTTATACTATTGGCTGTACCCAATATATAACCGCCTCCGGGGGCTAGTTTCTTAATCCGCGTCTGAACCTCCGCATCTACTTCAGCGGTTGTTCCATGGGGCAGGGTATATACAAGATCAATATTTCCCCATATACAAATTCGATCACCATAGGTCGCCTTGATCTCCTCAATATTCACTGCCGGCGGTTCACAAGGGTTAATTCCATTCATACCGAGGGGTAACAGATCTTCAAGGAGCATGTGAATATCCCCATCGCTGTGGTACACCCAGGGAATTTTAAACATATCGGCAAATCGTTTTAAACCGGGTAGAAAGCTATCTCGAAGAACCTGGGGCGAAAACATGGGGCCTGATTTATAGGCGATGTCATCGTAGGCAATAAAGAAATCAAAACCGATTCCCTGAAGCTTTTCAATCAGTTCACAGTTCCAATCAATATAGCGATTGAAGATGGTTTCCACCAAGTCCACATTATCGGCGAGGGCCATTGCGAAATTTAACCATCCCATTGAGTAAATGGTGTTCATCATTCCAGGTCTCAACCCACAACAGATAGCCAAATCATAGCCACCGTATATTTCTATGTAGCGTTTCGCTTCATCAAAGTAATTTTCTTTGGCCAAATCAGGTAAAATCATTTTGTCCAGATCGTTATCTGTTTGGATAAAACCTTCATCCTGCAAATGCACGCGTCCGTCTGAATCAATAACTTTCTTACAAAACTGGGGAGCTAGGTAGTGATCGGAAAAGAAAATTAACGCATCCATATTCAGTTTTTTTGCAAGCTCGGCATCATTGAGGTTTTTTTCTCCCATGCTTTTCACCAGGTTCAGTTTGGCACCTTCATCGATCCAGTCGGCAAAGGGCACGATATCGGGTTCTTTTAAAGCAAGGGCTGACAGAACACGTTCTCTTGAATTCATAGGTCAGATTCTCCTGTCAAAAGTTTACGCTTAAAAAGGTTCCAGATTGCCCGACGGATCAAAAATCATCGGTTTTTTTTCTTCGACTATAGTAAGGTCGCTGCGCTGAGGCAGTTCATTTTCATATCCTTGAGAAATATCAACATCACTGATGAAAGAGGTGTTTTTGACCCGCATTATTTTTAATTGCACCAACGGTATTAAACCGACACATTTTATGGCAGTTCGGATCGCTTCCCGATCATTTTTTAGAGTAAGCGGAATTTTCCCCATTTCCGGGCAAACGCCCGTAATGGTGTTGATATTCAAAGCATCCATATCAATCTTATCCAACAAGCGCTGGGTAATCAAATCGGCGATACCGACACCCACTGCGTTTCCCTCTGATTTTGCCGTTAAATCACAAACCAGAATCCGTTTGATTCTGGGGCTTTCAGGCTCTCTTGTAACCAGCGGCAAACCGATTCGACCGACCACTTTTGTGTCAAAACCGGTACCACTAATCTCCTTTCCCATTTGATCGATAATCAGGATATCGGCTCGATCGAACGGAAGGCTGGGAGCCAATTTTTTAGCTGTTCTTAATAAATCTGTTTCCAGATTCTCAATATTTTCCGGCGGGCAGATGCCGATAGCCGCAGTTTGATTGTAGCCGTTTTCTACAACCCCTAAGCCAAACAAAACATTTGTGTATTGCAGTACCTTTCGGGCAACATTTAATATTACCCTTGGATAGCCATAGGTCAGCATCGCCTCATGATATGTTGCTGCACCCTTTTGCTTGCCCAGCCCGATAGCCATCAGTTTCAATAAACCGCTTTCAAACTCGTGTTCAAATTCAGTATGCTCTTTAATTCGATTGACAAGGACAAGATGATCAGCCTGGGCAGCCAATTTATCCAGATACACAGGAATGTGTTCAGCTGTCTCTCCAATTTGGACAACGTCCAGTGACGATCGTATGGGTGCCCCCATCTCCTTTTCTGTAATGCCGAGGTGCTCTATAACTCTTTGCTGCCCGGCTGCAGTCGCCGCACCATGGCTACCCATGGCAGGCACGATAAAAGGAGCTAACCCCATCTGTTTCAGCGAACTGACCACAGTCTTAACGATCTTGCTGTAATTCGCGATTCCACGACTGCTGCAGGCCACCGCGGCTGTTTGGCCGTTTGCCACTTTTTTTACCAATCCCAAACGTTTCATCTGGGATTTAATCTCCTGCGGGATATCATCCAGTCTGGGAGTTTCGAGTTTTTGCCGTATGCGAATCATTTGAGGGAAGTCCATTTTCTTTATACTCCCATTTCTTTTTAGGGGTTTTGGATTTTACAAAGACATGCTGTCGGCGTGGGGCAAAGGCGATGCGCCGGTCGATCAGAGATATGAAACTGGGGTTATAATATTACGCCCACAATCAGATCGTTTACGTTCGTCCCGGTCGGTCCGGTAATGATTGCATCATTTACGGTCTTTAGAACGCCTGCCACATCATGAGCCATTAAAATTCGATGAAAATCACATCCCTTTTCTGCAGCTCGTCGCACTGTCGAGCCGTCTGTTAACGCGCCGGATAGCTCGGTAGGACCGTCCGTGCCGTCCGTATCCAGCGCACAGATAACAATGGGGTCCATTTGCTGTAGATCCAGACATCCGCCGGCAGCCAGTTCCTGGTTGGCCCCTCCCAGTCCGCGAGATGGACCTTCTATGCGGACCGCAGTTTCTCCGGTTGCAATGAGCGCGCAGGGTGCTTTAAAGGGGCGACCGGAAAGGTGTATTTCTTTTGCTATCGCAGCGATCGTACGGCCGACTTCCCGACTTTCCCCATTGAGCAATGTGGTAAGAATCGCCGGGGTCAATCCGATTTCTTTCGCTCGCCGAACGGCGGCATCACCTAAATCCCTGGTTCTGACCACCATGCAGTAATACAAAGGTGCACCGGAAAACGCTTTAGGCGTTTCTTTTTCAGGCGTTTGAGTAGAAAGATAATTTTGAACCGACATGGATACCTTCTCAAACAATCCGTATTTCTCGAGGACCCGCATCGCATCGGACAGTGTGGTCGAATCCGGGCTGGTCCAGTCCGTATTCCATTCCATTGTATCTGTTTTCTCATCTGATACCGTAAGACTTATCACGGTTGCAGGAAGCATGATGTGTGCGAGCCTGCCCCCTTTTATACGGGAAAGATGTCTACGGACCGTCATGATTTCAGTAATATCGGCACCGCTGTGAACCAATAACCGGTTCACAATCATTTTATCCTGCAGCGAAATGCCGTCAACCGGATAAATCGACTGGGCCGAAACCCCACCTGACATGAGGCAGAATACCATATCTCCTTTTTCGGCCTGTTGCGCGATTCGGAATATTTCTTTTCCCGCTTCAAGGCTCCTTTTATCCGGTATCGGGTGAGCGGTTTCAGAAACTCTAATTCTCGACAAGTGGCCCCACATCCTGTAAAAAGGTTCTGCCTGGCCTTCTTTGACAGCAATAAACCCATCGGTTATTCTATCTCCAAGAATATCTTCCAAAGCTGCGGCCAACGGATACGTCGCCTTTCCGGCCCCAATCGTATAGATGTTTTTGATGGTGTGCAGATCAAATTGTTCCTCACCAACCTGGAGCCGATTCCCGTGAAGCTCTAGAGTTTCCTTTACAGCTGTGTACGGATTTACTTCTCGGAGCGCATGTTCCACAATGTCTAGAGCAATCTCTCGACCTTTCACAAATCCATGGGAAAGCAATTCAGGTCGGTTTTTAATCATCGATCAGGTCCCTCGTTTTGTAATCCCTGCCGGCATAAACTGCTGCAGAGCCCAGTTCTTCTTCTATTTCGATGAGGCGGTTGTATTTCGATCCTCTTTCAGATCCCCTGATTCCCCCTGTTTTAAAGAGCCCCACATTCAACCCGACACAAATATCAGACAAGATACAGTCCTCGGTTTCACCAGACCTTTCTGACATCACAACATAATATTGGTTCCGTCGAGCAAAATCGACGGCCTCGATCGCTTCTGTCAATGTTCCGATCTGATTCAATTTGCAAAGGATGGCATTGGCTGCCCCCGATTCGACACCTTTTTGAATTCGTTTTATATTCGTCGCAAACATGTCATCACCGATAATGATTTTATCCCCCAATGCCTCGGTTAAAATTCGCATACCTTCAAAATCATTTTCGTAAAGAGGATCTTCGATAGAGACGATCGATGGATATTCATCTAAAAGGTCCATAATGAAACCAATCATTTGGCCCTGTTTTATAGCAGACCCCTCAAAAATGTAAGTGCCGGTCCCTTTGTTGTAGTACTCGGTTGCGGCAAAATCCAGGCCGTAAACAATTTTATCGTAAAAGCCCGCATGCTCCACCGATTCGTGTAAGTAATCCATTGCCTGCCGGGTGGATGATATCGGTGGCGCAAAGCCGCCGTCCTCACTGCTGTTGGTGGCACTCTTCCCCAGTTTTTTAACAAGTATCTCCCTCAAATGCATGAATGTTTCACTGAGGATTTGAACCGACTCGGAAAACGTGGATGCACCTGTCGGCATAATGCAGAATTCCTGTATGTCGAGGTCATTGCCGGCATGCCGGCCGCCGTTGATGAGACATGCCTGGGGTACTGGAAGAACTGAAGCATTTGTGTTCAGATGTTTGTATAGCGATCGCCCGGAAGCAGCCGCAGCTGCCCTGGAAACGGCCAGTGAAATGCCGAGAATGGCATTGCCACCCAGTTTGGATTTGTTATCCGTTCCATCCAGTTCGATCATGACCGAATCAATCTGCTGCTGCAGGGTGACATTCATGCCTTGAAGCTTTGGGAGAATGATTTTGTTAATATTCCGAACAACTTTGCGGACACCCTTCCCATGGTAGCGTGAATCCCCGTCTCTGATGTCTGTGGCCTCATGAGACCCGGTTGAGGATCCGCAGGGGACGTCGGCCCTGCCCCAACCACCGGGACCCGCACAAACATCTACACGAACGGTCGGCATTCCCCGGTTGTCAATGATTTCTCTTGCTTTTATATCCGTGATGGAAAATTTGTTCATCTACACCCATCGTGTTAATATTCTAAATGAACGGGATTGCGTTTCCGGTGCCATATACGGCCATTCCCTGCACCAGGGCATTCGGGGCAATGACCTGTACATTTGTCTGAATGTCCTGCAGGTGCGCGTACACTGCCTCCTCTCCGATCCCGGGCGGTGCATAGACCGTGAAAAGAACCTGTCGCGTATCTGTAGTGATTCGCGTCCGGTGGTCAGGACCATACACCACGCTGGAGATAATGCCTTCTGCATCGGCAATCACCATATCTCCGGCCTTCAACTGCTGCTCCTGACCATTGATCCGAGTGAACCGTTGGTCATTTTTCGCCACATCGATCCCCAACGGCATCCTCAATGCTTCAAAATCATGCCCAGCCGTTAAAAGTTGGTTCTTGAGCTCGGCCATGAACATTGTTTCAACCAACGCCGCCACTCGCGGTATCGACTTCCCTTTCAAGACTATTGATTCTAGTTGCAGCTGCACATGGTAGCTCTTCTTGAAACGCCTGTAGTAAGCATTGTAGGCCTGGATAGTCGGAAGCGCTTTCAGTGCAGCTCTGTCATATCCGGAGAAACGAGAGCGCAGCTCCCTCTCCAATTCCGCCTTGCGCCTGTCAAGCCCGGAGTGATGCTTTGGGTTGACGACATCGCGAATCGCCAAAACACCGACCGCCGCCCAAGGATAGGTTGTTTTCCAAGTCTCGGTTACGATAAACACCTTGGTAATTTCTCCGATCGATGCAGGTACCGCTTTCTGACTCATCGTTGGTTGCCCCTCCTGCTATTTTAGGAACATAATCAAGTCACTTTTTTTAGGGGTGGTGGTTAAGCATCGGTTTAAATGCCCCAATGTTTGGTGCATCCTATTATTCTCTCCGTTTGCCGGTTATATGATCTATAGACACTTTTATCACAGCGACTTTGTCAATGAGATTGTCTATATATTTTCCTCCCGAATCAATCTGTTCAGGAGAATATTTCGCGACCAGGGCAATTAATGCCTGTCTTTTATCATGATCATCAACTATTGCAGCAGTCCCAAAGACGATCGCGCTTTTGTAACTGATTGAAAATTGGTCGGGAAGCAACTGTGTTTTACCCACTACACAGAATGAAACTCTACTGTTGGATTTGATATTATCTAATTTGTGGCCCTCAAGTGCAGAGTGAACAAATATACTATTATCGATAACTGTATAGTTTACAGGAATGCCATACGGCTGATTTTTTTTATCAACGGTAGACAACACACCGTATTCACCGTTATCTAGAAGAGCGAGGGCCGATGCTTTATCTAAAATTCTATCTTTTCTTCTGATTTCCTTATACATTCACTTCCTCCTTTGACATTTTTTAAACACCCCACATAATGCCCACAAACGTTAACATCGGTTTTGGCTATTGCATCAGATTTAAAGAAAGGCGTTTGTATAGAAAACTGACCAGGCTTTGCCTGAATGAGTCGCTAAAACTTTCTTGCCGAAAACATCAAGTTTGATTTCTTTATCCATTCCCAGAAGTGTATCTTGCCGGTAAAAAAAACGGTGATATTTCAAATATCATAATCGGCAATGGCCAAGTCAACCAAAATTTGACAGGGATATTTGTCAAACCGTCTTTATTTACCGACACCTTTTGTTCAATGTGTGAAAACCATGTCCCAGAACGTTCCGCAGGTTAATACACAGGTGCTTCCTTCCTATCACATAGACATTTTTCAACGGGTCATTATCCTTCACCATATGACCATTTTGAAATCATTAAATTAAATAAATGGCTCGATATTTTCTTAGCTTCTTGACCTTTTTATGTTTTATGATAATTTGCTTTAGAAATTTACTTTTGCCTCGACTCCGGTGTTTTTTTCTTTCTTGAATCGGGTAAAGCTCATTATTACGGACTTAAGAGGGCGACACATATAATTTTGGACGATTTTACAAATGCTTGTAATAGTTTAAAAGCACTTGTGATTTGGGAAACTGTGATAAAATGAACCGTGCCGGGGAACATGGGGTTTGCCGTTAAGAAAGAAATTAACAAGTTACAAGATAGTTGGCTCAATTACCTGTTGACCGGTGAAGAGCCGAAGCTGGACATCCGGTTTTTCATTTTAAAAGAAAAAGGAAAAGAGAAATTATGGGATTTACACAAAGATGAAATCCTTCCCAGGTGGATAAAAAAGTATCCATGGACAAGACCATTCGCCTGGTGGGAGTTTGATGCGCCTAGGAATGAGAAGCGAAAGCCTGAAATACACAGAGGGCATGAAAAATATTTTCCAAAAGTACGCAAGATGGTTAATGGAAGGGGTAAACTGTGTTCCGGACTATTCTATCAATTTGGCGTGCCTTGCGATTGGGCAGAGATAGACACCGCGGATCCGCCCTTATATGAAACCGAAGGTGCGTATTTAAAACGACACGGGCTGCTGACCGAAGAAGAAGAGAAACTAATGAGAAGATCACAGAAGGTCAAATTTCGTCAATATGATTCAATTATAAACATCTTAAAAAGTGCCAAGCGATCTTCTTATCGATGAACAATTGTTGGTTCTCCATTGGAAAGTGAAACAGGTTGATGGTGGGGTGTCCGGGAGTTGCACCCGGCTATGTGGATTTAGAGTCCACACGATCACATGGCGATCCACACCCCATATCTGTGTTTAATATCGGCATATTGCCACACGTTGAGGGATTCCAGCTCTGATTATATTGCGACATGCCGTTCACCTCAGATCGTGGAAATGCCTTATTCCAATTTTCGTGTCCTTGCAAGCCTTTTTCCATGCCTTGTCAAACCATGTAATTCTATTCGTTCGTTCTTGGTTCGTGCACTCCTAGGACAACATTATATTCCACTTTTTGTGTTCGACTCAAAGTACGAAGATAAGCCTTGACAGTTATATTCCATGAGGTGGTATATCTGATTTTCACTCAGTTGGAAAAGCCTGCTCGGGAGTGGTGAAAAAAATATGCTGATTCTAAAATATTATGTGGCGACTTGTGCTATTGCCGTATCTTTGATCTTCATTTTCAACCTTTATGATGAAATCCCATTTTCACCGAAAGTTTCTGATGCATACGCTGAAGATACTAAACAAACCGTTACCATTAAAGATGCCAAGCAACAGGCTGCTGAAGAGGCTGGTCGAGTTGATGAACACACCGCCACCATAAAGAAGGGGGTAAAAAAAGACACCTCCGCTGCCGCTCAAACTATCTTCGGTGGCATAAAAAGCGGTTTTAAAATCCTCAAGGACGGTTTTGGTTCTTTGCGTCGGGGAGAGGGCGTTCCGGTGGACCAAACGCCAATGGAAGACCGGGAGCCATAGGATAAATAGGGGTTCTCCTAGTTTTTTCTTCTTTTCATTGTATTAATGATTAAATCCCATGATCAACCGCAGGGGGATTGCCGTTCTCATCCCATCCCTGGAGCAGAAAGTAATCTTTCATCATACGGCCCAACTCTTCTTCTGAAATAATCTTCCCCGTATCCTTTTGCGGCTGGTGTAAATATTTCGGGAGCCGATCATCCTCCGGATTCAATCCTTCCCTGAGGTTGAAACGGCGGATTAACGATGATATTGCCGAAGCCTTGGCTTTCAGTGTCTCTTCGTCAGCCTTGAGGCCGGTTACGTTATGAATGACCTGTTCCAACTCCTCCCATGGATAGAGGTCTCGATAGAAACGACAGAAAATAAGGGTATCAAAAATGGTCAGGCGGTGTTCAAATTCCAGAAAAAGCGCCGCCTTCCCCTCGATCTGCTCCGGTTTAATCATGCCGGTCAATTCCGGCTTATAAAAGGTTGCTCTCAAATGGCAGGCCCCTCGATCTGAAGCGGCATATGCCAGACCCATCCCTTTGAGGGATCGGGGGTCATAGCCGGGCGGCTCCATCCCTTTGACATGAACCGCAATCTCTTCGAGGTTCCATTTTTTGGCAACATATTTAATTCCCCTTGCCAATACATCACCGATGCCCTCCCTTTTCGCGATCAATTTTAACAGACCGGCTATCGCATCCACATCGCCGTAGTCGATCGGATATTCAACCTTTCCCCGTCTGACCGCCTCAATGGTGAAACCGCACAAGTTTCCAGCGGTAATGGTATCGATACCGAGCCGGTCACAGATATCATTTAGGTAGGTGATTTCCTCAATGCTGTCGATCATGCAAAGTCCGCCAAATGCGTATATGGTTTCATACTCCGGGCCTTCTACTTTGAGTCCGGCATGGCGTCCATGTTGAACAGTCGTCATTCTGCCACAAGCCATAAAACATTTTAGGCAGGCATGAGGCTTTACATCACACTGCTCATGCAATGCATCCGCACTGATTTTTTCCCACTGTTCATATTTTCCATCCGACCAATAACGGGTGGGAAATGCATTGGCATTGTTTAAAATCTTGACCATCATCGGCGTGCCGAGGGTCTTATAGGCAAGAACGCCGGGGTTGTCTTTTGCTTTCAGGGCCAACTCTTTTGACATTTCTTTTATTGCCCGATCATCAAACAGTTGTCGCTTCCGGTTTCCCTGAAACACCAGCGCTTTTAGTTTTTTTGATCCCATTACCGCACCCACTCCGGTTCGGCCCGCCGATCGCCAGTAATCATTTTCGATAACCGAAAAAGAAACCATGTTTTCTCCGGCCGGACCGATGACCACGGCCCCGGGTTTTCTGAAGCCTCTATCCGACCGGCTGTAACGTTCAATGGCGATATCCTCTGTTTCATAGGTTTCTTTTCCCCAAATGTCGTTCGCCGCGTGAAAATCCACCCCTTCCGGATGAATGGCCAACAACGTCGGGTTTTGGGATTTTCCCTGGATGAGAATGGCGTCAAAACCGGTGGAATCGATGGCCTCGGCAACTTTTCCACCTGAATACGATTCTGCGTACAGACCGGTCTGCGGGGATTTGGTGAAAACCCCATAGCGGCACGACCCCCAGATGGCGCTTCCGGTAATCGGGCCGGTTGCAAAAATCAGGCAGTTATCAGGATCCAGCGGACCGACCCCAGGCGGGTTTAGCTCGTACAACAGATGGGAAGCCAATCCCTTGCCCCCTAAATATTTCTCGTAGATCTGATCGTTAACGGTTTCAGCTTGAAACGTTTTTTCATTCAGATTAATTTTTAAAATTCTGCCGTAAAAACCTTGCATAATTTCCCTCCTGAATTTTTCGACTGATACCTACCCTTTATCGAGCAACAGTTCCTTTATTTTCCTGACCCCGTCGCTCGCATCCTGGGCATAGGCATCCGCGCCGATGCGGTCGGCCCAGCGCTGCGTCACAGGTGCTCCACCAATCACGGTTTTATACTTATCTCTCAACCCCGATTTTTTTAATTCCTCTTCCAATTCTTTCTGTACCGCCATTGTTGTGGTCAACAGGGTACTGGAACCGATAATATCGGCTCCAAATTTCTCGGCCTCCTCGATGAATCGTGAAACAGAAACATCTCGGCCAATATCCAAAACATCAAATCCATTTGCCTTAAAAAGAGCAACAACAATCGTCTTCCCAATATCGTGAACATCCCCTTCCACGGTTCCGATGAGAACTTTTCCAGATATCGTTTCCTGTTCACTGGGAATGACGGCATTGATGATTGCAGTCGCCTTTTCCATTGCCATAGACGAGTAGATCAATGCTGGGAGAAACAGCCGTCCAGATTCAAAAAGATCTCCCACTTTGTTGATTCCGGGGACAAAACCCTTTTCCATCAATTCCAAAGGATCTATCCCCTCATCCAACCCCCGTTTTGCCACTTCGGTTGCCTTTTCCGCATCTCCTTTTACAATAGCTTCCAATGCGTCTTCAAAAAGTTTTTCTGTCATTTTGATGTCCTCTCTTCAAAATTTGTTTCCGGCCCTTCAATTATATCTTTACCCTTTCGTTTTATGCCGTCTTTTTTTTAAAACGCTCTACGCAGTTAATATCAATTCCCAGTACCTCAGCGATTCGAAACTTAGCCTCGATGCCTTTGGCACACCCAGGAAGCGGTGTGACGTCACCGAGCCGAAGATCTTCACGGATTTCTGTCATGATCACAGGATCCGTCAAATCAGAGATGCCTATTTTGAGCTTGTCTGCTACATATGCTTTTGCTTCCGGTATCCTCATGCCACGGGTCATTTGCATCCGGGCCACCAGATCTCCGGCAGCTCTCATCCCGCCAATTCCCGAAGCATGCGCATGCGCGAGCGCCATACCCTGCGGATCACCTACGCCAACCTACAACCCGTCCAGCCGACAGATTTCAACCATTGCCTTGGACACCCGTGAAACGATGTCTATTGGCGGGTGATTATGCAGCGTCACCGCTCCCACGCCCATCCCCATGTTGACATGGATCGGAATTGTCGCCACTTCACAGCATATCTTCATAAATGTTATTGCCCTGGCAAGATTCCAGGGGCAGGATTTTGACGTCTTGGTATTGACCACCGGCCCAAAAATAGTCACACCGGCCTTTTCAGCCAGTTTCACCTGATCGTGCGGATAAAGCCCTGCCAGTCTTACGCCATCATATTCCAACTCACTGTGCATCCCCAATATAAACTCCCCGGACATACCGAGTTCGATGCAGACATCAGGGCATTTTTCCTTCAATTTTTCCGCGGCGATCAGTGAAGCCAGAAAATCCGCGTCCCCCGCAGCACCGACGGTGTCTAAGTTAATGCCATCGGCTCCGGATTCATACATCGCAGAGCCGACGTATACGATGTCTTTGACTGAAGCGTCCACGGTGGCTTCGTATGATGCTTTGGCCTCTTCGATTTTTCCCAGGGGCAGCAGTTCGGAAGGATTCGCAAAGGGGCCATCCGGTTGGGTATACAGACCCAAATTGGGCATCGCCCCGTAAAACAGCGGGATATGCGTCGACAACAACGCCTGTTCGAGGACCGGTTGTTCCATGGTAACGATCGGCTTGATCGGTTTAAAACTGTAGTCGACATGACACAACTCCATACTGTCAGCCCCAAAGAGCTTTTCATAGATCTGTAGGGCCTGAATACGGTCAACATTGACCCCCACACGCCTGATCTTCAATGTACCGGCGTCATAGCTGAGCACCACCTCACAGCCGGGTTCAACGCTCACGAATTTGTAAGGCGATCTGAAAACATCGAATAAATATTGGAGTTCCTCCTTGGTCAACACCGGTATTTTGCCGCGATCCGCCGCATCTTCGGTTCCGGCTTCCAAATCTTTTAACAGATCTGTTTCACTCAGCGTAACCGGAGTTCCGTCTCCATCTCGGGTTAAAATTTCTCCCATATCTCCTCCTGGTCGATTCGTTCGGGTTTTGATATCCGCCTGATTATTGCTCGGATACCACGGCAAAGCCTTCTTCCATGATGGCGAGCCCCCGCTCCAATTCATCATCTCCAATGACCAGCGGCATCAACACCCGGATCACATTGCCGAATGTGCCACACGATAAAAGAACCAGTCCCTTTTCAAAACAGAATTTCAACAATGCCTTGGTTTCATCTGCTGCCGGGGTCTTTTTCTCGCGGTCTTTCACCAGTTCCAGGGCCATCATGGGGCCGATTCCCCTGACATCTCCGATAATCTCAAATCGCTCTTTCCATGCATCAAAACGGCTACGCACCTTCTTCCCGAGGACTTCGGCCTTATCTAACAGATTTTCTTCATCAAAGATCTCCATTACGGCCAGACCTGCCCGGCAACAGACTGGATTGCCCCCATAGGTTCCACCGAGTCCCCCGGGGTGTACGGAGGCCATAACCTCCTTTTTGCCGACAACAGCGGCTAACGGCATGCCGGCTGCAAGGCTCTTGGCCACGATGGTCAGGTCCGGTTCGATTTTCCAATGTTCAATCGCAAACATTTTTCCGGTTCGTCCCATACCGGACTGGATCTCATCCGCAACAAACAACACCCCATTCTCTTTGCATATACCCGCCAATCTCGAAAAATACTCGGGAGGCGGTGCAATAAAACCACCCTCGCCCTGAACAGGCTCTATGATAACCGCAGCGGTTGATTCTGGTGCGACGTGGGTGATAAAAAATTCATTCAGGTAATCAGCGCAAGCCACATCACACTGCGGATATTTGCGATCAAAAGGACAACGGTAGCAATAGGCATAGGGCATCCGATGAACATCCGATGCCAGCGGGCCAAATCCAAACTTGTATGGTTTTACCTTGCCGGTTAAGGTCATCGCCAGCAGTGTGCGTCCATGAAATGCATTTTCAAAGGCGATAATTCCGGCTTTTCGGGTATGGTAACGGACAATTTTAACAGCGTTTTCGACCGCTTCAGCCCCACTGTTTACAAACAGGGTCGATTTTGGAAAATCTCCCGGTGTAACCGCGCTCAATCTCTCGGCAAGTCGGACCGCTGGTCCATAAGGGGTGACCATAAAACAGGTATGGGTCAGCTTTCCTGCCTGATCCTTGATGGCAGCGACCACCGTGGGATGACTATGGCCCACATTCATCACGCCGATGCCGCCGACAAAATCGATAAACTCGCGCCTTTCAACATCGTAGAGAAACGCCCCTTTTCCTGAAGCGATGTAGCATTCATAGACGCTAGCGTGGCCGGGGGGGATGGCGCTTTTTCTTGATTCTGTCAAACCCGTGTTTGTTGATCTGTTTTCCATATACCTCCTCCTTTTTCAATTTAATATGCACAAACAGACTAATTAAACGCATTCTTCTCAAAACGCCGGACACAATTGATATCAATATCGAGCACCCTGGCGATGTTGAATTTGGCCTCCATGCATTTAGGAGACCCGCCGCGCGGGTGAAGCACACCCAGTTTCAGGTCTTCTCGCACTTCGCTCATCACAATTGGATCGGTCAAATCGGAAATTGAAACATGGAGTTTTTTAGCCACATACGCTTTGGCCTCCTGAAGTTTCATGCCACGGGCAATTTGCATGCGAGCCACCAGATCTCCGGCAGCCCTCATTCCGCCCATTCCCGAGGCAACCGCATGCGTAATGGCCATACCCAGCGGATCCCCAACACCCACCTACAACCCGTCCAGGCGGCAAATTTCAACCATCGCTTTCGAGGCTTTTGATGCAACATCGAGGGGCGGATGATCATGTACGGTCATGCCCCCAACACCCATGCCCATATTCACATGAACCGGAATACCGGCGATCTCACAGCAGGCCTTCATGAATGTAATGGCCCTGGAGACATTCCAGGGGGCAGACTGGTTGGTATTCGTATTGCAAACCGGGCCAAAGATGCTGACACCTGCTTGTTCTGCCACCTTGACCTGTTCGTGGGGGTATAGCCCGGCCAACCTCACCCCTTTGTATGTCATCTCTCCATGCATGCCCAAGACAAATTCACCAGCCATTCCCAATTCAACACAAATTTCAGGATATTTCTTCTTGAGAATCTCCGTGGCTTTTAAACCGGCTAAAAAATCAGCATCTCCTGCAGCCCCTACCGTATCGAGGATAACAGCATCGGCTCCGGACTCATACATTGCCCCGGAGACATAGACAATATCTTTTACCGCATCCTCGACAGCCGCCTCATAGGAATGCTGTGCTTCCTCAATCTTTCCCTTGGGCATCAATTCGGAAGGGTTTGGAAACGGACCATCGGGTTGGCTGTATGAACCCAGATTCGGCATGGCCCCATAAAAAACGGCTGCCGTGGTCACCGACAGCACCTGTTCCAGAAGCGGCTGTTCATAGGTGACAATCGGTTTAATCGGCTTGAAACTGTAATCCACGTGGCCCATTTCCAGGGTGTCAGCCCCCATCAATTTTTCATAAATTTGAAGGCATTGGAGCCGGTCCACATTGACCTGTGCACGCATCATTTTAACCGGTGTGCCGTCGTAGGAAAGCACCACCTCTTTTCCGGGTTCCACACCGACAAACCGGTGCGGCAATATGAAAATTTCAAATAGATGTTGCAATTCTTCCTTTGAAAGGGGGGGCACTTCGCCCCGGTCCGAGGCGTCCTTTGTTCCTTCATCCAACTCTCGCAACAATTCAGCCTCGCTCAATTCGGTCGGTGAACCGTCTCCAAACCGTGTGAATATTTTTCCCATGTGACCTCCCTCCATCAAGAAACACCCAGTTCAGCTTCCGCATCCTCCACAATTGAACGAATGGTGGTGCTAGCCTCCTGAGAAAGCGGGTCTGGTTCATGTGTTTCAAGGATATGCTTTGCTTCTTCCAATGCTCTTTGGTAAAGGTCTTTACTGCCATCGGCCAACCAGTCTTCCCGCATTCGCCGGTCGATCAGCTCCGGTTGTGACTGGGATCGCATGTGTTTAAACGTGGTCTCATGACTGAGGAAGTCTTTTCCAATGCCGACTTCCCGAATGACATCGACAGCCAGGGTTTCATCGTTAACCGGAATCCCTTGCAGGGTGTGCTTGATCATCCTGGCAAATTCATTGTCCATCACCAGTTGTCCATAATCAATGGTCATGCCCATTTCGATCATACCCAAGCCATAAATCAGGTTGGCCCCTGCCAACGCTGGTAATAAGCCTGTGAGTGTTTTTTCGTGACCGGACTGGGCATCACACACTTTGCTGTCGCCCTACCCGCCCGCGACCCAGCTCGGCAGGAGGTAATAGGTTGCCATCTGTGCCACTGCCGCATTGATCAGCGCGCATTCCGGGCTGCCCACGGTTGCGGAGGCGAATCTCAAATCCATCGCCGTTGTCGAGCTGCCATAAATCACCCCGGCCCCTTTGCATGTGAGTTGACTGAGCACAATCCCACCGAGAATTTCTGCGTTATGATCGACCAGGGTACCTGCCAACGTCACCGGTGACGAGCCACCTGCCATGGCCATGGATAGAATGTTTATCGGTACGCCGGATTGTGCAGACACCATGATAATTTCACAGCTCTCTTTCACGAGTTGCAATGGGCTGACCGGGCAGGTCACAAAGGATATGATGGGGCGCTCCCTCAGCTTATCCTTGCCCCCTGTGATGGCAGCGGCCATCTCTAAAATCTTTTTGGCTAAATAACCGCCTCCCGGTCCCATAAACCCGTGTTTCGAAGTGTTTGAAAGCCAGGCTTCGGCATTGTGAAGTTGTACGCTCGCCACCGGCACATCGCTGGCGCCGACCGCCCTTTCATAGACATCCACATCACTGAGATAGTCACATATTTTTGCAGATTCAGCGACATCCGCCTTTGTTGTTTCTCTATGCTCGCCGGTATAAGGGTCTATGATAAAAACCCCTTCTCCGAAATTTGTAAACCCCACGCGATTGCTTTCCATGATGAAATCGTTTTTAGGATTTCTCCCGGCAAGTAAGAGTTTAGAGGGCGCAGACCGTGTTGCATCCTCTACCAAGTATGGCGGAATTTTAACCACTTTGTTCTTTCGGTCGACGACCGCACCCCCGCCGTCAAAAACATCGATCGCATCATCATCATCGATCAAAAGCCCCGTATGTTCAAGAACCTCCAAAGTGGCCAGGTGGATTTCATAGAGCTCATCATCAGTAAATACGCTCATGCTCAGGCCACCGCTTTGTTTTTTTCCTGCATGTAAATTACGTTTCAAAGCTACACCTCCTTTTCTAAATTCTATTTTCCCAACCTTTCGACATCTCCCTCAAAACAATCAAGCAGTTTTCCCCCTCCTTATTAATATTATTATGAGATAGCAACTGTTATCCGCTTTTTCAAGCAAACGAGTGCACAAGAAAAGTGCTTGACAATGGGTAAACGGGTCATTAGAAATAGTGAGACCGATCGGTCTGTCTGCTTATTTGAAGTTTCCTGCAGCCCCGATTGAATGGAATTTTTTTTTGCTTTCACAGGTTTCGGGAATGCGAATGACAGTTCGTTCGATAAAGGCCCTTCAATAATGAAATTGAAAGAAAACATCATCCACGAGTCATTGAAACTGTTCTCGTTGAAAGGGTTTTTAAGCACCTCTATTCAGGATATTATAGAAGCCGCACACACTTCAAAAGGCGGGTTCTATAATCATTTCGCCAGTAAAGAGGATCTGTTTTACCAGGTATTGGATAAAGCCCGCAGTATTTGGCGAGAGCGGAACCTTTCCGGATTGGATGGGGTCGGCGGGCCAATCGAAAAAATAAAAAAACTGATGGAAAATTACAGAGACCGATATCTTAAAGACGCTGAAAATTTTCCGGGGGGATGTGTTTTTATCACCTTTTCGATCGAACTCGGGGATCAGCGCCCCCATTTGGCCCAGGAGGTGCATAAGGGGTTTAATGGTGTTAAAGCCATGTTGAACAGGCTTTTGGAGGAAGGGAGAGAAGCCGGTGAGTTACGAAACGATGTGAATGCAGGTGTCATTACGGAGGTTTTGTTTGCCGGCATGCTGGGCGCCTCTGTTATTTACAATGTGGATAGGGAGAAGGATAGTTTGGATCGTTCAATTGACTCGCTGATCGACTATCTTGAAAAATTTAAACCGTGATGTGGATAATAAACAAAATTAAAAGAGGGAGGTCAAAATGATCGATTTTACGTTTACCGAAGAGCAGGAACTGTTTAGAAAAGCGGCCCGCGAATTTGCTGAAACAAAGGTTGCGCCCCATGTGGCTGAAATGGAAAAAACCGGCGAAGTCAGTGACAAAGTTGTCAAGGCCATGGCAGAAGAGGAAATGATGGCCTTGACGATACCGGAAGAATACGACGGCCTGGGCTTGGGTTACACGACTCGCATGATTGCTGTGGAGGAGGTCGCGCGGGTGTCGGTAGCTGCAGCCATGATGCTTCAAGTATTCGCTCTAGGTATCGAGCCGATCCTCAAATTTGGAAATGAAGAACAGAAAAAGAAATATTTACCCGGCTTAGCTAAAGGTGAGCATCTATCGACGACGGCCATAACCGAATCGACCGGCGGTTCCAACCCTGCAGGTGGCCGGACCAACTATAAAAAGGACGGGGATGATTACATTATCAATGGCCGAAAGATTTTTATCACCAACTCCCACATCGCCGATGTCATAACCATTTTGGCCAAAGATGCGGAAAACCCCAAAGCCTTTTCGACCTTTATTGTTGAAAACAAAATGGAGGGATTTAAGGCGACACACAAAGAGCATAAGGTCGGAATGCGTGGTTGCAATACCGGTGAGCTCTCCTTTGAGAACCTGAGAGTTCCTAAAGAACAGTTGTTAAGTGAAGAAGGCAAAGGGATCCGGGTTGCCATGGCAGCCGTAGGAGATGCTGGACGGGGTGGAATGGTCGGGGTCGCCATAGGGTTACAGGCAGCCTGTCTCGAAGCATCCGTCAAATTCGCCAAAGAGAGAATTCTCTATGGAAAACCGATCTCGGAATTGCAGCTAATCCAAAGCAAACTCGCAGAGATGAAAATCGACCTCGAAGCCGGCCGTCTTTTGGCATACCGCGGTGCCGCAATGCATGACAAAGGGGTGCGATCGAGCAATGAATTTGCAGTGGCCAAATATTTCACCACCGAAATGGCCCAAAAAGCAGCCAAAATGGCGGTGGATATCCATGGCGGGTATGGCTGTATGGAAGAATATGCGGTTACACGTTTCTTGCGTGATTCTTTTGTATTGGGGCCATCGGCCGGCACTTCCGACATTATGAAAGTGATTATCGCCAGGTGGGTGCTGTCCTGAAAAATATCAGCTCAAGTTTAGGATTTGATAAATGTTTAAAATAATCGTCTGTGTCAAAGCGGTCCCGGACCCTAAAGAGGCATGCAATATCAAAATAGATCCGGGCACAAAGACCCTGATGCGCTGTGATGTTCCGATGGTTTTGAACCCGCTTGATAAAAATGCCCTGGAAGCCTCCCTTCAACTTAAAAAAGAACTGAACGCGCATATTGTCGTCCTGAGTATGGGACCCCCCGAAGCCGGTAATATTGTAAAGGAATGTCTGGCCCTGGGTGCTGATAGGGGGTATTTGCTTTCGGATCAGGCCTTTGGAGGTGCCGATGCATATGCCACGGCCTTTACCCTGGCAGGCGGCATCCGGAAAATCGGCTTGCCGGATGTGATTTTCTGCGGAATGGCCAGCAGCGACGGAGCAACAGAGTGGGTGGGACCGGAGCTTTCCACATTTTTGGATATGCCGGTTGTCACCATGGTCAGAGAAATCGTTGAATACGATGGTCAATGGTGGAAATTAAAAGCCTCTCTGGAAAACGGATACCGTCTGGTTCGGGTAAAACTACCGGCTGTTTTGACGGTTACAAGGGAGATGAACAGACCAGGAACCCTCAGCTTTTCAGGTATTATAAAGGCCAGAAAAAAGCAGATCACGGAGTGGGGGATCAATGAACTCGGTCTATCCCCGGAATCGGTGGGTCTCAAAGGATCCCCCACGATTGTATCCAACCTTGGCATCAGAGAAAGCAAACGGGAGGTTGAAATCATCAGCGGCACCCGTGGGGAAAAGGTCGACAGATTGGTTCAAAAGTTGGTGGATCAGGGCGTATTATAGGAAAAACAGAGCAAAATGAAGAACAACACGGGTCCGGTTTGGGTGATTGCCGAGCAGGTTGACTGCCGCATTTCCAGCATAACGTTTCAACTTCTCGGCCAGGCGCGGAAACTGGCCGACGAATTGGAAACCACGGTCGAAGCAGTGCTTTTGGGAGATAAAATGAGGGACCAACCCCGGCAATTGATAGCCGCCGGCGCCGATAGGGTCTATTTCGGAAACGCCCCGGGGTTTGAAGTGTATCAGTCGGAAATTTATACCAAAGTTATCGTGGAGCTTGCCCGGCAGCAACACCCGGAGACTATGCTGATCGGTTCCACATCCGTAGGAAGAGAATTGGCTCCCCTGGTAGCGTCCCGCTTGAAAACAGGTCTGACCGCGCACTGCATTGATCTGGTCATCAATGAAAATGGACTCCTGGATGCCAAAATCCCAGCCTATGGTGGTCTCATTTCGATCATCTGCCCGGAAAAACGGCCCCAGATGGCCACAGTAGCCGGTGGTGTCTTTGAAAATCCGGATCCGGATGAAAATCGAACCGGTGAGATTACCATGCTGGCGGCTCCGGATTTAAATTCCTTGCGTGTCAAAACCCTTGAGACGGTGACAGAGGACCCGAAAGGCGTCCCACTTGAGTCCGCACCGATTGTTGTGGCGTGCGGCGCTGGCGCCGGCGACCTGGAAGGGTGGTGCGAAATAACCGATCTGGCAAAGGCACTCGATGCGGCTTTGGGCTGTACACGGCCGGCGGTGGATGAGGGATGGGCAAATCTGGAAACCATGATCGGTCAGAGCGGCAAGATGATCAACCCGGAACTCTACATCGGCGTGGGGCTCTCCGGGGAGTTACAGCATATGGTCGGGATTGTTGGCGCAAAAGTGATGGTCGCCGTAAATAATGATCCCGGATCACCGGTGTTTGAACAGGTCGATTATGGGATCGTTGACGATTGTCGGAAATTTGTGCCGTTATTGATTGAAAAAATCAAGGAACACCTGGCAAAGCGCGGCACCTGTTGAAGATGCGGCACCATGCCCAGTCGGATGTGTGAGTGGAGAGTAAAATTGGTTAGGCCTTGACTATTGGATAATTAGTTTGTATGGAATTAAATTAAAGATTTTCTAAAAGAACAAAAGCACTGATTTTTTTGCTGTTAACCTTGCGGTTTTGACATAAGCCTGTGTACGTTGGCACTTCATATTTCAACCTTTAACCCACTGGATTTATGAAATAATCCGGCAACTAAAATAGGAGGGATCAATCATGTCAGCACTAAAGGATTTAGAACTTTTATTAACCAAAGGCAGGATCACCCGACGTGAGTTCATCGCGCGCGTAACGGCTCTGGGACTTGCGGCAGCCGTGTCACCCGCATTGCTAGGCGGCACGGCTAAAGCGGCGACACCCAAAAAAGGAGGCCATTTTATAATAGGGATAACTGGCGGGTCAACCACTGATTCCCTGGATCCCGGAACACTGACTTCCAACATGAACCAGAACGTCAACTGGCAGGTAAGAAACTGTCTTGTGGAAATCGATCACAATTTCAATGCCATACCTGAACTTGCTGAGTCCTGGGACTCAACTCCTGACGCAAAAGTGTGGAGTTTTAAGCTGCGCAAGGGCATAGAATATCACAATGGCAAAACCATGACAGCAGAGGATGTGATCTTTTCCATAAACCATCATCTGGGCGAAAAATCCAAATCTGCAGCAAAAGGATATTTAAAAAATCTTAAAAATATTAAAGCTGACGGAAAACATGAAGTTATTTTTGAGCTTTCCGGGGGCAGTGCTGATTTCCCGTTTATCATGGGCGACTATCACTTAACCATTTCTCCCGCCGGAACTGAAGGCAAGGAATGGGAAAAGGGCATGGGTACCGGGGGGTATATTCTGGAGCACTGGGAACCGGGTGTCAGAGCTTTAACAAAAAGAAATCCCAATTACTGGAAAGATGGAAGAGCCCATTTTGATGAGGTCGAAACCCTGTCTATTGTTGATACCAATGCCAGAACAAATGCATTAAAGACCGGCGCGATTCACTACATGGATCGTGTTGAACTTAAAACAGTACATCTCATGAAAAGGATGCCGGGGATAAATGTCTCAGCAATAACGGGAACAGCACACTACACCATCCCCATGCGGTTGGATCAAAGTCCATACGGCGACAATAATGTTCGCATGGCCTTAAAGCTTGCGATTGACCGTGAACAATTAGTGAAACAAATAATTCGCGGCTATGGTGAAGTCGGCAATGATCATCCCATTGCACCTGTAAATAAATATCATGCAAAAGATCTGGAGCAAAGAAAATATGATCCGGACAAGGCCAAATTTTATATGAAAAAAGCAGGCATGCTGGACCATACCTTTAATCTGCATGCTGCAGATGCCGCATTTGCCGGAGCAGTGGACGCTGCCGTCGTCATAAAGGAACAGGCTAAAAAAGCAGGCATCAACATAAAAGTTGTCCGGGAGCCTGATGACGGATACTGGAGCAATGTCTGGATGAAAAAAGAATGGGTCATGTGTTACTGGGGTGGACGTCCCATTGAAGATATGATGTTCTCAGTTGCATACTCAGGGGGAGCCCCCTGGAATGATACACTTTGGAATAATGAGCGTTTTAACAAACTGCTGATAAGCGCGCGAGCAGAGCTGGATACGGATAAACGCAGAAAGATTTACTATGAAATGCAGGAAATATGCCGAAATGACGGCGGAACGGTTGTTCCCATGTACAACCAGATGGTTGAAGCCAGTTCAGATAAGCTGGCACATGGACCTATCTCAGGGCACATGGCTCTGGATGGCATGAGAAATGGCGAACGCTGGTGGTTCAAGTCATAATCGATCGACACGATCGCAACCATAGTTTGTCAGCCAATCCCCCTCATCTTTGATACTATCAAAATATTAGGGTGAGGGGGTTTACAACAACCTATCTGCTCAAAACTTTAAAAGTGGGGAAAAAATGGGCCAAATTATAGAGTTAGTGGTCAAACGGGTTGCGCTGGGCCTTGTCACGATGATCGTCATATCACTTCTGATATTCGTTGGTGTGGAGGCGCTCCCGGGCGATTTGGCAACAGCCGTCCTTGGTCAATCGGCCACCCCGGAAACCGTGGCCGCATTTCGGAAGGAGTTGAAATTGGACCTGCCGCCCCATGTACGCTATTTTGCCTGGTTGGGTGGATTTATGAGAGGTGATCTCGGAAATTCTCTATCCAACCAACGTCCGGTGGCGGAATTGATCGGGTGGCGTTTTGGCAACACGATGTTTTTGGCAGCCTCGGCAGCCGTGGTTGCCGTTCCTGTCGCACTTATTTTAGGGATACTGGCTGCACTCTACCGAAACACATTGTTTGATAAAACTATTTCCATGGTGACCTTGAGCACGATTTCCTTTCCTGAATTTTTTGTCGCCTATATTCTCATCGCCCTGCTCTCTGTGCAGGTCGTAATTTTCCCCAGCATCTCCAACATAAACGAACAAATGACGTTTTGGGAGAAGATCCATGCCATTGTGCTTCCCAGCCTAACCCTTACCCTGGTGGTGGTGGCCCACATGATGCGCCAGACCCGTGCAGCGATCATCAACATCCTGGCCAGCCCGTTTATCGAGATGGCCAGGTTAAAAGGAATTAAGCGCATGCGGGTCATCGTGCTCCACGCCTTTCCGAATGCACTTTCGCCGGTGATCAATGTGGTGGCAGTCAATCTGGCCTATCTGATTGTCGGCGTGGTGATCGTTGAAGTGGTATTTGTCTACCCGGGTTTGGGGCAGCTATTGGTAGATTCGGTATCGAAACGCGACATCCCGGTGGTACAGGCGAGCGGTCTTATTTTTGCCGCCACCTATGTTGCACTGAATCTACTGGCCGATGTGATGTCCATTATCAGTAATCCCCGAATGCTAAATCCTCGATAAGGAGAGCATTAAATGGCCCTTTTCAAATTGCTCAGACAATCACCCTGGAGCGCCCGTATCGGCCTGGCTATGATTCTCATTAATGTTTTCGCCGCCCTGTTTGCGCCGGTGATCAGCCCCTATACTGAAACAGAAATCGTAGGCGACGTCTGGATGCCGATGAGTACGGATCACTTTTTGGGCACCGATCACCTCGGCCGTGATCTATTTACCCGAATGATGTACGGTGCGCGAAACACCATTGCAATTGCGTTTATCACCGCGATGTTGTCGTTCATGGTCGGTATTATTTTCGGGTTTTTTGCCGCCACAGTGGGTGGCTGGACAGACCTGGCGTGTAGCCGTTTCGTCGATATCATGATGGCTTTTCCAACGCTGATTTTCGCTTTAATGGCGCTTTCAATAGTCGGAACCTCCATATCCGCCTTAATCCTGGTGATCGCGTTGCTCGACTCCACTCGGGTTTACCGGTTGTCCCGGGCCGTGGCCATGGATATTGAAGTCATGGAATATGTAGAAGCAGCCCGGCTTCGCGGTGAAGGAATCTGGTGGCTCATGCGCCACGAAATTCTCCCAAATGCCATGCCGCCTCTGGTGGCGGAATTCGGTTTGCGTTTCTGTTTTGTCTTTTTATTTATCGCTGCGCTCAGCTTTTTGGGGCTCGGCATCCAACCTCCCCTGGCGGACTGGGGCGGTATGGTGCGTGAAAATTCAGGAGCGATCACCTTCGGCATCTTTATACCGCTTTGGCCGGCAGGCGCCATTGCCTTTCTGACCGTCGGTGTCAATTTGGTTGTCGACTGGTTTCTGCATATCGCCAGCGGGCTGAAAGATTAACATATAAGATAAAAATATAGGTAGATTCGATATGACCCATCTCCTGGAAATGAAAGATATCTTTATTGAAGGGGAGAGCGATGAAAAATGGCTCCCGATTATTAACGGCATCAGCCTCACGCTGGACAAAGGGGAAGTGCTCGGTTTGATCGGAGAATCCGGCGCAGGCAAATCGACCCTGGGATTGGCTTCTATGAATTACACCCGCCAGGGGTGTCGCATTGCCTCCGGTTCGATCGTCTTTGACGGTACGGAACTGACTGGAGCGTCCCCGGAGACCCTTCGAAAGATAATGGGGGTGCGGATTGCCTATGTGGCGCAAAGTGCGGCAGCATCGTTTAATCCGGCACATCGGCTTGTCAAGCAGTATGCCGAGGCACCAACCCAGCACGGGCTCATGTCTTTCCAAAAGGCTGAAAAGGAGGCCATTGACATTTACCGGCGTCTCCTGCTGCCGGACCCGGAACACATCGGCTACCGATATCCCCATCAGGTTTCGGGCGGTCAACTGCAACGTGCCATGGTAGCCATGGCCATGGCCTGCCAACCGGATATCATCGTTTTTGATGAGCCGACAACAGCCCTCGACGTGACAACTCAGATTGAAGTTCTGGCTGCCATAAAAAAAATCACCCGGGAATTCAATACCGCCGCCATTTATATCACCCACGATCTCGCGGTGGTGGCACAACTGGCCGACCGTATAATGGTGCTTCGTTATGGTGATCTGGTCGAGGAAAACAATGCTCGGAAAATGCTGGCCAATCCAAAAGAAGAATATACCCGGCAACTTCTCTCCGTCCGCACCCTCACAGAAGATAAAGATCTTTCGGTTAGCGAAAAGGATGTGATTTTGGAAGTTGAGGGCGTAACAGCCAGTTACACAGGCAAGGAAATTGTACTGGAAGACATCGATCTAAAGATTCGACGCGGTCGGACCGTAGCGCTGGTCGGTGAATCCGGCAGCGGCAAAAGCACGTTGGCCCGGGTAATTACCGGTTTACTTCCGCCCATCAAAGGGAAAACTGTTTATAACGGAGAAATGCTCCCACCGGCGTTAAAGAATCGCAAGCGCGATAGTCTCCGGGTAATGCAAATGATCTACCAGATGCCGGACACGGCCCTCAATCCTCGACAGCGGGTCAGTAAAATCATCGGACGTCCACTTCAATTTTATTACGGGATGAGGGGGAAAGCGGCGGAAGACAGGGTTCTGGAACTCCTGGATAAGATCGAACTGAGCGAAAAGTACAAGGACCGGTATCCTACGGAGCTGTCCGGCGGAGAAAAACAACGAATCTGTATCGCCCGGGCCCTGGCCGCCAAGCCTGATTTGATCATCTGTGACGAAGTCACTTCCGCGCTCGATCAGCTGGTTGCAGAAGAAATTTTGAAACTCCTTCGAAATCTGCAGAATGAACTGAAGGTCTCCTATCTTTTTATCACCCATGACCTGGCAACGGTAAAGGCGATATCCGACGAAATTGTCGTGATGCTCCGGGGTCGGATTGTGGAGCAGGGTCGAAAAACGGATATTTTAACCCCGCCACATCACGAATATACTGAATTGCTCCTAGATTCGGTACCGGAGATGGATCCGGATTGGCTGGATGGGGTTTTAGCGGAACGGGCGCGCAAAGTTGCTCAAGGAATAGAGGTAAAGACGACCTTTATTGAGGAATAAAATCATCGGTCCGATGTAGACTCACTCAGCATCTTTTTCCTGAACGGTAACCACCGGGCATGGTGCTTTTAAGATAACATACTGAGCGGTGGAGCCAAACAACAATTTTCCAACTTTTGATTTTCTCTCTATCCCGATAAAAATTTGATCGAACCTTCTCTTTTCCGCGAATTGCACCAGCTGTTCTCCGGGTGTTGGTGAACTTATCAACAACAGCGTTTCATAGGAAGCATCATCGCCATCTAGAAGATCTTTTATCTCATCGTCCAGGTTTTGTTCAGCTTCCTGAACATATGAATGCTTTAACGGAAGCTCCCGGGATATTGCCTTAATCACCGCCAGTGTTGAATTCCAAACTTTTGCGCGCGTGTGAGCCAGCGTCAAAGCGGCCTGGGCCGCTTTGGATCCGTTGTAACATACCATAATTTTCATTTCCGACTCCTAATTTTGCTTATTTACAAAAAAGATGTCTTTTCCTATGAAGACTGATTTTCTTTTTTTAATTTGTTTGATAAAGAGATTCTTTTCTGCAATTCCCATTGCGTGTTTGGTAATTGACAAAAACCGAAGAAAACAGATTTATTGCCGCTGCAACACAATGATAACAGGCCGGAGATGAACTTACCAGAGAAAAATTAAACATAAGATGGAGCTTTCAAAATGTACGACCGCATACAGACTTTAACCACCGAAGAGTTAACGAAAATCCATGACGCAACCATGGATCTGCTCAAAAATACGGGGGTCGCATTCGATGACCCCGAGGCGTTGACCTTTTTCAAGAAAAAGGGGGCTAGAGTGGATGGAAAGACGGCCTTTCTTTCGGAAAAAGATGTTCGTAAAGCCATTGAATCGACCCCTTCACACTTTAGTGTCTATGCGAGAAATCCGGAGAAAACCGTCTCCATCGGCGGAGAAAATTTCGCGCTTGCACCCGGGTACGGCGCACCGTTTCTTGTCACTCCTGAGGGGCTTCAGCGTGAAGCCACAAAGGCTGACTACGACAATTTTTGCAAGTTGATTCAGACTTCAACAATACTCAACGTAAATGGATTCATGATGGTCGAACCCTCTGATTTACCGGTTGAAACCGCTCATTTGGATATGCTCTATTCCAACATTGTCCTTTGCGACAAGCCTTTTTTGGGAAGCCCGATCTCTAGAACCGGTGCCCAAGACTGCATCAATATGGCGGGTCTTGTATGCGGTGGCAAACAAAAACTCAAAGAAACGCCGGTCACACTTTCTCTGATTACCCCCCATTCACCGCTCCGGTACACACAAGAGATGACCGGAGCCCTCATTGAAATGGCGCGGCACGGCCAGGCGATTATCATCGGGGCATTGGTCATGTCGGGTTTCTCCGGACCGGTGAGTTTGGCCGGCCTGCTTGTCCAGCAGAATGCTGAAATACTGGCCGGTCTGACATTGGCCCAGCTTGTTTGTCCCGGAGCCCCCGTTGTCGTCGGCGGTACATCTTCTGTTATGGATATGCGAACGGGATCTCTTTCCATGGGAGCCCCCGAACTTACCAAGATTACTTTGGCCACCATTCAGATGGCCAAGTTCTACAATCTACCCGCCCGCGGCGGGGGTGCGCTGACCGATGCCCATGTTCCTGATGCCCAGGCTGGTTTTGAATCTGCTATGGGAATCTATAGCGGGATATGCAGCGGAAGCAATTTTGTCCTGCATGCGGCCGGGATCCTCGGGGCATACATTGCCATAAGTTTTGAGAAATTCATCATAGACGAAGAGATTTGTGGTTTGGTACTGGAATTTTTGAACCCATTGAAGGTGTCCGACGAGACTATAGATCTTGATACGATTAAAGCGGTCGGCATTGGTGGAGAATACCTGACACATTCCAAAACTTTTGAACAGTGCAAAACCGGGTTTTATCTCCCCAAATTGGTCAACCGCAGAGATTATGCCGGATGGCAAGAGACCGGTGGAAAACGGATCGACGAAAAAGCAACAATGGCTCTGAAAAACCGTCTATCAAGTTATGTCAAACCCGATATCGATCCACAGCTTGAAAAAGATCTCTCATCCTATATCGATAAACGAAAAAAGAAAATCATACCGGATTCTGATTTGGTTGCCTGGTAATTCGAAAAGATTATTATTCATCAATCCGTTTTTGACTTTACAAGCAGGTTGAAAAATGATCAAATATTCAAGATATATGACAATCCAACCGGATCGATCTGCCATTTTAATAAATACAACATCCGGTTCAATTTGAAATTCTCCAAATTGCTCACAAGGCATATGCTCAGATCTTTTCTACCTGTTCTATTTATGCTGGGATTTGTCACTGCTGTGGCACTTCTCGTTCTTTTCGTCAGCTCACTCCTTCGCCCGAAAAACCCTTACCGGGAAAAGCTCGAACCGTGGGAATGCGGGGTTGAACCGATCGGTGAAGCGAATTCCGGCCATTTTAAAATACACTTTTTTATCATCGCGATTCTTTTCATTATCTTTGATGTAGAAACACTGTTTCTGTTTCCGTGGGCGGTTATTCTGACCGATAAAAGCCTGTCACTGTTTCTATTCGTTGAGATGATTCTTTTTATCGCCATTTTAGGCATCGGTCTCATCTATGCATGGGTGAAGGGCGCCCTCGATTGGGTTTAGCTGGTTTTTCAGGGACCTTTGCGGGTAATTGGAAACAAATTTATCTACAAAATCAGATAATTAGGAGGGTAAGACCACTCGGATGACAAGCGGGGAAAACACTTTTCAAGAAGCATTCCTTTTTACCACACTGGAAAGTATTTCAGATGC
>Ga0255054_10000225_pt1 | contig 32876 bp, 35 predicted proteins | sample JV7_2_23_MG_FD_188634 | JGI IMG/M metagenome (GOLD analysis project Ga0255054, IMG submission 188634) | Seawater microbial communities from Jervis Inlet, British Columbia, Canada - JV7_2_23 | ecosystem: Environmental > Aquatic > Marine > Inlet | place: Canada: British Columbia | collected... | reverse complement strand
AAGAACTTTGTGGTATTCAAGACAGGTTTGACCAAGAAACACCCGATTTTAAAAAAGGTTTTGTTGCTGGAGAAGTAAACATAACAAGAAAGTTGCTTGCCTCGCTAGACGAGAAAGAGGAGTGTGCGGGAAAATGAAACTGAACAGCTTTTATGTCAAGTGTAGAGGTGGAGCAGAAAAAGCCATCACCTATAAGAATTTGCGGGCTTTCTTGGAGAATAGTGTGGTTTTGAGTAAGCCTTCTAAGTTTAGGCTTGCAGAAGCAAGGAGAGTTATGGGTGACACGCTTTTCGCTGATACCATTGCGTACATAAGAAACGAATACAAAGAAGAGTTGCTTGCCTCGCTAGACGAGAAAGAGGAGTGTGAGGGAAAATGAAACTTGATATAGACGATGCAGAAGAGTTTAGGGGAGATGTCAAAGTAGTTGCAGTAGAGGATTTGAGGGCTCTACTGGAAAAAGAAGAAAAGCAAGCAAAAGAACACTTTACGCCACAAGCTTGTGATGGGCTTTTCTATCTTACAGGCAAGTTGCTTGCCGAGCTTTCGGAGGCTGAGGGAAAATGAGAAAGGTTATAGACGATGATTCAGTTCTTTATCACTACTACGATAGCAGAGAAGAGTTTGTTGTTGATTTTGATGAAGAACTTGTCGAGCTGTCCATAGACCAGGGAACAGTAAGATTTTTGTTAAAAGATAGGAAGGTGGGAAAATGAAACCAACGAACCTTTCTTTGCGAAAGAAACGTTCACGAAAGAAACAAGAAAGTGACGCAACTTATTGGTATAAAGGTGGCTTTAGGTGGTGCAGAGAGATATACAAAGAAGAACAAAGAGAAATGGAGAAAAGAATCAAGAAACGAATCAAGGAGGAGTTTGAACGTGACTAATCTTTTTAGCGAAAAAGCGTTGACGGAAAAACGACGAGCTAAGGAACTCATGGATTCCGAAAAAGCTCAATTAGAACATCTATTAAAAGAATATCCTAATCAAGTAGATGCAAACCAAATGCAGGGTTTTGTAAACATAATCCGTTGGTGTGAAGATAGGTTAGAGTTGCTTGCCGAGCTGGAGACAAAACAATGACAGCCAAAAAAATATTGCAGGAAGCATTAAAATGGATAGACGATAAAGAGGTAGACGATGCTACCGAAGAGCTCACCGAAACCAACCAAGACGAGTGGGCTCGCATCATAAACAATACTAGGAGTGATTCAAAATGCCGGAGAAAAAGTGGGATAAACCGCCTGTAGAAGTAGGAGACACCCTTTCCACAGTAGTAACAAGCATAGGGAAGAGTGGCGATCCAATAATTAAAGCCGAAAGATATATCCTGTTCGTGAAGGTCACAGGAGACACACGAGTCAACAAGGGAGATATGGTAGCTGTCAGAGTGACGAAGACTCTGCCCTCATTTGGGTTCGCTGAACTGATTGAAGGAGGCGAGTAGATGGGACATGCTATGACTCCTATCCCCGTGTTCAGCAAGGAGAAAGAGAAGTCACCACCTAAAGTCGAACAGGTGTGTCAGTATCCTGGTTGCAAGCACATCGCTGAAGCTACTTGGCAGCTTGAAGTATCCAATGAGAAAGGGTCTAGCGTGGAGATGCCTTTCTGCTGGTATCACTACTACATCGTGATGGGAAGACACTTCACTGTCTTCAAGGACTTCGAGAGCGAAGCGGTGTGGCCCTTCGAGATACAAGGTCCTCTCTCAGAAGTGGAGATAGCTGAACAGGTGATTGCAGCGAGAGAAGCTGCAATACTCTTCAAAGAGAAACAAGAGAAAGCCAAAGAATTAAATAACCCCACTGCAAAAGAATAGACGTTGTTCTTTATGGCATGAAGAGCATCCTCGAGGGAATGTGGAGATACGTGCTTGGCACTCAGGCACACACCGTCTTCACAGTTCCCTCAACACTTGAGACCGAGTTGAGTTTGAGAATGAAAATATACAAAATAGCTGTACTGACCCTTCAAGGAAGACCACTAACCTTCCATGTTTCTGAGTATACCATAACTAAAGGCGGGTTCGTTGAATTCGTCGACGAGAAGACAGGACGCAACAAGAAGTTTCACGGCTCCCGCTGCGAGATAGAGGAGGTCAACAGATGACATCCTCTGTCAGAACAATAATCATGGGGCTTCTCAAAACCAACTTGGGGGAGTCTCATCTTTGGGATGGCAATGAAGCAGAGCTTGCGATGCTCTGCGCTGAACTGCCCGAGCCTATCTCTGAAGGCAAGCGCTTGGACTTGATTGTCAGCCTCAAAAAGATGAGGGAAGTCCTGTTAGACCGCCAGTTCACTCCTGGAGAGATTGCCTTCTTGGATGAAGAGATTGACCGCTATCAGAACACCACTCAGATGAGTCTTTACGTGGAAGAAGAAGACCTTGTTGAGAAGGCTATCATCCAGAAGTATGCTCAGCTGAGCCTGGGAACTGAAGGAGTCGTTGGGATTCACCTGCCATTCAACTACCAACAGCTCAGGAAGCTCACCAATGGAGTGTACAAGAGCACTGGTCTCATCAAGTTCTACATCAGCAGAGAGAAGACATTATATGGAAAGATAGTCGCTGAAATCTATGAGCATCCTCAGAAGATTCCCATTGCTACCTTGATTGAGAGCATGAAGCTAGACAAAGAGACAGGAGAACCATTGGATAAACGCATCGCTATGTTCGGAGAGAAGGTTGATACTAGGTCATATGCTGTGCTCAAGGAAATTGAGGTCCCTCTCTATGTCTACAGGTTCATCTCTGAGAAGAACGAAGAGCTCATCCTGTTGACTGTGGAACCCTGTAACATTGGAGACTACATAGTCACAGGCGTAACAACTCAATGCAATGATGTTAAGATGCTCACAGACTCAGCTAGACTGCCAACAAAACTACCCTTCTTCTTTGCACAGATGGTGAAAAACAGAATCATCAGGTTCAAGGAGCACAGCGAGTTCAAAGTAAGACTCACTCAGCTAGGCATACACAAAGAGACCTTCTTCAATTTCCCTTTCACTGTAGTCAAAGGACGCACCACCTACCTGCTGAAACAACCTCATTGGTTCAAATGGTTCATCTGGGCATGGCTCACACACCAACCGAAAGGCCTCTTCAACAACTATCCAATGCACATCTTGATGATTGGCATAAAGCATTCAGGGAAATCACTGCTATTAAACGGGCTTCATGCTAGGAGTAAAGAGGCTAGAAAGGTGTTCTCAGGCTCAAGTTCAACACTCAAACACTTGGTTCCTTCTTTCAAGTATAAGCCTGCTCGCCTTGGCTACCTCGCTGAGAGCAACCGCTTCTCATTCTGCGATGAGTTCTTGAGGTGTCTCATAAACACCAGGACAACAAAAGAAGGAGCTGCGAGAGAAGAGAGCGTAGCCATCATGAATGACCTGCTCGAGCACCAGAAGAGAGAAGCAGGTTCAGGTGTTTCCAAGGTAAACGTGAACATGACAGCTAGGATTCTCGCAACAACTAACCCCATCCGAGACATCCACAATGTTGAAGACCTGCTGAGAACCTTGGACGAAAGCTTCCTCTCACGCTGGATGATTTACTACCAGCCTGAAGACCATGTGAACCTGATTCGGAGGAGCAAAGACACTGACTTGAGGACAAAATCTTTCAAGCTGAGGAGCAACGATTGGATAAGCCTCTTGGACTACCTGCACTCTTTTCCTGCAGAGTATGACATGGACAAAGTAGAGGAAATTTATCTCTTGGTTCCAAAGGTGTTGAGCGAGAACCTCAAAAAGCATTATGATGCGAGGCATATGCACCACTTAGAATGCTTGATGGATGGCATCGTGAAGACCAGGTGTATGCTCGAGGGAGACATGTCATTCACAGCCACACAAGAAGACTATGATGTCCTCAAAGAAGTATGGCTCAACATCATCAGGAGTTGGATTGACCCCGCTCACCTCAGAGAGATAGACGTGGGCGAGCGCATATTCTATTTACCTGAGAATAGCCAGTATCTCTACTGGAAACTGGTGAAGAAGAAGCATCCTGTGTCAGGTGAGGAGCTAAAAGAAATTGCATTGAAAGAGATGACTGAGAAAGACTTTAATGAGACTATAGCAATCTTGCGTGACATGGGTGTGCTCTTGGAGACAGAAGGGTACTTCCGACCACACTACATGGATGAGGATTATGATGGTACGCAAGAGAGGCTTGACTGATGGCTTTTGTAGCTGACTATAACAAAGACTTCACGATGTGGGACTACATCCATGGAGATGCTTCTGAAGGCATGTCTATCATGGTAAGCCGCTGGTTCTATCTCCTACATTTCTCCAATGAGCAAGGAGACGGGTTCAAGGTTGCATTCAGGGATCCTGTTACGGAAGCATGGACGAAGTGGCTTCCTTTCCCTGGAGTCATGGGTATCCTCATGAGATGCGACAAGCGGGACCACAGAGGATTCAAGGTTCAGACTGCAGGGCTTGAGCCTGCAGTAGATGTTCACAGGAGCGTCCTACCTTATGAGATTGTGATTGAGAGCGATTACCCTACATACGAGGAGAACTGGAAGGCTTCTAGGATAATCGGAGCCATCCTTGAGAAGAAAGGATTTAGCCCTCTCTACTACTACTCCGGCAACAAGAGCATCCACATCCACGTGTTCTTTGATTGGACATGCTTCCGCAAAGTAGAGCGCTTGCTTGCTGACCAAGTGAAACAGAGGTACAAAGGGAACCGCTTGAGGTTCAGAGCTGAGTTCATGGAGTGGCTGCGCTCCAAGATGATTTCCTGTTGGGATACTGAAGCGAGGAAGTTTGACCCTGGACTCATCAAGGCATCGCACTTGATTAGGTGTGAGATGAGCAAGAATAAGCAGGGGTACAAGACCTTCTTAGGTTATCATCATAAGGACATGTCTCCTATTCCATACATCTGCAATGAGTCCAACAGGATTTATCCTCGTCTCGGCAAGCTGGTGTTCTCCAGTCCAAGCAATCCCCAAGAACTCATTGAAGAGTTCATGGTGTCTCTTGATATGAAAGTCAGAGAGATGAGGAACCTGCGCTTGAATCGCACTCTAGGTGAGTGGGTAGACCAGGGACCAGAACATCTCAGGCCATGTGTCAAGGCAATCATGAACGATGAATTCAAGGCAGCAGGGGATGGCATGGCCCGAGGGATGTTCATCTTGGTGAACGAGCTGAAGCGTATCTTCGGAGACAAGCAAGCTCATATCATTGTTGATGATTGGAACGAGAGGATGGGTTCTCAGATACTACAGAAGGATATTGATTACAGGTTCAGGTCTAAGAACTTTACGTTGACCTGTGATTATGTCCACTCTTTCTTAGCTGAGCTTGGTATCGATGTATCGGAAAAGTGCAAGGGCAAGGTATATAAACACCGCTGAGTATATACTCTATGCTCAAGTGTCCACAGAGACAAGAGAGCAGAGGAGATAAAAATGAAGTTACCTACAAGCACGAAAACCGCTTCCTTCGGGAAAAAGCCACACATCAAGAAAGGCTACTACCCTGGGAAGCTCCTGAAAGTTGAGCCCTTTACCGACTCTGATGGAAACCTCAGAGAGGGCAAGTATGGAAGACAACTGCTCTTCCACTTCGCTGTCTACAAGGCAGACGCTGACACTGGAACCCCCATAGAACCTTTGACCTACTCTCCAAAGGAGGAAGGAGACAAGGAAGACGTGGTGATTCCTAAGTTCGTCTACCATGAGTACAAGAACAAGAAGACAGGCGAGTTCCAGACTGCTATCACCCCAAACAGTGCGATCACCAAGATACTCAAAGCACTTGGATGGGAGTTCGCAGAAGATGATGTTGACACAGACGTCCTGATAGGAAAATGGGTCGAGCTCAACATAGATGACTACACCCAGAAAGGAAGAGAGGGTGAAGAGGACTACAAAGCATCCACGATTAAAGACATCAACCCTTACGAGGGACCTGAACCAGGGGACGTGCGGGAGGCCGTCCCAAAGACACCCAAGAAGGTGGAGAAACAGGTGAAGCATAAAGCTGTCAAGAAAGAAGAGTCTAAGAAGATGCCTGGAGACATCAAAGAACTAGAGAGCATCGCAGACAAGAAGAAAGAACTGAAGAAGCTCAGGGATGAAGGCGTCCTCAGAGACACAGCTTACAACGATTCAATAGAGCAGCTCCAAGCAAGGGAAGACAAGGTGAACGCAAAATGAGCATAGAGAACCTGATTCTAGGGATAGGCTTTGCTGTTGAGCACGAGCTCACCTTGAGAGAAATGCAAGTGCTCCTCCCCTTCCTCAGCAAGCCATATACTACCCAAGGACTAGCTGATGAGATTGGAGCCAACAAGATATCCCTGCACCACATCATCCAGCGCCTGAAGCTGAAGAAGCTGATAGTGCTCGAGGACAGAGATGAAAAGGGAACCTTTCTCTACAAGTTTAATGCATAGGTTCCCCTATTCTTATTTTTGGTGTTGTTCCTGGAGACCTAAGCCGTGTATTCCTTGAAGTAATACTCGCCCAAGTCCAGGATGAACTTTCCGACTAAGGTGATGCCACCTGTGAGCTCGGGATTGTTAGTTACTGCCCACCCTAAAGCCAGTGGAACCAGCACTTTGAGCCCTTCTTTGATAGTCTTCCAGTTTCCAACGAACCATTCTTTGAGGGTCCAGCCCTCAAGACTCATTTTCTTTGATACGATTTTCGTCATTTAGATTACCTCCATGGTTACTCTGCTCGGTCTCACGATGTTGAATATTGGATGCCAAGGCTGTCTACTTGAGTGCTACCTTCTGTGAAGGACAGCTTCACTTTTATCTTGGCTCCTGTGACAGTCATGGTGTGTTCTGTGTTTCTGGTCGTGCTTTCATAGGTCACACCGTTGTCAGCGGAGACTTGGATTGATACTCCTGGGAGGTTGTCTCCCAAGAGAGTTACCCTGATGTTGCTAACGTCATTGGAGTCAGCTGTGTTGAACACAGGGCTTGTCCAGTCTCCAGATGATTGTGTTGATTGGAGTTTGAGGACTCCTCCTGTAATTTCTGTGTTTACGTGGGTTCCTGAGTCAGCAGCGAAGAGCTCTGTCTCTCCGAAGTCCAAGTCGCTTGGGTTTTGCCCTGAGTCTGTGGTGGTGTGTTCTCTTTGAATGCGATCTTTGAGGATGTGGCTCAGTCTTCTTGGCTCCTTGTTGAGCGTGATTGTGGTGTACAACCCTTGTTGTCCTATCTCATGCTTATAATGCACGACTCGGTAATTTGTTGGTGGGATGCCTTCAAGGGGTGAGCTACATCGTATGTTTTCCCCAGGTTGGATAGTAGCAAGAAGGGTTCCCCGTAGCTCCCCGACAGTAGGTGGGTTCTTCCTCTCAGCTAAGAGGTAATCGGCTAGTTCCTTTGCAGCAGAGAGCGTGAGGATGCCATCATCGTTCACGGTTTCCCTACGTATCCCGTGGGTAGTTTGAGAGGTAGAATCATTCGCAGTGTAAACTACTTGCACACCATCCACTGTGCCACCAAACACACGAATCTTGTTCTTGACAAACTGAAGGTCAGGAGCAAAGTCACCTACCTCAATCAAGTTGTAGTCATGAACCATACCCTCTGTAGTGTTTACTCTAGTACCTGCCTCGAAGAATTCTACATCCAAATCAGGAGCTACATAACAATCATAGCCTGAAGCGAGACACACTGCCTCTATAGCATCCCAAAAAGGAGTGTCTGAGAAAGTGAATGTTTGAGTGATTCCTGTAGACACGCTGATTCCAGAAGTATCATAGCGTGACTGACCATAAGAATCAAACAAGTCTTTGATGATATAGCCTGCGTCCTTGGCGGCATAATCCTTAAAGACATTCTGGTCTTGCACAAAGAGGGATTCGCTTCGACCAGTTACCTTGAGCCTGTTGTCTTGGTTGGAAGGCTTCTCTACCCTGCCTCTGAACCTCAGCGTGGTTGCTGCTCCGCTGTTGTAATCACAGTAGAACCTGAAGATTTCCATGCCAGTCCAAGCAGTCGTGTATGTCTCATTGGGGTTTGGGACGGTGAAGCTGAAGATACCTATACCCTCAGTCACTCCATCTTCGATGGACAGGTCCTCTATGATATCAGTGATATCATCGATGGTAGCATCTGAGCGTTCCACAGTAACCTTGAAGTTCGCTGTGTAGATTGGAGGGACCCAAAACCTTGGGGTGATTGAGCGCAGGTTTCTGACAGCCGCCATTAAGAGACCTCCTCTGAACACACACACCCAATGCAACAGCCTCTGAAATAGTATGTGGGTTGCCACAAAGCCCAATTAGAGAGATAACAATCATAGTCTGACCACATCCACAGGCCAAAGCTAGTGCCATTGGATGTGTTGGTCTGGAATGTCTCCCAGGTAGCTCCTGTCAATTGGATTCCATCGGTTTTAGTAGACGAATTGGAAACCGTGACATCTATGACACAACGATTGATTGAGTCATAAGCAGTTACCCCTGTTCCTGTGTTGAACTTCCAGAGAGTAACAGGAGGTGTGGCTAAGTCTCCCCCACCTCGCAAGATATCCATCTCCCATTTTGATAGCGCCCTGTCATAAAGACGGATATCATCTAAGGTCCCATTCCATGCTGCCTCATATTTATCATCTTTGCCTATCCTCCAGGTGCTAGTTGGAGTTGCTTGTGTGCCTCCTGCATGTACTGTTTCTAAGCCATCTGTGGTTCCATTCTCAAATAGAGCAACATGAGTAGCGTTTCTTCTCAAACAGAGATACATCCATTGGTCCACAGAGACAAGACTACCTAGCCTATCTGCATTAGGGTCACCTGTTGAATTTGTCACTCTAGCATACCATCTTGTGCCATCTTGACCAAATTCGATGTCCCTCCCAGCATTGTTATGTGCGATAAAGAACGCTGAAGTTGGTGTCTCTCTAGGAAATACCCATGCACAAATAGTGAAGTCTCCAGTGAAATTAAGGTTAGAAGGATTAGGCGTGTCCAAGATGATTACATCATTGACGCCATCAAAGTTGATAGCATATCCCCAATAACCAGAAGTGTTCCATGTGGGTCCTCCAGTCAAAGTTCCATCGTTTCCAGTCCCCTCAGCATATGTTTCATTGACTTGCATTGACCAGCTCATGTTCTTATCATTGGTGCTGTCAGTGGTGATGTTCAAGATGGGAATAGAGGGTGTTTGACCATAAGGCGTGACGTTCTCTGCTGTTGGAGTCTGTGGAATGAACTCAAGGTAATCATAGTTATTGCCTATCTCATAGTCCCAATCACTGTAGTAAAGCAGAGCCACCTGAGAATCACTGCTTGCATCATAGGTTGCGTTCCCATACCAGTTCGCTGTGATTGTCACGTTGCTCATGCCATACTTGAAGAACTTGATGTCGCTTATCTCTACGATACCCGCATGCTCTGAGCTGACGTTCATGGTCACGTTTGTCCAGTTGGAGAGGGCCGCTGCGTAGGTGTTTATCTTGGTGACGTTGAGGGTGACAGGGTTGAAGAGAACTGAGCGAGTGATGTTTAAGTCAGTCAGTCCCATCTTGCCTTGAGAAGATGAGACCAAGCGGAAGGGTACATCACAGGAATAGTTTTCATCGCCTGCACAAGAAGCAAGGTACTCTTCTATTTCTGTTGCTAGATTAGATGTCTTGTTGTTTTTCTGGTTGAAGTAACCGGAGTAAGTCCACTCGTAGTCATCATCAGCGCCTACATCCAGTTTTGGGTTCCAAGCTGAAGCGTTTTCCCATGACCTTTCTACATTCGCTGAGTATGTGAACCAGAGGTAGTAGTCATCGCTGTAGGCGATGTCGTTTGATACTATGAGGAAGTCAGCGTCTATCTCTTTTATGAGTGCCAGGGTGTCCGTGTTGTACTTGTAGACGGATTCATCTGTGGAATCAGCAATCCATATGTAGTCGCTGTCAGCTGTGATTCCAATACAGTTGTCATTGGTTCCTGCTGCTGCCACGTCCCATGTGGACACATACGTGAAATCAGAGTCATAGATGAAGACCTCACAGTCAGTGTCTATGTCCAAGACAAGGAAGTGGCTGCCATTGTAAGCCATGGATGTGATGTCATCATTGCCTGTTTGGAGGGTGAATGTTGTTCCTGTGTCAAACCCTGCTCGGGTGTAGCATACTACAGGGCCAGTTCCCTCATCATCTCCAAAGACGTGGGTGTCGTTGGTTGCTATGCCATGAATGAAGTGACTGGAATCATCTGGTTGCCAGGAAGAGATGAGTGTTCCATTACCGAAATACTCATAGAGGGTGTGTCCTCCTCCCATGAAATCATAGTCTCTGAGGTACAAGTGAGTTCCATTCGATGCTATGGCATGCCTCATGAAGTCTCCTGATGTCGATATCGTTGTTCCTTCACCCTGGATGTCTTGCCCCCAAGCGCTGATGTTCACATAAGCTGAAGTAACGTTAGCGTTCTTGTTGATGTAAACATAGAAGGTCTCAGAGCCACCACCATCTGAGGTATATGTAGCGTTGACTGCGGAAGCAGAAGTGTTGAAGGTTGTCTGGTCTCCAGAAGATTCAGACAGTTGACCATACACGCCAGCAAGCACATCCCCATCTAGCCATATCTCAACATCAGTAGGGAGTCCACCTGAATCATAGCCAGTGAGGTTCACTGAAGCATTGATGAATTCGTCTCCAGGGTGCATGAGGAAAGCGGTGACTGTCTTGTTGTCTGCGCCTGCAAACGTGTAATTCTTGGCGTAGTCTCCATCGCTGAATTGGTTGATGCCTGCTGTGGTAGTCCAGTTGTAATAAAATGGAGAATTGCCATTGGTATAATTGGTTCCGTATCCAGGAGCATCAATTGAGAGGTAAACAGGACCAACTATTGGAAGCCCGCTTACAGTTAAATTGACCATCAGTTGAGCCTCAGAACCAAGTTCATAGGTTGTGTCTGCGGAAGTCCCCTCCATGTTGAGAACTGTTACAGAGGTGGTTCCTAACTCTGGTGTCCATCCGAGGAGATACAAGTCATCTCCAGTTCCATTGTAGAACACACCCCATGCTTTACTGTTGGTGGAGTCCCACACCAATGCTTTACCATATGAGTTGTAGGTCATCCCTGCTGAGATGGGTCCTATTGAATCACAAATCCAATCAGTGAAGTTCGAGATGCAAGCTCGTAAATCTCCATCTGTTTTGTTGTAGGCTAAGACCAATGGAAGGTCACTACCTGTTAAAGCAATACTTGGGCCACCACCAGGTGAAGCATCATCATCGCCATATACTTCGATGTCATGGTCAAAGGTGGAGTTGTCCCATGCGCCATCACTGAAGTTGGTATAGGTGAGATTCCCATCTATGGTTCCACCTGTGTGGTTATAGTCTATGTAAACCAAATGAGGGATATCATTAGAATCAACTGCTATGCTACTGTACCCCCATACAGGATGGAGACCTCCACCAATAACTTCAGTGGTATCCCAATCTCCATAGGTTCCATTGATGTAGAACAGTTCAAGGTTTGATGTTACAGCTGAGATGTGGAACTCTCCTGTGCTATCAATGTCAACATCTAGTTCATACCCTGAGATGATAGCAACGAAGTCTGGTCCAGTCCATGAACCTGAACTCCCATTGAAATACTCAACTGAAGTATTTGATGAGTTGAAAGCAATGATGTGTGCTTGTCCCCCATAGATAATCAAATCTGCATATTGTCCTATGATTGTATCAGTAGCAACAGCTTCACAGTCCCATGTGTAATCGCTGCCATTGCAGAAGTAGAGGTCATCTGCTGTGTCATTGTAGACTGCTATCATAGGCTCATCAGTGGCGTCCACTTCGACATCACAAAACTTCCCGAAGATTCCTGCAGTCGCTACTGTGGTAAACGTCCAGGAACCTTCAGTGTTGTTCCCATAAATTAGGTCATCTGCTGTATCGTTGTATGCACAAACGTGCAAAAAGTCAGAGGTGTCAATTGTGATTGAATGGTATTTGCCCACGTCACCAGCAGTAGCAATTGCTGTTTCTGTGGTAGTTCCAACTGCAACTATGGGGTCAAAGAGTCTCACATGGAAGACTTCATAGTCTGAGGGTAGGTTATATTGAGCCGATACACTATCAGAACCATAGGGCCAGCCTAGCCACGCCCAACGATAACCTGGGTGCAAAGAAACCTTGATGTTTCTCCCAAATGAGAGCTCCGTCTCACCAGCGAGCTTCCTTTTTGGAGGAACATCCGTTAGTTCATCAACAGAATACCTGTAAAAATACCCTGAAGCATTATACACCTCTACAGTATGACTGATAGGGAAAAGCTCTACTGCACCCAAAGCACTGTTAAACACATATGTGTCTACAATCACAGGACCTCGCTGGTAAGGAGTCATCCTGGTAACAGTGATTATATCCGAGCTGTTGCTGTAAACAGTGTCTATGGTGATACCTGACGTCCTGCGATTCATGATGGAACTACCATCAAAGAGACGATTGTACTCCCTGCCTCCAACAACCCATATCCAAGGCATAGTCTCATGAGGAACATAAATGGTGCTCTTGTCCTGGTCGACTCTGATTCTAACTTGGTCGTTGAGCTCGAGGATAACTATCCCAGAAGTGAAAAGGGTGAGGATAATCAAGCCAATGGTGAACTTGTTTGATGATGTCATTAGATATCAATTCCTTTGATTGCAGTGAACATCACGGATTTCTCGTCTTGTTCTCCTTGCTTTGCTGAGACTTCTATGTCTAGCTTGTCCATGTTGATATCATAGTTGGTTCCATCCCAAGTCATGTTGAAGACCCCCCCAGCATTAAAGTAGTTCTCAAGAGTTGATTGGTCTGCAGAGTCGATGCGACCTCTCACAGCAAACCGTACCTCAATCCTCAGTAAGTCTACCATCTTCGTGTCTTTAGCTCCTGCACCCCAATTGCCACTACTCTGTGGTGGTGTAATCTTAACAAGTTTCTTCACGTAAGTCTTCTTGACTGATTCAGTGTACACAGTTACTGTGGAACCTGTACCTATGATTATGTTTGGAATGTCATCTGCTGTTGTCATTGTTTAACCAACCTCCTCAACTCATCTACAAGCTGATGGTCTCTATCGTCCAATTCTTTCCTGAGTTCATCTCTGGTGAAACCATAAAAGTTGTTGGTGATACTTGCTCCTCCTCCACCAAAGGGAGAATCTCCTTTGAATCCTACGAGCGTATCTTGTGGACTGATGCTTGCTGGTGGACCCCCTGGCCTCCAAACGAAATCATTGAGACCTACTGCATGACCTATGCCTCCCAAGGTTTCTCCTACTCCTCCAGTAACGCTACCAATCGCATCTCCAGCCGCACCAGCCATATTTTGAATCCCATTGATAAAGGATTGAATCAGGTCTTTACCCCATTGATAAAATTCTGAGGTCGCTATCCCAAAGGTCTTATCAATCCATTTGAATAACTCAGTAGCAAGCCAATCAAAAGAGTCCATGAATAAATCCACAAGCTTTAGAACACCTGCTCCGATAGTAGCAAATGCACCACCTATAGACTTCACCAAGCCAACAAAGAAAGAGATTAACCCATCTAAAACTTGACCGATAGCATTTTTCATTCCGTTAAAGTCTCCTGTTACAAGGGCTATGAAGAAGTTTATCAAACCCATTATCATGTTGAGTGCTCCGTCTATTATCATTCCTATGCCTATGAATATTTCATCTACCCATTGATGGATGTTCATGAAGTTTTCTTCAAATGCAAGCCATATGCCTACTGCTACTGCGACAAGGATTATCAGGATTGCTGCAGCTGCTGCGCTGAGTCCAACGAAAACAGCGATTATGAATTTGACTGCAATACCGATGATTCCACCCAACCAAGTGAAGATGCCTCCAAGGAAAGTCCAGATTCCTGCTAGGATTCCAGCTCCTGCTCCAGCACCACCAAACAACTGGATTATCGAGCCGATTCCAAGAGCAAAGGCTCCTAAGTACATGATGATTGTTCCTATGATTGCACCTATGATTGTGAAGACACCAATCACCATTTTGACTGGCTCTGGTAGTTCCATGAAGAACTCCATGAGCTGAAGGAAATATGGGAACAGCGCTTCCATGATTGGCAGGAACACAATGAGGAGCATCAGTCCAAAGAGTTCAAACACTCCGAAGGCTTCCATCACTGGTTGCAGGAACCCCATGAACATTCTCTGGAGCATCATGCCGAAGAACATGACTCCAAGCATTTCCATTCTGAAGCCTCTCATACCGTGTGTCATATGTCTTGCAGCATTGGATACTTTGCCTCCACCTGATGTGATTCCTGTAGTCATCCTCTTTTGGGCATTATCAGCAGATATGAACCCTTTTCTTAATCCGGTACTCATAAGTCTCCCAGACTCATTCACTCTGAGGTTAAACTCAGAAAGCACTTGGGGATCAAGATTGTGCACGAACTTCTCGAATTGTTTGCTCCCCATTGCCGCTGCTTTGTTAGCAGCTCTCCAGCCTTGAAGGGACATGGTTATGACACTATTGAACTCTTTTGTATGTTGACTCATCTGGTCCATCTTCTTTGAAGATGCATCCATAGCTCTATTGAATTTACTAGTCATAGCCCTTAGGACCACCACAATCTGTTCTACTGAACCTGCTGCCATCAGTGTCTCCTCCGTCCTTTCTTCGTGCCAAACTTCTTGGCTTCAATCTCTGCGTCAATCTCCTTTAACACACTCAATTCTTTCATCAACATTTCCACCTGTGGTATCTTGAGAGGTTTCTGTTTGACCAAGAACACCAGTTTCCCGTCTGGAGTTCTCACCTCAAATTCTCTTCCGACTATCTCACCAAGGCAACCAAGGTTACGGGCCAAGTCTATTATCCCGCTAAGCTCAGTTGCCTTTGACCCAGGTTCTCCTTTGAAGACTCGTTGCCTAAGCTGTTCTATTGGGCTTTCCATCTTCGTCCAGTCCTTCTGTTTGTTCTCCCTTCTTCTGCATGAATTGCTTGAGTTTGTTTATCTTCTTTTTGTCTCCCTTGTTGAGGTTGTTGGCATCTGCGATACTGTCAAAGAGTTCTGTAACATACTCGAATGACAGTTTCGTGAGATGTTCCTCAGAAACTCCAAGTGACTTTGCTAGGAGCAACTTTAACTTCCCTTTCTTTTCTGATATCGGAGCGTTCTCAGGGATGTCCATGCAATCCATGTCGTCTAAGGTCAGAGGAGTAATCACTAGGGATACCTGCTCTTGACCCTTCTTTGGTTCTGCTGGAATCTTATAGGTCTTCGGCTTAGCGTATAGCTTCTGTATCTCTTCTACTTGGCTCATAGTTTCACCTTCTTTTCAGTGCCATCAAGCATCTTGATGGCTTTCTCATCTATTACCTGGGGACTGTTTGTTTGCATTGTAGCATCCAAGGTAACAAGTCTAACTTCATGGTCCTCGAGTTTTGCGATAATCATCCTGGTGTCCACGTTGGGGATGTCATCGATAAGCCATTTGAGGCACATGCCATAGTCCCCACAGAATTCTTGCTCTGCGAGCTCTATGAATGCAGCTTTCGTCTTCTTCGGAATCCTCGATATATGCAAGGATTCTTTGTTCGCCTGTAGCTTTCCAAGTATCTTTCGGGCCGCTACAGGTTGTCCGTCCTCTTCCGTCTTTTCCATGTTATCAACTCGTTTAAGCAAACTTGTAGGATGTTGTGTAGTCTGCTATTGCTGGTAAGGCATCTGCGCCTCCTCCAGCCGCACAGCTTTCCATCATCACATTCGCTGCAGCTGCCTTGTCGAAAGCAGCGCATTTGTATGTGACAGTGAATTTTAGTGCTCCGTCTGTGAAGCTAGGCTTGACGCTTGTGAAGTGACCTTCTGCGTAACCTATCCTCAATGCGTTGAAGGTGTTGGCTATTGCTTCACTGGCTTTCACAACTCCTGTTTTGTCAGTCCAAAGAGCAAGCACTCTGTACTTGACTCTGGTTCTACTGTTCAGTATTCTGTATGGTGAGTCTGTGATGATATAGTCTTCACCAGAGACCATGATATCCGCTGAGATAGACAATGTATCTGTGTCATCTACTGCGGTTACATTTGCCTCAGTGTCATCTGTGGTGTTTCTCACTTTGTCTCCTGCTGCTACTCCAAGAGTGGTGAAGTTGACTGTTGAGTCCTCGAGCTTGTCTGTGGTTGTTGAATCAGTGGTTGATGTGACTAGCACATCATCTGCGTGCAGCAAGTCAAAGAAACCTTCACCTGCTCCTGCTTCCATTGGGTATGCTTCAAATGTGATGCTTGAGTCTCCCTCTGGATTAATCTTTGTTACACGCCCACCATTGGTCAGGGCTAGTCCTTCGATGTCTTTCTCACCAATGTCAAAGTCAGCTGTCTCAGTCAGTCCCTGGAACTGGACTTCTTCACCAGCTATCTTTGAGATGCCTATGTAACAGGTTTCCATCCATGCGTCATCAGCCATGTCTATTCACCTCATGCAAACTTGTAGGAAGTTGTGTACCCAGCGATAGCAGGGAGGATATCTCCTGCGGTTGTTCCTGCAGCACTCTCTATCATCACATTTGCTACTGCTGATTTGTCAAACGCAGCGCACTTGTAGGTCACAGTGAACTTGAGTATTCCATCAGTAAAGCTTGGCTTGACTGAAGTGAAGTGTCCATCTGCTAGACCTATCCTTAGAGCTGAGTAGGTATTTGTTGTTACGGCTTGTCCAGTTGTCACCGTAGGATCGTTGGTCCATATCACCAAGACCCTGTACTTGTCTCGGTTTCTATCGTTGGCAATCCTAATTGGCACTGCGGCATCTACACTGTGCATCAGGTCAAAGAATCCCTTTGCTGCTGCACCTGTATCCGTTCCTGCTTCCATTGGATATGCTTCAAACGTGATGCTTGAGTCTCCTTCTGGACTCCATTTGGTTACTCTGCCACCATTCACTAGAGGAATGCCCTCTATGTCTTTCTCGCCTAGGTCTACATCAACTGTCTCGGTAAGCCCTGCGAATTGTATGTCACTGCCACCTATCTTTGAGATGGCTATTAGGCATGTTTCCATCCATGCATCGTCTACTGCTACTGCTGTCATATGTCATCTACCTCCGTAGTCTTTAGTTTTGGCTTTTTGGGTTCTGGCTTCTTATCTGCCAGTTCAACCTTCCAGACATCATTTTCTTCTGGAGGTCGAGTCGTGAGGACAGATTTCTTAGGTTCTACAAGGATGTCTCGTCCTTTATCTCCGTCCCAGAACTTCCTCACATCCTTCAACTTGTTTGTTACTTTATACATTTTTCATTACCTCCTATGCTGTTGCTACTGCTCTTGCAGCCAATCGTTTAAGGACTGGTCTGAGCTTTGTCCTTGCTTTTCTGTAACCTGCCGCTATGAAAGGGTGTGGCTTTACATAGATAGCAAATTTACTTTGTCTGCCCTCTTCGACTCTCGCTGCTCGTTCCCTGAACATTGGTTTTGATTTTGCCCATGCGAGTAGCCTTGTTCTTCTCCTGGTAACATATACAGGGTGTGGTCTCATTGAATCCAGGTAGATACCATAAAGTCTCATGAAGAGGTAGCCTGTTTTGCTGTTTTTCCCTTGTCTCCAGTCTATTCCTCTTTCTGTATTCAACAGGGTTCCTGTAAAATCTTTGATTCCTGCGTTTCTTGCTGAGCGCCTCATGTTCTTCTCGAGGATACGTCCCCATCGTCTCGAAGCTTCTATTGTCATCTTAGGAAGTCTCGTCTTTACTCTGTTGAGTGTTCTCACTCCTTTTATGAGATCCCCCTCTGTGTTGATGACAATTACTTTAGCCATTAAGTGCTCACCTGTATCCTGCTCTTGAAAGGAGCCAAGATGCTCCTACTGAAAACCAACTCATTGTGAACTACCTCTGTGGTCACTGCCGTTGTTGTTGGTTGGGAGAACTTCATCGAGTTACCGCTGAGTGTTGTCCTATTGGTCATGTCCAAGAGGACTGACATGACACTGTTGGAGATGGTGTCCATGTGGGAAAGTCCCTGCCCATCGTTCTCTCCATAGCCTCTATCACTTGTAACTATCTCGATTTCAATGTTCCACTCAACAGGCTTGGATTTTCCATCAACAGAGCCTTTCTCTCCTATGTCTACATCTGAAGGATTGATGATGATAAAAGGGTAGCCTGCGAAGTCAGAAGCTTTGACATCAGGTTCTCTCGCATAAATCCACTTGCGGTACTCCGCTGAAGAAGTCGTAGGGTCTGTGACATTCGCTGAGATTAAATCCTTCACGTTGTCCCTAGATTCTGAAAACAGGTTTGAGTATGTTACTTGGCTCGCCATGCTAATCTACCCTCGGGTATTCTTTTCATGTGTTGCCCATCGGCAACGCTATATGCGAAGCGGCTATCTTGCGGATCTCCGCTTCATCTGCTGTGAACATCTCAGGCTTGAACTCGTTTCTGCCTGCGATTATTGCTTTGCTTATGCTGTCCTGCATGAGCATTCTCTTGGCTAGCAGTATCGTGAGTCTGGTGATGTCTGTGGGTACTGTGTCATTGCCATAGAGGTAAATGATTTGGATTCTGTTTGCTACTCCTCTCCTGGTGAGAGGGTCTGGGCTAGCGTCTTTGAACTTGTAGATGAGTCCATCTTCAGTAGCATACATGAGCGTGTCCCATGCTTGTGCTGTCCAGGAGACTGCTGTTCCTTCAGCGGTGTCTGACCTCAGTAAGACGGTGCTGTGGACTGCATCCCCATCGCTGTGAGCCGCTGCTGTGCTACCTAGAACTCCTCTGCTGCATCCTGTCAGGTCATCAGTGGTCACTCCAGAATAGGTGATTATTTCGCTTCCAATCATGATGTATCCTGTGGATGGGAAAGTGGCCCCCGCATCTGTGTCCAAGCTGATTGTCGTGTCTGAGTCTGTGATGTCTCCATCGAGTATCGTTGACACGTCTTTGAGGGGTTTCTTTGCTGTGAGCATCCTGTCCATATAGAGTCCTTCTGAAGGCTGAATCTCTGTCTCCAAAGGATAAGCAGGGTTGGTCTGAGTGCCATCTGTGAACGTGGTGTTGAGCATCTTGTCTACTTCTGCTTCTGCTCGAGCAAGCACTGCTTGGATGTATGAGTCTTCCATGCCGTTGTCGTAGTAGCTGTACTTGGCTGTGAGGTCATTGGTTGTGAGCAGCGTTACCCCTGCACCAGTTAAAGTGATTTCACCAGTGTCGGTGTCCACCTCATAGTGAGTGGTTTCTGTCATCGCTACAGCGTTTGCGTAGAGTATGTAGGAGTCTGAGACTACGCTCTTCTGGTCAAGCCAAAACTCTGTGTTTGAGTCATCTCCTGTTCCCACTGCCTCATTGGTTGGAGATGTGGAATGGACCCAAGAAGGTATGTCCTTGATGAATCCGAGAGCTTGCCCAAACATGAAAGGAGTGCAGTATTTGAGGCTCGTGCTTGTCGACAAGGCTGAAGCGGCTGGAGAACCAAACGTGATGAAGTAGTTTACTTTGATGATGTCAGTGTTGTCCACGATGTTGAGGAACGTGATTGTTGAACCTGAGATGGTGTAGTCATTGGCTCCTCCTTCCATCAAGCTGGTTCCATTGATTACGATGTCAACTCCGGTGGTCAAGACTCCAGAAGAATCGGGTAGTACATACGTCCTGTTCGTTGTCCCATCCGATCCGGTGCAGCTTGCTCCAGTCGTGTTGACTGTTCTTGGTAGTAGGTTTGTTAATGCCATTTAGCTCCCTCCGTTACGTTCACGTAGTTCTTGTTTGACGTCTTTTACATCTTGTTTGATTTCTTTGATGTCTTCTTCTATGTTGTTCAATGATATCTCTGTCCCGATTGCAATCTTCTCGAGACCATCCAACCTTGTTTCGATGTCTTCAACGACTTTGGTTTGCTTGGGGACCGCTGCTTCATAGTCTGCTTCAATGTTGTCTACTCTGGTGTTCAGTGAGCCATAAGCCATCACAGCAGGAACAACTGCTATGATGATTGTCATGAGTGCCAGTAGTGTTGCGAGAGGAATGCTGACTGAGATGCTCCCATCCCCATTCCTCTTTAGATGTGTTTGCATAGACACCTTTAATCCCTCCCTTCCAGTTTTGTTTTAACGTCTCTCATATTTATCACCCAAACCTCTTCCCTGCACTTATGTTTAGCATACACCCAGAACTGAGGTTCATCCCAGAAAAATTGGTTACATTATTTGCTAGCTTGATGTTCCCTGTTCCTGTGGTTATAAACCAATTCTCATTTAGGTTGTATGCTGCATCTACTGTGCAGTTCTCTGAGCAAGTAATCGTGAAGTTGCCTGAAGTGTAATCACAAGTGTCTCCTGCTGCTGCTGTTGAACAAGTGCCTCCCCATGCTGTTCCATTGGGCCAGTAAGCATTCCACTGTGCAACAGAGGATGTGTTGACCCAGGCATGGACAAAGGTGTCGTTACAGAGACTCTGTGATGGATGATGAACCGCACTTGCAGAACCTTCTTGGTTCACTACACTCGCACCAACAGCCTCCAGATTTGTTGAAGATGTCAAGAAGCTGCCCTCACCGTCTATTATTGCGTATCTCATATACTCACTGTTCCACGTGTCGTCATACCATGTGACAAGAAGAGCGGAAGAGTTCATCATCGAGATGGTGCAAGAAGTGCTACTTGATACATCAGTGTCGAAGCTGATGGACGAGTCTATAGCGGTTCCATCGTAGAGGTAGGTTGCTCCAAGCACGTCATTAACCGAGGAGTCAACGTATGTCACCCCAAAAGCAGTCGAGTTAATTGTTGCAACAGAGACTATTGGAGTGCCTGCACTGGTATCCACAGAGATAGCACCTGATACATCCGTTCCATCATACTCATAAACCCTAGCGAGAACATCACTCGCTTGAGCATCATCCCATACCACTACAAAGTGAGTGGCGTTGAACGTGGCGACATCGATAGAGTTGCTTGCTGATGCGCCAACATCGGTGTCCACATCCCAATTGGTTGTGACTGAGGTTGCTACTGGTGCGCCGCTATCTCTCCATACTCCGCACATCAAGTCGTCCGCTGCCTCATCCACGAAACACACCACGACATGAGTAGAATTGAGCCCGCCTATGCCCATGCCAGGCCGTTGAGTCCCTATTGGGTCAACTTCCGTTGGGAATACCAAGTTAGTGCCACTGGTGTCAACCATTTGAAAGAGAGTCTTAGCTATGACATGGTTGTGCCAACCAAAAGCAACAGCAGTGGAATTAAGGGCTGCCAATGAGATGTCATTGTAGCCAATTGCATTTGAGTCTCCTTTGAAAGTAGGGCCATACTTTGCTGTGCCATTAGCCCAATAAGATGCATACAGATGTTGGTTGGTTGTTTCATCACCATAAAACAGTGAGAAAAGCGTGTCACTCATTGCGACTGCTTTCACATCTTCGATGTCATTTGTGGAAAATGTTGGGTCTACCCATACTTCAGTTCCTTTTGGGAAGTTACCATTGTTTTTGGTGAATCCTACAGCAGTGATGTTTACTGATGGAACTCCTATGACTGAACCATTCCCTACGTAGAACTCGGTTATGGTGAAGCCATTGTCTATGAGGTCTGTTAACCTGAAGTCATATGAGCTGTTGAAGTTGACTTTCTGGAGCAAGCTTGTGAGGTTCCCCTCAAGATGCACTGTCTGGTTAGCGACGAAGTATGTCGTGTCATCATATTCCACTGTGTCAGTTGGCAAGACATTAGCTAGGTAATAGAAAGTGGCGTCTGTGATATCAGCGAGGTCATTTTTTATGTGGTGCTCGATTTTCATCTTCTTCCCTGGATTCTCATAGAAATAGTAGTATTGCGTCCACTTGAAGTTCTCGTTGTCGTTTTCAGCCCAGAACACATAGTCTCCATCTGTTTCGTTGACATGCCATGTCCACCCAAAGTCCATGGAAGTGTACTTGTATGTCTGTCCTCCCACTGTTCCTTTCACGCCAAAGGCGAGATACCTGGTGTCATTCACTGTTATGACCCCAGTGGTCTCAGTCTCGAACTTGATGCAAGAAGTGTCCACAACTGACTGTTCTGTCTGGTTGTACTCGAGGTCACAGAATATCCCTATGAGGTTTTCTGTTGTACCGTTCCAGTATGGATCAACATCATCGAAACCCCACTTCACTGTCTTATAAGAATCATCCTTGTAAGCGACAACTCTCACTGAGTAGTTTCTTCCTTCTCTGAAAGCGATAGAAAACTTGCGTGTGTCCTGTGCATTGGAGAGGCCACACCACGTGCCTGTGCATGGCTTGTCCAAGGGAATGTTTCGCCAGCCATCCCCCCAACTTCTTTGGAGTTTCCACTCTTTGATGTTCCCCGAGAAGTTGAATGGAGTGTTTCTGCCCCAAGGGTCATAGTCCACGGGATAGATGAAGATGCTGTCATCTTGTCCTGGATAATCTATGACAGTGAAGTTTATGTAAGCATAACAAGGGTCTTTGAGAGTTCCAGCGCAAGCCATGTCTCCAGAGAAACCAGTGACAACTATGACATCGATGGACTGCAGGTACATGAAATAGATGAAGATTCCAGCGGCAACAGTAAGCCCGCCTCTGATTCCCCATGTCTTCATGCTTTCCCAATACAATCTTTTCAAGGGCTCACCCCTGGATTATTACGTTACTTCCATCGTAGTAGATGTACTTTGTGCAAGCTGCTCCATTGAGACATACCTTGTCTGAAGAGTCGACTTCGATATCGTTTCCATTGGCATCAAGGTTTCCGCCTAGCTGTGGTGTCGTGTCATATATGATGTCTGGTACAGTGCAGGCAAGGTCGTTGCCGCTTATCTCATAGTATGCTCCTGCTGCACATGCAGTATCAAAGTCTATTTTCGCCTCAGCGACAGCATCAGAAGCTACTTCAGTCCAATCAAGTTGTAGGTCTTCACCTGAACAACCTAGACCTGTTCCATCAACATCACTACAGTCAAATGTGGGTGTTGTTGTATTCGCAGCATCATTGTGTGTGAAGTCAACACCATCTCCGCTTGTTGCCATTGCTCCACAGAAATCATACACTTCTTCCTCGGTTAATGGAGTACCTCCTGCATCTGGTTCACAGGCAAGGTCATTACCGTTCAGATAAAAGTGATTCCCTGCAGCACAAGCAGTTGAAAATATGATTTTGCCTTCGCTTATAGTGTCTGCTGCGATGTCTCCATCAGCATTCCACCAGCTATCAGAAACTACAAAATCTATGTCATTGGTTCCATCCTGATAATCAACAGATATGAAGGTCTCTGTGCCACCGAGCATCCCACCTACAAAATCTTCTACTTCTTCTTCGGTCAGGTTGCCATTTGCATCAGCTTCACAAGCCAAGTCATTGCCATTCACATAGAGATGGTTTCCAGCATCACAATCAGTAACAAAGTTGATTTTGGCTTCGCTTATCTCATCATCGTCTATGTCACCGTCTTCATCCCACCAGCCACACTCATACATGTCTTCACATGAGTCCCACCAGTCATCACTCACTACGAAGTCCATGTCATCTGTTCCATCCTGGTAGGTAACAGTTATGTGAGTTTGAGTTCCATCGTCTATTGCAGCCATGACAGCATCTTGCATCTGTTCAGTAGTATTGCCACCGCTGCCACCATCATCTGTAGCACAGTCCCAGTCCTTGTCTGTGTCATTCCACTCTGGGAGTTCGCCATCGTCACATCCTTGAGGCATTTGGTATGCAAGAAGGACGCTGAAGTAGTTGGAGCCGTTTAGATCCAAGCCAGTTCCATTGACATAGGTGGTGTCGTCATCTGCTTCACAAGCGAGGTCGTTGCCATTCAGGTAGTAGTGATTACCTGCTGCACATGCTGTAGAGAATGCTATCTTGCCTTCACCTATTTCATCTGCTGCGATATCTGCGTCTGCATCCCACCAGTCATCGCTCACCACAAAGTCTATGTCATTGGTTCCATCCTGGTAATCAACAGAGATATGAGTCTCTGTTCCTCCGAGCATTCCGCCAACGAAGTCTTCTACTTCTTCCTCTGTGAGGTTAGCATTGGCATCAGCTTCACAAGCAAAATCGTTTCCAGACACGTAAAGATGATTACCTGAAGCACAAGCCGTATCCATGTCTATCTCGGCTTCGCTGATAGCATCATTCGGAAGAACGATTGTGTCAATGTTCGCTGTGCCATCTATCCAAATGTTCCTCCACTCATGAGTTCCATCACCAAGGTCTTTGGTGTCATCTACTTCAGGGCGTAAATCAGAACCAACGTAACCATCACAAGTGAAGTTGCCAGCAAGATTGAGTCCACCTGTACCTGTGAAATCAGTTCCACTATCACCAATATTCAAGATGGTATTGTTGTCCATGTCAACGTTACCTGACATTGTTCCTCCTGGGAGAGGCAAATAGTTGTCATCTAAATAAGTGGTGTTTACCTGTAGGTCTTCTCCAGAACATACGAGACCCGTATCCGCTACATCACTACAATCAAAGATGAGGTCTTCTCCACTGCAAGCAGTTCCATCGCCACTGACATCAGAACAATCAAACTCAAAGTCTATGTCATTAGTTCCGTCTTGATAAGTGACATCTATGCCGTCTTCTGTACCCCCAAGCATACCGCCAACAAAGTCCTCAATCTCTTCTTCAGTCAAGTTTGCATTAGCATCCCTGTCATCGATAGTAGCATTGAGTTCTGTTTCATTGAAAGAGAATGTGACGACATTTGTGACTCGGGTTATGTTGAAGTATTTGCTGTCATCAGATAGAGTGACTGTCTCCGCATCTGTAATGGATTCAGTTCCTCCAGTGTCTATCACAGCCAGCTTCCACTCTGCCATACCAGCAGCAGCGGTATTGTCTACCCCACAGTCCCAATCATTGTCTGTGTTATTCCACTCTGCAATTTCTCCGTCACCGCAACCTTGTGGGAGTCTGTATGCTACAAGTATGCTGAAGTAATCTGAGCCATTTAAGTCAAGACCAGGACCTGCGTAATAAGTTGATCCATTACCTCCCGTTGAGTTACAGCTGATGAAGCCAGTCCCAGATGCATAGGTGCAGTATTTCGTGTCTGTGTGTACTCCCTCATCGGTCAAGTCTGACCATGTAACATCCCCTGCTTCGGGGTTATCATCGTCTGCTTCGCAAGCTAGGTCATTGCCGTTTACATACAAGTGATTACCAGAAGCGCAAGCAGTGTCAAAGTCCAGGTCTGCTTCTGGGATCGCATCATTCGGGAAGACCACATTACCAGCATCAATAGTGTCTATGTATGCCGTTGCATCAATGTAAAGGCTTCGCCATTCATGGGTAGTGTTCCCGAGGTCATAAGTGTTATCCGTTGCAGGAATCAGATGAGAACCAACCTCTGCGCTACACACGAGGTCATCTGCAAGGGTGAGTCCTCCAGTAGCTGAGAAATCTGTTCCAGAATCACCGATGTTCTTGATGATGTTGTCGTTCATGTCAAGTTGAGACAAAAGCACATCAATGTCCACGACATCAGCGCCAGTCTGAACATTGAACCTGCTTTGAGTCACACCAGAAGCATCATCGCTTCTCACTGAAAAAGCGGCATCTCTGTTGTAGTTGAGTGTGAGTGAACCAGAATCATTCGCTCTTATGTGCAGGTCTGTCTTTGTTGGTGAGCCGAGTATCTGGTCTACATTTTTGAGGTCTCCATCATAGCCCATAGAGATGTCGTATCCGCTAGTGTTTATTGCACTTCCCATCTCAAGACTACCAGTGCTGTTGAAGTATGTGCCACCAGCACCTATGCCCACGATACTCTTGCCGTTCACATCTAGGTCTGCATACAGGTCAAAGTGGGTTGTGCCGTTCCTAGCTGACCAATAAGTATGCGGAGCATCTGCATCTCTTAGATAGAAGTCATCATTTGCATCTACATTAAAGAACCAAGTCTGTCCTGTTGTTTGGTCTTCAAATGTTATTCCTGGTGTATTTTCTGTTATCACCAGAGAGTCAGAAAGTTCAAGTCCACCAGAAGCAGTAAAGTCTGTTCCAGAAGCACCGATGTTCTTGATGAGCTTGCTGTTCATATCAAGAACAGTATTTTGTATGTCTATTTCAGCAACATCGGCTCCTGTGTTCAGGGTGAAACGAGTTGTTGTTGCGCCAGCCAAGTTATCACTTTTTATGATGAAGTCCGCATCCCTGTTGTGATTGATGACGACATCTGCACTATCGTTGGCTTGTATGTTCAAGTTAGACCCTGATATACCAATGACATCATTAACATTGATTATGTCATTGCCTACCATATCCAAATTGTCTGCGAGTTTAACATTTCCAGTACCTACATCAATAACTCCATCTACTTGGTTGTGGGTGAAACTTATCCATTGAGTATTGGCTGTATCTGGGTCAATAGCCGAGTGGATAAAAAGGGTTGGGTTATTCTGCGCTGCGTGGTCATAGTCTTTGTTCCTGTTTGCTGGCGCACCAAGCACGAGCTGAAGACCGATGCCACTACCAAGAGACCAAAGGAGTTGGTCGTAATTGTATTCAGCTTTCAGTTGTGCTACTCTCGTTGAGTCTTCAAACCACTCTGTAACATGAGAACTACCTGCTGCACCATCTTTATATACGGTGGATTCAAAGAAAGTCTTTCCATTTACGGTGAGGTTGTCTGCCAAAGTTAGACCTCCTGAGGAGTCAAAGTCTGTGCCTGCATTGCCGATGTTCTTGATAATGTTGGTGTTCAGGTCAAGCTCGGAGTCGGTTAAATCAACATCAACAACATCTGCTCCTGTGCGAACAGTAAATCTTGGTGTTGAAGAACTATCTGCCTTATCACTTCGCACAGAAAACTCCGCATCTCTGTTATAATTGACTGTTACAGAACTGCTATCGTTTGCCTTTATATGTAAGTCAGTCCCTGTGGATGCACCAAGAATTTCGCTGACATATCTGATTATACCAGTATTTTGCATGTAAATGTCATTGCCGTTGGTCTGTATGTAACTGTTCATCTGTAAATCACTAGCCAGTGTCAGTCCTCCTGAGGAGTCAAAGTCTGTTCCTGCATTGCCGATGTTCTTGATGATATTGCCATCCATGTCTATGTCGCCAGCCATCGTACCCCCAGTGAGTTGGAGGAACAGTCCTTCGATGTAGCCTGCGAGTATAGAAAAAGTGGTCCCAACAAGGCTTAAACCTGTGCTGTTGGTGTATGTAGTATCAGTCTCTCGAGCGTCTATGGTTGCATTTAGCTCTGTTCCATTCACTAGCAAATCACATGTGGCTGTCAAACAGCCACCAGTCAGGTAATCGCCAGCAGTGGTGACACCTGTGATGTCACCTGCGCCACCTGACGTGCAGTTCCACGAACCGTTGTCAAGCTTCCCCTGGATGAGATACCCTGTGGGGCAGTTGTCAATAGGATCGTTAAGAATGTAGTAACGATTCTTGAGTGTGATGTTCCCTTGTGGGCTCCATTCAACCGCTGAAGCTACACCTGAGAACAGGGTGAGTACCAGTAGAAGAGTTAACCAAGTTTTCATGTTTAACCCTCCTATGCTGGTACTACATTCCCATCTCTACTTATTGGCTTCCAGAGGCAGTAGAACTTGATTACTCCACTGTCCAGATTGGCAGTCTTGACCTCTCCTCTGATGTTGAGACTGTTTGCAACAATCATTTCAGGTGCTACAGTATCTGCTTCTACACCCGAATCTGGTGTGGCGTCATGCCATATCTCACTTGCATCTATGTCTGTACCTGTTGACATAGCTATGAGGCTTGCTGTTGCACCAGCTACACCAATCTCGAGTGTTCCTGCAGCTCCAGCCAAGAGAGTTGTGCAAATTGCATACACTTTGACTCTCACAGTTCCAGTGACAGTAAAGATGTCAAACGGATCTCCTGTTCCATCATGGTCTCCAATTGCGTTGGGTGTGGCTCCAGCAAAGGTTATGGTCTTCTCTGCTTGTCTCCAGCCATTGAACTGAAGGTCTGAGTGTTTCAAATCGTTCAGGTTATCTGTCATCCTAGTCACCGCCCTCTAGCTTCTTCTCGATAGCTTTCTTGACAGCCCATCGGTCCTTGCCTGTCTCTTCTAGCTTCAAGAGTTTTTGGAGGGTTTCATCGCTCAAGTCATCTTTATCGATGTTCCTCTTCACAACACCTGTGTTTCTACCGAGGTAGTCATCAAGCATTGAGTCTTCAGTAGCCTCTACTTTTTTTTTCTTGGTTACGCTAGGAGCTGTTTTTACTTCCTCAACATGAGGAACTCCATACATCTCGAGCCAAACCTTCGCTTTGTCGTCAGGCACGATGTCTCCTTTCTTGTAACCGCCAATGTTCATAAGAGCTTTATACATGTCCTTTACCTCCTATCTTTCGTTAATTGTAGTGGCCCAGGGAAAAAAAACAAAGCCCTATGCCATTCAAGGGGTTCAATCTATCTCTTGCCATACAAAGTCAAACAGACCAATTTTGCTGCTAACCCTGTGCAGTTTATGGTGACTGTCGTACCGCTTACATCACAGGACAATGGAATTGTTAGAGTAGTTGTGTCTTCCATGAGTGTTGCTTGAACCGCTTTCACAACACCGAACTTCTTGCTTACGTAGGTGTCAGTGTCATCCGCAGTTAACACTACAACTTCCTCAGTTGGATTGTTTACGTCAACCCTCGTTGTTACCGTTGCTGCTGCCATATCACACACCTGTCCTGATGCTACTTCCTACCATAAAGCGTCACACAGACTAAATCGGCAGACAACCCTGTGGCATTGAGTGTTATGGTTGCCCCGCTCACGTCTATCGAAAGCGGAATCGATAAAGCCCCTGCATCATTCATGATAGTTGCTTGAACTGCGGTCACAGTACCAAACTTCTTACTCACATAAGTGTTGGTATCTGTGGCAGTTAGCACTACAACTTCTTTGCATGGATCGTTGACTTCGATTCTGTCTGTCACAGTTGCTGCTGCCATATCCCTTCACCGTTCCTACTCCTCAAACCAGATTTCACCATAGGTTGTTCCTGTGGTTCCACCTGATAAGGTGAGCTTTGTTCCAGTGTTGGTATACGTCACGCCAACTGTGCCTTCTTGCACTCCATCGCTACTTGAGTCGATGGTGACTGCATTGTACAGGATAGGTGTTCCACTCTGGAAGTATGTTGCTGTAACAATCCAATCTGCATCGGTCACTTTAGTAACCTTGAAGATGTATTTGATGATCCTCATAGGCGTACCTGTTATTCCCGTGCTGTGCACGTATACTTTCTGCACCACTGTGGGTACAATCGCTGCTGCTCCCATTTTTATCCTCCTCCTCCGTTTATGGTTTTTTACCTTTTTTTATCGTGGGTTCCTTACGGGAACCACTCGAAAGAGCAGCAAAGAAACAATGCTGCTCTCAATCAAAGGGGTTAATCTCAGCTGGTTGCACAGCTGTAGATTTGCACAAGTCTCCTTGGAGCTCTGTTGTAGATAGCGACATACATCTTGATGAATGCATCTTCGCTGTCTGCTGTCTTGCCAAGTTTCTCAATGGTTGGTGGAACCCAGAGTCCTGCTCTGTGTGTTTCCAGGTCTACTAGCCAAAAGTCATCTGTGTTGCAGTCTTTGTCCTCAAAGACAGGAACGCCGTCTATGAACAGGTCAGTGCTGAACCCAAAGTCTGTGTCTTTGGCTGTCAGCATTCTCCTGCTGTCGTCAAACTTGCCTCTCAGCATGTCTCCTTGGGTGTGATGCGTGATGAAAACAAGGTTGCTCTTGTTCGCTCCCTCAACTACAGCCTGTCTTATCGCAGCCCGTAGGTTTGTCATTGACACCACTGTTGAAGCCTGGTCAATGTATGTGTCCCCTGCTGAGGTTGGTGACAGCATGTTCGCTGCACTCCTCGTCAGGTTATACAAAGTGGTGTTGCCTGCGCTGTCAGAGACGTACTCAAAGCCAATGGGTCCTGCTGCGGTTTCAAGCCCAGTTTCTGCGAACAGAGCTGCGTTTAAAACTGCTAGCATGTCCATAGCTGAGTCCATGACTTCCTGTGCAAAGACGTCACTCACTGGACCGCCTCTAGCTGCGGCAATCATGTCGCCATCAACTGAAACACCGACCTGGAGTTTCTTGAACTTGGTCTGATACTTCAATCGGCCCACGTTGTCCGTAGCTACTGAGTTGCCATTGTAGAACGTTGCACTTGCGTTGGCTGTGGTCTTCAGAGTGAACTGCACTTGGTTGTTGCCTTTCTTGCTGAAGTCATCCTTCGCAAGAAGGTTCCAAGTCACTGTTGCTTGGTTTATGGCGTTGTAGATCGCTGGGTCATAGACATCCTGGAGCTCTGCTGAGCTCTGCAGGTAGTCTGTGTCAGTGTTCTGGTTGGTTGTTAAACCAAGACCTTTGTACTCGAGATGTCTTCCGTTAACACCAAAGTTCTTGTATTCTCTGCTCTCCGCAGATGACGTTGTTGCTGTCTGCCAGTTGATGCCAACTGCATCACTCGCAGCCGCTGCTCGCCTGAATTGTTCTTTTATCTCGAGCTTCCCTGGATTCTCCACGACTTCTCGGAATTCCTTTAGTTCCATGGGAACTTCAGCAATCTCCTTGGGAGAATTGTCTTTCTTCAGTACCTTTTCTTTGACTTCCATCTTCTTCACCATCTTTTCCGCTGTCAGTTCTGCGGTCTTTTCTAGAAGCTCTTTCTGCTCGAGAGCTTTCTTTTCCTTTTTCCATTTCAGAAATTCTTTCTTCTCTTCGTCCTCTTCTCCAGCTTCTTCCGAACCCCCGCCAACGGGTTGTTCTTCAGAAGGCTTGCCTTCTTCAGCCTTTGGCTCTTCAGCCTCGGGTTCTTCTGAAGGCTTGGCTTCAGGCTCTTCAGCCTCAGCCTCTTCCTCTTTCTTCTCCTTCTTACTCATGTTGACAACCTCCTTGTCGTTTTTGTTTCCTTTCCTAACTAACTCCTTGAATTCTTTGAACCCATAGCCTGTTGCTACTGCATTGGGGTTCACAGGGTGACTTGCCGCTGTGTAGCCCAATAGCCTGGTGTCTGGGTTCAGGACTCTGACTAGATCGTTTTCAATCCAATCGAAGTCAGTTGTCAAAAACCCGTTGGTATCGTAGGTTATGGAAAAGGAATCTAAGTCTCCATTTTTGAACTGTTCTATGATTTCTGGAGTTTTAGCATCAAGTTTTAGTAGAGCAGTGTCCACAAAGAGCCCCCATTCCCCATCTTCCAAGGGAATCACTTTCGCTGGATGGTTCTCGACATCTGCCTCGCCAAAGAACTCGGGGTTGATGGGCTTGCCTTCGCTGTGATGAATTCCCATGACTCTAGCATCAAACAGCGTGTTCATCTGGTTAGCAAAGCTCATGAGCGTTTCTTTGGGAATCACATCAGGTATGTCTATGCCTTCTTCTTCATCCAAGTTGTCGACGTGCGAGGTGGCTATCAATCCTTCAACATGAAAGGTGTCTCCGACTTCTTTGACCTCGAAGCCAACGACTGCACAGCGCTTCTCTTTGCTCTCCTTCTTCTTGGGGAAGGCTTTTGTGTCATCATAGCCCTTCTTGTTGAGCCACTTGTAATACTGCTCCTTGCCTTTCTCTGCGCCATACTGCTTGATGAAGCGCTTGTAAATCTTCACGAAATCTGGATGTTTTGGCATAAGCATCACGGATTGAGTTTTTTACCTCCAGCTTTCTGTTGGTTCGCATTTTGGGTGTCCTGCTTCTTTTTGGCTTTGAGGCGATTATCCTGATTGGGAATCACGTTGCGATTGTTCTCAAGGTTTTGGCGGAGCATGCCTGTCCTCATCTCTTCTTCCTCTCTCTTTTTCTTCTCTTCCTGAGCCTCTTCGATAGTCTCCTCGTCGATGCCCAGGTACTGCCCAGCTTTCTGCACTGTCCACAAGCCCAGACGCAAGCGCTGCTCCGCCACAGAAGTTCGCTGCATCTCGTTCTGAGTTTCACGAACTTCGTCTTGGAGATACCCCCTCCTGAACTTCATCTCCACATCAAAATAAGGGTTCCAGAGTGAAGTGTTGTAAGCTGTCTCCAGCTTGGTCTGCCACACACTGATTTTCCTCCAGTAACCACTGTCTGCGAGTCCTCCAGCGTCTCCACCTGCTGCAGCTTTCCCAACAAGGAAGGGGATCCTGCTGACAGGAACGCCATACATCATGGCGAGTGTTCCAACAAGGTAGAGGCCAAGGTCCTTGTTTTCCATTTGGTGCTCAATTTCCATGAGCCTCTCGATGGTAAGGTCTCCAGTGAAAACAAGGTTCCCATGCTTGTTCTGAATCTTCTTGTATTTCCTGAGAGTGTCTATGAGATACTGGTGGTTCTTGCTTCCTGCCAGCTCCTTCGGCAAGATGAACACGTTGTCTGGTTTTCCACCATTCTCAAAGAATGAAACATAGTTTTGGCTGATAAGCCACAGGAGATAAACTTCAGAGAGAAGAGCCTCCATTGGAGGGAAAGGGAATACCTTTCCATCGAGAGGCATGAGCTTGAAAACAATGATTTCTTCAGGCGTGAACTCCTGGGTATGCACGCCAACACGCTGTATGTATTTCTTGACCTCATACTCATCAGTGTTGATGGACATGGTGCTCGAGGCAACGTGTCTCAGCTTTCTCGTGAGGGCCTCCCCTTTGTTGGTCTTGATGACGTCAAACATCCTCTCTGCTTTGAACTCTCTCTCTTTTACCTCGAGGTCAGGGTCTATCTCTCCAACAGAACGCACACAAAACTCTTTGAGTTGTTCGTCAGAAACTGTCCCGAGCCAGTTGTAGCCAATACCTGTGATGAGGAGATCGTAGATAGTCTCCTCTGCGACAGAAACGCCTCCATTCTGGTCCCAAAAGGCTTTTGCCTTCATGGTCTTATTTCGCCCTGAAGTATTGGGTTTTAGAGGCTTGAACTCAACTCTGTCGCTCAACATGTCTGTAGCAATGATGTTAAGAAAGCCCA
>Ga0255054_10000224_pt1 | contig 32915 bp, 24 predicted proteins | sample JV7_2_23_MG_FD_188634 | JGI IMG/M metagenome (GOLD analysis project Ga0255054, IMG submission 188634) | Seawater microbial communities from Jervis Inlet, British Columbia, Canada - JV7_2_23 | ecosystem: Environmental > Aquatic > Marine > Inlet | place: Canada: British Columbia | collected... | reverse complement strand
ACCCGACCAGGAACAGCATCATCGTGATCGGGACGTTGTCGGGCTTGGCGACGATGTGGCGGAAGTTCACGTCCCCGTAGGACAGCGCCAGGAAGGCGAAGAAGCCAACCAGCATCGCCACTCCCACGGCCTTTCTGGTCACCTGCCGGTAGGCGTAGAGAAAGGCAATGAACACCCCAATCGAGAGCATTGTGAACAGCGCAGGTGAGCTGAGCTGGTTGATGATCGCTTTCAAGCCTTCAGGCATACACCGCTCTCCTTGCCCCGACTTCTCTACAGCGGCCCTGAGATCCCGCCGTCCTTCCGGATCCGCCAGAAGTGCAGTGCCATCAGGAACGCCGCCACGAGTGGAAGTCCCACACAGTGAAGGACGTAAAAACGCAACAGCGCTGCTTCCCCGACAAACCGCCCACCGAGCAGGACGAACCGAGCGTCGCTTCCCGCGTGCACCAGCTGGATGTCGCCGAGGGCAAGCAAGGAAGCGCCCGGCCCCTCGTGACCGACGAAGGGCGTGGCTCGACCCATGTTGGTTCCCACCGTGATGGCCCACATTGCCAGCTGGTCCCATGGCAGGAGGTAGCCCGTGAAGGAGAGCAGCAGCGTCAGCACGAGCAGGATGACGCCGACGCTCCAGTTGAACTCGCGGGGTGGCTTGTACGAGCCGGTGAGGAAGACCCGCAACATGTGCAGCTGGACGGAGATGACCATGAGGTGGGCCCCCCAACGGTGAATCTCCCGCATGACGCCGAGAGGAACGTGGGCCGCCAGGTCTTGGATGTCGGCGTACGCGTACTCCGCGGTTGGACGGTAGTAGAACATCAGGAGCAGGCCGGTGACGGTCTCCACCAGGAAGAGGAAAAAGGTCAGCCCCCCCATGCACCACGTGAACCGCGTGCGCAGGCCCGAGCGACGGAGCTTTACCGGGTGAAGATGGAGAAAGACGTTCGAGAGAACTGCCAACGACCGGGTTCTGGCGTCCTTTGGGATCCCGTGCCGGAAGATCGATTTCCAAACCTGAGAGGCTCGAAAGCCATCCCAGAGCCCTGTTTTCCGTTTTTTTTCAGCCACCTTGTTTCCACCTCTACCGCTTTTCCGAGGCTCCTCAGATCCGGAGGTAGGCCTCCGGATCAGTCCACTGTCCCTTTTCCTGCTGGTACTTCTTGCTCTTGTCGACCACGATCTGTCCATCCTCGGCGAGAAAGATCCGAAAACGCTCGAGGGGTCTCGGGGCGGGCCCCTCGAAGTTGATGCCGTTGCGATGAAAGCCCGAGCCGTGGCACGGACACTTGAACTTCGCCTCCATGGCCAGCCAGTTCGGTGTGCATCCGAGGTGGGTGCAGACCGTCGACAGGGCGAAGATCCCCCCGGCCTCGCGAATCAACCAGAACTGACCCCGCTGCTTCCACTGCGTGTATACCGTCCCTACCTCGCCGTACTCGGAGGGGTAACCAACCGTCAGCGACGTTGGCGGTTCGAAGAGGACATTGGGGAAGAAAAACCTGATGGTGGCCAGCGTCGCGACGCCGGAGCTCGCCACAAACGCCGCCCATCCCAGGCGCAGCGCGCTGAAGTGCTCGAGGACCGCGCGCCGAGTGATGGTTTCAGAATCACCGTTCTCTGCAGCTTTCGTTGACATATTTATCCCCGGTCCATCCGATCGATCGCGATGCGTGCCGCCTCGCGGACACGAGGGCTCTCGTCTCCGTTCCACAGCCCCTCGATCGCTCTTGCGAGTTCGGGATTCTCCAGCCGCGCTGCAGCCCGAACGGCGTTGACGACGACCTCCGCGACCTCCTGATCGGTCATTCCGCGTCTGCCTTCCGCCAGCAACCGGGCCGAGATCCCGTCGAGATAGCTCCGGTCCAGCATCCGCAGCAGCACCTCCGCCCCGGCATCCGAGCCCACAGCCGCCAGCCCTAAAGCCGCGTTCCATCTCACATCCGCTTCCTGGTCCCGAAGCAGCGGAATCAGCAGCCCTGACGCCTCGCGCCCGCCAAGGCGGCCAACGGCAAAGGCGGCTGCCTTGCGCACTCCACTGTCCTCGTCCTCGAGCAGCGGCGCCAGCGCGCTCACCGTTTCAACGCCTCCGACCTCTGCCAGGGCGAGCGCAACATGGATGCGAAGCGAGGCGTCGTCCGAGGCGAGGCCGTCCCTCAGTACCCTCTCTGTGCCCTCTGGTGCCATGAGGACCAGCATCCGAGCCATGTAGGTGGCCACCAGCGGGTCGTCGGTACGCGTTTGGGCGAACAGAGATGCCGCCTGACGCCCCAGCTTCGGGTCGGCCCGGATTTCCGGCTCCGTAGCGACGCGCCTGGCAAGCTCGTGAGCGGCCTGCCACCGTCTCCGGCCGTCGCTGTTCCGGATCACGCTGGTCAGCTCTTCCGCGGTCCGGGAATCGTGCGTCATCCAGCGCACGAGGGTGAACGCGAGCACGCATCCGGCGGCCACGAGCAGCGGGTAGAGCACCAGCCGGCGAAGCGAGCCTCGGGGTCGGGACTCGGTCTGCGGCTCAGGCGAGATAGTCTGCCCGGTCACGTTCACGCTTTACTGGCGAGCACTGAAAGTGACCTGTTCCTCGACCGTCTGCCCGCTTTCGACCGTGGCATCGAACCGTTTGCTGCGGAGATTCGGGTGCCGGGCAGAGACCTTGTAGGTACCGGGAGGCACGTTGTCGATTCTGAAGCTGCCGTCCGCACCGGTGACCGCGAAGAACGGAGAACGAGCAACGTAGATCCACGCCTCCATCCAGCCGTGCACGTTGCAGGTCACGTGGATAAAGGATCGGCCCTGGAAGGCGATCTTCCGCTTGCTCACGTAGCTTTCTCCCCCAGGCTGGGCGATGTTGAACTGGCCCGTGTTGACGTTGTGGAGCACGGGGTCTTCGTTGTAGATTGTGAGCTCTGCACCGTCCGGGACAACCATGAATTCCGGGTTGAACCTGCAACCCTTCTGCCGGATGACGTACCCATCCGCTGGGTGCTGCCACTCACCATCGAGCCCTTTGATCTCGACGACCACGCCGGAAAGGGCGCCCTCGGCGCCGACGACCACGTCCTGCGCCTCGCCCGCGGCAATCATGCAATGATCCGTATCCTTGTCCACCTCGAGTTGCCGAGCCGGGGGAACGGACCCCTCGAATACGGCCCGGCCGACGATCGTCCCCGGCGCGTCCGCAGTTTCTCCAGTGCTCACCAGGCACAGGAATGCTGGAACCAGTGCCAGCAGGAAGATCACGGTACGGCGCTGTTGTGTCATGCTTGAAGCTCCCCTCTGGTTGGCGGGTCGGGTTGTTTCCGCGGAACCCGCAACTCGTACACCTCGTGACAACGGCGGCAGATCCCGTCAGAAGGCTGCCAGGAAGAAAAGGCCACTTGAACGGCTGCAGCAACTTCGGCGGCGATCGATGATGGAGGTTCCATCCAGTCAAACGTGGGAAACCGGCACAGCGGGCAGGCCTCTCCCCGCTGCGGCGTGTCCTGGTCTTTTTCCAAGCCCGCCCCGTTCGGCTCGCGACCGGCGAGCGTAACGAAAAGCTCGTGACGCGGGCATTCATCGCCCGCGACACGCTGAAAATCTTTCTCTCTCTCGGCCTCTTCGAGCGCACCGAAGACGTGGTCGAAGGCTGGGCGGAGGCTATCGACTGTCCCTGCGGGCAGCTTGCCGGACCGCTCGAGACGTCCCGTCACCGAAAGCTCCCACAAGAGACGATAGCGGTCGCGAAAGAGGTTCTGACGACCTGGCGACCGGTCGTTGGGAACCGCGTCAGGGTTGTATCCGAAGCGCTCGTCGAGCATGTCGGAAAGGTGCAGAAGCTCCCGTCGCAAGAACCGCCGCATCGTCTCCGGTTCGAGAAAGCGGCCCACGAGCAACCACACCACGCCACTCTGGTTCTCGTTGGAGAGGTCGCTGCGGACGAAGAGATCGGCATGTTCGTCGGCCGGGGAACGCGCTTTCATCACCCTCAGCTCGGTGAGAGCGGAGAGATTAGGGAGCTCGTCGAGGGTCTCACGCAACACCCGATCCAGCCCGATGCCGGTGAAAGCATCCATCGCAGCCGTCATGAAGCCGGCCTCGCGATCTCTTGCGGAAGGCACGTCGTAAATCCGATTTCGTCGCCGCTCGATGCGCGCCGTGATTCGGCGGTCCACCATCCCCGCATGGATCACGCGAAAGACCGCCTCCTCCACCAGATCGGGCTCGAATCGAAGAGCTGGGAAACCCTTCATGCATCTGGCCCATTCTGAGGCGCCTCGATCCGGCTGGGTGGATCGGCACAGCCCGCGCAGAGGTCCTCCGCAGCTGAGCTCGTACTTCTCAGAGAGAGCTCTCCGCCGATCTGGATGTCCAGCCTTCGGCACTCGTGCTCGGTGAGGGCCACCAGAATCTCGCCGAGGCAAGCATAAAGGGAGCCTGGTGCCTGGTTTTTGAGCCGGCTCCCTACGGACGGTGCCCACCGGGCGAGGTGATTTGCGATGAAGAGGCGCCGGGCGTCGACGCAGATGGCCACCTCGGCCGGCCCATCGTGGTGATATGCCCATGATTCCTTGTGTGCCAGCACATACAGGAACTCGCATTCCAGGGAAAGGTGGTCCGCCCGCTCGTGCGCCGCGTTCGAGAGCACAAGCCCGAAGGCACGGTATGTGCCAGCCAGGTCGGCCAAAACGTGTGGCTGTTGGAAGGCGCCCCACGCACCGTACTCGGTCTCGTACAAGGGACAGGCTCCGGCCGCGGTGTGACCGAAGAGACGTTGGTGGAGGCTACGAATCTCCGGGATCGAATCTGATTCCGGAAATAAATCGAGCAGTTGTTCGATCGCGGTCACCAGCCCCGAGTCCTTCGGATCGCACAATACCTCGGAGAACCGGGCGGTAACGAGATCGCGGCCGGCGTCGATGAAGGTCTCGAGCCATCCGCCGTCCGGTTCGCGAAAACCCTGTGCCAGTAACCGGTAGAGGGCTCCACGCACCACCGCCTCATGGGCCGATACGGCCGGAACTCCGGTGGAGTCAGATGGAGTTTGCATGCTTTGCGGGTCGCTCATAAACCGGCTCCTCCACATTGGTTCGAAACAGCTCGTGCCCCTCGCTGTTGTAGGCGATCACCGTGTCATCGAAGACCTCGTGGGCCTTGCCATTGACGACGCTTTCATAGACCTTCTCTCCAGGAACGTGCTCGTAGCGGTGAATCAACCGGTTGTCCCGCCGGAACAGCTGGAGGACCGCGAGCAGCTCTCGATCGGGGGCCGAGTAGCGCTCGATGGCTTGGTCCACGCCAGGGCCGAACATCTGCCGCAGATACTCGCGCGGCGCCCAGCGTGGCGGAATGTAGTAACCGTTGGGCTCGGTCCCGAACTGGGGGTAGAGCGGCAAGGCCACCTTGGCGACATGAACCAGGTAGTAGAGCGGGTTCTGCCGATCCTCCACCCACTCCGAGCTCTTGCCCGTCTTGACGAGTCCCTGCATCCTCACCTGGCCGATACAGGCGGCCATGCAGCGGGTCTCCATCGGGTGGCCGTTGGTCTCCTGGTCCTTCCCTTCGAGCCGTGGGTAGCAGGCGATGCACTTCTCGCTGACGCGGGTTGTCGGCCGGTACATCGGTTTTTTGTAGGGGCACGCCTCAACGCACTTTCTGTAGCCCCTGCATCTCTTCTGGTCGATCAGGACCACACCGTCCTCGTCGCGCTTGTAGATCGCCTTGCGCGGACAGGCCGCCAGACAGGCGGGGTACGAGCAGTGATTGCACAGCCGCGCCAGGTAGAAGAACCAGGACTTGTGAACCGGAAGCGTCGCGCCTTCCTTGTGCCCGCTTTCGTGGCGGCCTTTCGGACCGACAGCGGTGTCCTCGCCGATGTTCGGGAAACGCCACTCCTTGTCAGGCGGAAGGTAGCCCAGCACACGCTGGCTGCTCGTCGGCTCCGGGTTCGACTGGACTGCCTCGAAAATCGTCTTCCCATCGTATCGCCCATAGGGCGTGTCCGCCGATCCCCAGCTCTGTCCTCCGGGGTTTGCGCGCTCGAGCATGTCGAGCAGCTTGACATCCCAGAACTGGGGGTAGCCTCCATACGGTTTGGTCTCGACATTCGTCCACCACATGGCCTCCTGTCCCTTCGAAAAGGTCCACGTGGACTTACAGGCCATGGTGCATGTTTGGCAGGCCAGACAGCGGTTGATGTTGATCACGAACGCGAACTGCAAGCGTTCCGTGTCCGTCCCCTCGTAGGGGTAGTCCATGTCGCGTCCAAGCTGCCAGTTGTAGACCTTGCTCATGGTGCCATATCTCCTTCTGCACCGGGTGCGTCGGGGCAATTCGGAAGCTCCGCCGGAGGTCCCGGCCGGGCGAGGCCGGTGATGATCTCGCGCACGAACTGCTCACCCCGCGCCACGTAGACCTGATTGGGAGCGCGGTAGAACGGATCTTTGAACAGCCCGAACACCTGGTCGGGCGAGTAACCGATCCGCAGGAACTCCTCCGCGAAGACCCGTGCCATCTCGTCCAGCGCGTCGGGCGATGCCGGCATCGCCACGCCTACAAGCTCCATCGGGTCGTCGGGATCGTACTTTCCTTTCGGCATCGTTCCTCCGATCTCGACGGCGTTCTCTGCCGCCGAGTCTGCTCAGGCCCTACCTAAGATGAGCGGTTCTGGCGGATGAGATGCGCCAAGATCTTGATGCTCAGGTGCTTGTGACAAGCGCAGGCATACCCTTTGGTATGTCGAGCATTGACGCAAGTGCCCTGAGCGCAAGAAATTGGTGCAGGTCGCCGGTAAGAATCGCTCATCTTAGGTCCTAATAAAGCCGCCGCTCAGGTAGCGGCGCATCGTCTCGCTCTCGTTGCCCGGCGTGAAACCTGTGGTTGCCGGCTGCCAGATCCCCTTTGCTCCGAGGCCGCCGTCCTCGGCCTTGACGACCCGAACCAAGGTCTCCTTGGGCACGGTGTTGATCGCATGGTTGTCCGCCTCGCCGCCAAAGAAGAAGCCCATGTACACCTTCTTCTTGTGGAAGAGCGTGTCGGTCTGGTGCATCGGCATGTGCCAGTTCCGCGTCAGGCTCTGCTGCGATCCGTAGCGAAGGTTGGCCTGGTATCCGTCATCGGACCGGGCGAGCCCGTCCTTGCGCGTCTCGTGCGCCTTGACGCTCTTCTCGGTGGCGATGTAGGGCGCGTGCTTCATCATGACCGTGTTGTAGGGATAGGCCGGGTTGTAGATCACCCGCAGCATGAGCCGGGCCACCTTGTAGTAGGGGTCCTCCGGTTTGGCGCCGCGGTAGGGCCGATCTGCCGGGTTGGCGTCGACATAGACGTAGTCGCCGTCGTTGATACCGAGATGCTTGGCGGCCTCGGGATTGATGTGCATCTGGTGCTCGCCGACGTATGGGGAGCGCCGGTCCATTCTGTATGGGTCACCAAAGCTGCTGTCGTAGATCATGTGCCAGTCGACGGTGCTCCACTGGGAGTGGACGCGGTGACGCGTCTTCGGCGTCAAACAGTAAAAGCGGTAGCCGCGCTCCCACAGAAAGTTCTTCGTTTCCTTGACCTCGGGCCACGGCAACTTGATGTTTCGAACGGTCCTCTCGTCCCAGCCCTCCGCCTCGGGCGGAATACCGTAGTCGTCGGGGCGCACGTACGGGTTGCTGGAGACGATGACGTTCGGGAGGTATGGCGTGGCCTCGGGACCCTCGCGGTGGATGATGAAGTTCTCACCGTACTCGATGGCCTCGGGAAGGTCGCTGTAAGCATGCATCCGCCCGGTGTCGGTGTAGAAGGGATAGTCGTCCCGAACCTGTTCCCAGAACGGGATCCGTGGGTAGGTGCGGAACAGCATCAGTGCGGCCCCCGGGGTGCCGTACTTGCCGGCCATGATGTCTTCGAGCTTGTAGCCGGCCGTAGTCGTGGAGGTGTCGAGGAGGCGCTGAATGTAGATGCCGCGCTTGCCCTCGTGCTCGAACTTGAAGAGGTCGTAGAAGCGGCGGTCTCCGGTCTCTTCGCCCAGGGCCTTGGCGATCAAGGCGAGGATGCGAAGATCGTCCTTTGTGTCGAAGACCGGGCTGATGCCGCCCTTCCAGATCTGCAGGAACGGGTTCGAGCACGATGCGGTGATCTCCAGGCCTTCGAACTCGAGCCAGCTGTTGGCCGGCAGCCCGATGTCCGCGTACTGGACCGATGCCGTCATCACGATGTCCTGGGCGATGATCATCTCGATGCCCGGGTTGACGTTCTTGAACATGTCATAGGCGTGCTTGGCGTTGTTGAACAGGTTGACGTTGTTGAAATGCAGCGCCTTGGTGGGTGTCGGCATGTGGCTGTGGCCGGTGAAGCACTTGCGGCCGGCGTTTGGGGTATCGACGATCAGCGGACGGTCGCCGTGGTTCCAGTAGGCCGGTTCCTCGCCCTTGCAGTAGGGGCGGACCTTGACCTCCTTGCCATGCGCTTTCTCGTCGAGGTTCGGCGCGAACGGATCCTCCGCCACCCAGCCCTTGAAGCCGGGGCCGGTGAGGGCGCTGCCCTGAAACAGCGCTGCCTTGTAGTTCCCCGCCCAGGCGTGCACACCGGACCCCTTCTTGCCGACGTTGCCGGTCAGCATGACGGGGAGGTAGGCGGCGCGATTCGCCTCGGTGGCGTGGAACCAGTGGTTGATGCCCTCACCCTGGTGAATGGCGACCGCGCCACCATTCTGGGTCGTTTCCCAGATGTCCCGTGCCAGCCGCTCGATCATCTCCTTCGGGGATTGGGTCATCTCGACCACGGAGTCGAGGTCGTAGTCCTTCAAGTGAACCTTGTACATCGACCACAGCGTCTTGACCTCGACCTCGGATCCGTCGACCAGCGTCACCGTCCAGGTGCCGTCGAGCACCGGGTCGATGTCCTTTGCCTCCATCTGCTTGCCGAGGTCGTCTCGGGTCAATGGCACCGGACCGTTGGTCGCGCCGTCCCACACCACCCGATCACCGATCTGATCCTGCTGCTCTGCGGTCAGCCCCTGCACCCGGTAGCTGGGGCCATCCCTCGACAGATCGCTCTCATAATCTGGAAAGACCTCGTCGGCCCGCAATCGCGTCAGGGTGTCGGTGCGTACCAGGAGCGGAAAGTCGGTGAACGACTTCACGAAGGGCTCGTCGTACCAGTCGTTGTCGATCATCAGCCGGGTGACGCCGAGCCACAGAGCCGCGTCGGTCGCCTGGCGTATCGGGAGCCAGTAGTCCGCCTTGGTCCCCGGCGCGCTGTACTCCGGGGCGATGACCACCACCTTGCCGCCGCGCTCAATGCATTCGATAAACCAGTGCGAGTCGGGAAGCTTGTTCTCGACCAGGTTCTTGCCGTTCATGATGATCAGCTTGGAGAACCTCAGGTCGTTGAAATCGCAGTCCGAGGTCTGCAGCCCATGGACCCACGGGTGGCCGGGAGCTTGGTCACCGTGCCAGGTGTAGTTGCTCCAGTTTCTCCCGCCCTTGGCCTCGTCAGGGCCGACGCCGCGGATCTGGGCGTCGAGCAGAGCCATCGAGTTGTTGAGGCGGTACATACCGTACTTGCCGATGACGCCGAGCAGCCCCATGCCCCCCCGCATCTTGAAGGTCCGCGTTCCGGCGCCGCCCATCTCTTCGATCATCTCCTCTGGATAGCCCTGCGTGCGCAGGAGCTCAGCTCCTTCCTCACCGCTGTACCGGCCGGCGATCGCCACGTAGGCCTTGGCGATGTAGGTGAACACGTCGTCCCAGGCAATCGGAACCTGGGTATCGGTGCCGCGGCTGTCGAACTTGTACTTGCTCTTGTTCTCGGCGTTCAGCTCCGGGAAGCCGTCATCCGCCCACCGCTTCCAGCCCTCGCGGATAATGGGATGCTTGAGCCGATGCGGCCCGTAGACGATCCGGTGGAAGGTGTATCCCTTTGCGCATTGACGTGGGTTCCAGTTCGGGGTTGCCTTGTTGCCGTAGATGTCTGAGTACTCCTGATAGTTGTACTGAGAACCGAGGCGAGTGACCACTCCATTGCGCACATAGGCCGTCGCCCGGCAGGCGTGGGTGTCGTTTGGCGAGCAAACCCAGCTGAACCACCTGTCATAACGGTACTGATCCCGATACACCTTTTCCCAGTCTCGAGTCGGATAGGCGACGAGCGGGTTCGGCACGTCTTTGGCCGGTTCGAATGCCCACAGTTTCAGTTCAGACGACGCGAGGACCGCTCCGGCCCCAGCGCCACCGGTGACTTTCAGAAACTCACGGCGACCGAGTTTCACGGCTTACCTCCTTCGTTGCTTCTTCTCGGCGGACCGAATAGCATCCCGACCCGACCGACCCGCGACGAGAAAAAACGCTAATCGGTCAACTCCAACTCGTGCCAGATCGAGACCGCCTTCTGCCCGTCCCGATCACCGGCGGCTCCATCCCAAACAGCGAAGGCAATTCGGACCGTCTCCTGAGGCGACAACTTGACATCCCAGCCATCGTCCGTTTCCAGTGAACGGCGCAAGACCACGCGCCAGATTCCTTTCTTCCACAGCCCCTTGCCCAACACGTTCTGCGAGCCCTTCGGCTGAGCGGATAAGGTGCCGAACGAGCGCGCGTTGAGATCTTCGATTCGAGAAGGATGGCTCGGCGCCGACAGTGCGTTCCCGGCGCCCTGGCCGGTAAGGAAGGTGGCGGTATGGACCTGGGTGGGCGGGATGGCACCGTCCTCGACCGCGCCACCGGAGCCCTGTGCCTGCTGGTATATATCCACTGCCATGTCCGGGTAGACCAGCTCTACGTCGCGCCGCTCAGAAGCGTCCTGTTCCCAGGCCGCCTTCCAGTGCCAGATATTCACCGGCTTTTCAGCGCTGCCCATGCCAAAGAAGGGCGGATCGTCGTCGTGCGACAGCTGGACCGCCGCACCGTCGCCGAACTGGGTCGTCTTCAGCGCATCCATGTCCGCCGCCGGGTCCTCCCACGACAGCAGCAGGCTGATCTCCTCGGAGTTGTACAGGGCACGCACCATGACGCCGTCGATTCGCTGCCGGCGCCACCAGAGTGGCCGCAGCGCGATGTACTTCGGAGCGGCTTCGGCCCACAGCGGGCTCAGCGGATCGTCGCTGAGCGATCCGGTCACCCGCGTGGCCCGAATCGTGGACCTGCCCTGCAGCGCGTTCTGCTCGGCGCCAGGCTTGGCGAGAGAGCGGATGTAGTGGACCAGCTGCCAGATCTGCTCGGGGTCGAGCTCGCTCTCCGGCATCGGCGTCCCCGCCATCCCTTTGGCGATGCGGTAGTACAGCTGGGCGCCCTCGCTTCCCCCTTTGAACAGCCCCTGAGTGTAGTCGGCAGGGGAGATCAGATAGCCTTCGAGAGTGCGTTGTACCTCCGTGCCGTCACCACGACCCTCCGGACCATGGCAGCTCTGGCACCTCTCCACATAGATCTCGCGTCCGCTGGCGCGGCTTTCGGCACTTTCCTCCGGCCCCTCGGGCACGGTGATCGGCTGGCCCGGTGTGGTCAGGACGACGATCAGCTCCTCGATTTCGTCGTCGTCAACATCCTCATCTTCCTCGAGCAGAGCGGCAGCCAGTCCGTCCTGCCAGAAGTCGCGAATCAGGTAGGCAAGCCCCCAGCGCACATTTTCCGGCAGGTGCTGCCAACTCGCCATGGACGAGCCGGGTATGCCGCGGGTGATCGTGCGGTAGAGATCGGCGTCGGTGGGAACACGGTTCTCGGTCGTGGTGAGACGGAAATACGCGGCCCGGAAGTTCCTCGGCTGCGGGTAGAGCAGGTACGCAGCCTCTCCATCACCGGCCCCCTTTTCGCCGTGGCATGCCGTGCACTGGAGGGCATAGATATCTTTTGCCTCGGCCAGGAGTTCGGGGCTTCGCGCGGCCGGCCGCGGCGAATCCTCCAGACCCTCCTCACCAGCGCTGCCAAGCGGCCACAACATGAGGAGGGCACCTGCCAGCGTCGCGAGGAGAAGCCCACGAGGGAGTCCAGAAGACGCATGGGCGCCGGCGATAACCTCGGACCGTAACCATTGCGGGCGTGTCATCCGGGACCTCCCCACGGTCGAAGAATCTTCGAAGGATCGGGGTTTCTATGTCAAAGGACCGTATGTCGACTCGCAAAGCAAGAGGCGTACCAACAATCTCCAGGACATTTCCCGTCCAATTATCTCGACCGTAAATCGTTGGCCGGGAGTCTTTTGCGCCCGAAATCTCGGACAAAGAGAGCGGCTGCCTCGGTTGTTGGGGTGCATACACCCGTTGGCGGCATGCAGCTGCCCCCGAGGTCAAGTCATTGATATTCAATGGGAAACCGCCGCATCACGGGATATGCACCGGGATACGGTGCAGGATGCAGGCTAGCTAGCCCCGAATGAACGATTCGCGGTCGATATTCAGGGATCGCATGATTCGCTGGAAGGCAGCTCTGGTGAGCCCTACGGCCTCGGCGGCACGCGTGATGTTCCCCTCGGCGCGGTTCAGTGCGCGCTCGATGTGGAGCCGCTGAAAACGTTCCACCGCCCTCTGCTTTCCTTCCTCGTAGGAGAGAGCCTCGTCGCCGGTCGGCGACCAGGGCGGTTCTTCGTCTGTCAGAGCGAGGTGGAAGGCGCGGATCTCTTGTCCTCGAGATAGGACGAGAGCCCGTTGGACGCAGTTCTCGAGCTCTCGAACGTTGCCGGGCCACCGGTGTCGCTTGAGTTCTTCGATCACGCTCGTCGACAGCCGGGGGGTGACCGGATGGATCGGCTCGACCTGCGGCGCGTACTTGGCCAGGAAATGTGCGGCAAGGGCAGGGATGTCGTCCGGTCGCTCACGGAGGGGTGGAGCGGCCACGGCGACCACGCGGAGGCGGTAGTAAAGGTCCTCGCGAAACGCCCCCTTGTCGATCTGCTCATGGAGGCTGCAGCTGGTGGCAGTGATCAGCCGAAACTCAACCGGATGCGGCTCGGAGGTACCGAGCGGGACGACCGTCTTCTCCTCGATCACCCTTAGCAGCTTGCCCTGAAATGCTAGAGACATGAGGCCGATCTCGTCGAGAAAGACCGTGCCTCCATCGGCCTTCTGGAAAATGCCCATGCGGTCACTGTCGGCGCCGGTGAAGGCCCCTTTCGTGTGACCAAACAGCTCGGCTTCCAGCAGGGAATCGGGGAGAGCGGCGGTATTCACCGCCAGAAAGGGCCGGTCGCGGTGCCGGCTCCGGTGGTGAATGGCCCGGGCGATCAACTCCTTGCCCGTCCCGCTCTCTCCCTGGATCAGCACCGTTATCGACGTTGCTGCGACCTCGTCGACGAGGTCAAGCACCGCTTGCATGCGCTGATCCTCGGCGATGATAACGGGCTCACCCTGCACGGGGGAGTCTCTTGCCATGCGCCGAACCTGTTCTTCCAAAAGGGCTTCCTGACCGAATTGACGAATCACGGACAGGATCTCCTCGTTGTCGAACGGTTTGGTGATGAAGTGTGCCGCTCCCCGCTGCAACGAGGAAACGGCCAGGTCAATCGTTCCAAACGCCGTGATGAGGAGCACCTTGATCGTAGGATGGTGCTCCTGAAGGTTGTCGAGCAGCTCGAGCCCTGTCATCCCCTTCATCATGATGTCCGACAGGATCAGATGGGGGAGCCAGGAGTCGATCGCATGCAGCGCCTCTTCTCCACCACCGGCGGTCCTGACGTCTACGCCCATGGGCCCCACAAGCATCTGCAAACCGAGAAGCACGTCCGGCTCATCGTCAACGACGAGCACCCGCAGCTCGCCCGGAGCCCATGGCACGGATGCATCTTGATGGTTAGCCACGGTCCCCTCCTCTTATGGAGCCCAATCCCTCAGCCCCTTCCGATACCGCCGCCACACCCGCTGTCGGCTCCTGGAATGTCGGACGCCCCTTGCGAGGCAGGAGAACCTGGAACACGGTGCGTCCCGGTTCTGAGGCGACCAGCTTGAGCGTACCCCCGTGGGTCTCGACGATCCGCATCGACGTCGAAAGGCCCAAGCCCGTGCCCGCGCCTCGTGGTTTGGTGGTGAAGAAGGGCTCGAAGATGCGGTCACGTGCATCGTCAGAGATGCCTGGGCCGGTGTCGGACACGAGAATCGCGATGCTGTCGCCACTGTCCTCGGTCATGACCGACACATTCACGGCGCGCCCGTCGGAGGCCTGGATCGCGTTCATCACCAGGTTGACAACGACCTGCCGTAGCTGGAGCTCGTCTCCGACAACAATAGAGTTCTTCGCGCCGGCCTCGAGCCCAAACTCTACCGGTACGCGCTCATAAAGCGGACGAAGGAAACGTCTCACATCGTGGAGTAGGTCGTGGATATCGAAGGCAAAAACCTCGGGCCCCCTGGCCGTCGCCAGGTCGAGGAGCCCGCGGATGGTCCTCTTGCAGCTTTCCGCATTGCGGCGGATGACCTCCGCGTGCTCGCGGAAGGAGGATTCCGGCTCCAGCTCGGTCTCCAGCATCTGGCTGAACATGGTAATCGCGGCCAGTGGGTTGTTGACCTCATGCGCCACGCCGGCAGCGATCTCGCCGAGAACCGACATCCGCTCCTGGTGGGCCTGCTGCTCGGCCCGGGCGATCCGCTCGCTGATGTCACGACTGACGCAGACGCGACCCACCACCTGCCCGCCGGCAGCGGCAAGGGTTGTCGCGTGGATCTCATATGCACGAGCGCCCAGGTTGACCAGGCAGGATTGGGGAGGCTTGTCGAGGTCCGCCAAGAAGCCCAGGCAGCTTCCTCCTTCCCCCGCACCGAAGCTACAAACGAGGCGCTCGCCGTCCCGCTTCAGCGACGACACGAGGGGTTCGGCGGCGGCGTTGGAGAGGGTGATTTGCCCCTTCAAGTCGAGGATGAACAGACCGTCGTGCATGGAGCCGATGACGGCATTCAGGCGGTCTCGTTCAAATCGGATGTCCCTTTCCCTCCGTTTGAGCACGGCTGCCGCCTCCTCCAGCTTGGCCGTCCTTTCCTCCACGGCTTGAGCCATGATGTTGAAGCTCCGGGATAGGTCGCCTACCTCGTCACGCGAGTCGATCAACACCCGGACGGAGAAGTCTCCCTCTGCGATGCGCCGGGCGGCGTCCTGGAGTACAGCCAAGGGTTTCAAGAGGAAGCGCGAAGGGAAAAACCAGATGGCCAGAATCAGGAGGAGCAGTACGCCGGCGACGAGAAGAAAACGGCTGAGCAGGTTCCTTATCGGCTCCATGACCACGTCACGATCCACGGTCAGCTGGAGCCTCCATCCGCTGCGGGCAATGGTGGTGACGTAGTCGATCGTTCGTGATTCCTGAGGAGCGACATCGACCTGCGCCCCGGAGACCTTCGACAAGAGTAACGAGGTGCTTCCCGCCGCATCCTCGAGCCAGATCCGGGAAGACGACCGGGAAGGGAGCCCGCCCCGCCGCAGGCTCGATGCCCACACGTCCGCCCGCACCAGAATCTGCAGAAAACCGATCTGCCGATCACCTTCCAGGCTCTTCACAGGCGTGGAGAGAAGGAAGGTAGGGTAGGGGTGGTCCGCCGACGGCGCCTGCAGAGGCCCAAACCAGAGGGCGGCCGTTTCACGGGATGCAGGCGGCGGGGGCTCGTGTGAGTACACCTGGAGCAGCGGTTCACCCTGCCGATCAAGCAGCGAGGCGTCTACGAAAACGTCGACCAGAGGGAGCTTGTTGGCCACCAGATGCCGTTCGAGCACGGTACGGGTCGATGCCATCTCCCTGGGCGAATCCGCTGCCAGGTTCGCCAGCAGGCGCTCCAGCTCGGACCGGATGAGCCCATCTGAAGCGAAGTCCTCCACTCGCCTCCCGAGGAGTTCGAGGTGCCTGTCCACCACCACCGTGGTGATCGCTGAGAGATCGTCAAGTCTTGCCAGGATCTGGTCTTCAAGAGCCTGTTCCGCAGTGATGGCCACAAGATACCCACCCGCACCCAGAGCGATCAGGCACAGCGACGCAAAGGTCAGGGGCAACTTGTACTTGACGGGTACCCAAAATAGCGGATCACGCATGGGAACGAGTCCTCGCGTCTGCTTGCACCTCGGCCGAGCGAGTAGGTAATCCGTTTCCCACCAATCGAATGACATGGCGCGCTCGATGCGGAAAAAAGGAAATCCTCAGGTATTTCAATAGATTAATGATGGATTCCCTCAGCCTTCACGTCAACGATATCGTGCCCCGGAATCGGTGCCGGTCGTCCGGCGTGCGCCGCACATTTGATCAGGGGTGGCACCCCTGTGCCGGGTCTTTGCTCCTGACCGATTACCGCGTCTGCCGCTCTCCCGCGAGAATATCCCTCTTGTGGTAGTGCCAGATGATCAGAACCATGATCCCCATAATCAGGATCAGCGGGAAAGGAACCAGCGCCAGGAAAGCGAAGGTGAGAAGCACGCCGTGCACATCGAATCGCAGCATATCGATGATTGCCCTGACCATGAGCACGAGGTAAACAACCAAAGCTACGATCAGCGCAAACAGGATCGGTATCGCGACAGCTAAATTGCTAAAAACAATGGAAGGCATGTCCTGCATGGTCGCCTCCTACTTACCTGGTTGCCGTAAACTCAGCCTAACACAGGTGGGTGACGTGTGCTCGCGGCCGTCGGCCGGGAGCAAGGGGAGATCAAAATCCCCAGCTCGTCCAGATCCAGATCTTTGTCGTGTCGGTGGCCCAATCCTCCGCTTCGTATGCGGCGTACTTGAGCGCCACCTGCTGTTTCCACGGGGTGGTGTAGATCACCGTCGCGTCCAGTTCGGTGCCCCAGTTGTCGCCGCCCGTGTCGGCCGAGAAGTCGTGGTAGATGGCCATGATCTTCCACTTGCCGAGACCGGCCGTAACCGAGAGGAAGAGGTCCTGGAGGCCGTTGGTCGGGGTGTTGGTGAACTTGTCCGCCCAGCCGTTGAACTTGTGCAGGGTGGCCAGGGGCGTGCGGAACTGACCGTCCTCGGGCGAGCCACCGAGCACCTCGTACCCGGCCGCGATGGTCACCTTGGAGATGGAAAGACCGAGGTCGGCGCGGCCGTATTCGGTGCTGATGCGGTTTGGATTGTTGCCGGCGTCCTGCTGCCGGGCATGCTCGAGGCGGTAGGTGAGGCGCAGGCTTTCCGACAGCTTGGCCTTGCCGTCGAAGAAGCCGCCATAGGTGGTGGTGGAGAGGTCCCACTGCGCCTGGCGTTCATAATCGAGGAGCATCCCGTAGGCGCGGAGGGTGCCGATGCCGTCAATCGCATAGGCGGCTCCGAGGTGGCTGGTGGACATGGGCAGCGATGCTCCGTTGACGGTGTGCTGCCGGCCGATGTAGGAGTAGCTGACGGCCAGGTTTTCGACACCTTCGAAGGCGACCCGCGCCGCCTCGAAGGTCTGGTGGTTCTGGCGCCAGGCGACGTTGCCCACGAAACGCGAGTTGTCGATCACGATCTCCTGGAGTCCGAATCGGAAGGGGAGGCTCCGCAAGGGGCGCCAGCCGAGATAGGCCTGATTGAACTCGGTGAGGGCGGGATCCGGAATGACGGGCCGGTCGGTGACGCCGTTCCACAACGAGCCGGCGCCGGCGTTGTTGTGGTCGTTCGAGAGGCCGAGGTTGTGAACGTCCTCGAACTCGAGGTAGGCCTCGATGCCCTTCCACCACCTGGTCCGGTAGCCTGCCATGGTGCGCAGGGTCGAGGCTTTGCCACGGTCGTCGAATCCGGTCTGGTCGACGTCCTCGTAGCGGTAGCGGAGGTTGAGCGAGAACGTGCCCTTGGTGATGGCGTCGAGCAGGTTGTCGGCGGTCTCATCCGCAGCCGAGGGAAGGGCCACCGATCCTATCGCGATCATCATCCCGAGGATGACGAGATTCCGGGTCTCGGCTATCAGTCGCATCTGAAGCCTCCTGTGGCTAGCCCGCACCTCTCATCATGTAGCGTAGCGAGGCCCGCGAGATTTCGTGAGATGTGGTGTTTTCGATCTGAGGGCCGTGCCGCGCAGGGATTTCCCAACCGTGTGGAGATGGTGCCGCCTGGCCGGCAAACACCAGACACCGTTCAACGCTGCCATCACGGACAAACCTCGAACGCCCCGGACAGGACCGGAAGTCTAGCGTGTGCCTCGCGCCGCTCATTCTCCTCGTGGGCGGTGTGCCCGCGGAGCAGCCGCACCGCGTGTTCCAGCACCTGGAGCACCACCTCGAGGTTTTCGACGGCGGCCTTCTTGCTTCCGGGCAGATTGACGATGAGGGTCGACCGGCGGATACCGGCGACACCACGCTGCAGAAAGGCATGCGGTGTGATTTCGGCCGAGGCTGCCCGCATCGCCTCGGCGAGGCCGGGGACCTCCCGTTCGATCACCGTCCGGGTTGCCTCGGGCGTGATGTCGCGCGGTCCACAGCCGGTACCGCCCGCCGTGAGCACCAGGTCGATGCCCCGCGACGCCAGGTCTTTCATCCGTGTCTCGAGAGGATCCCGCTCGTCCGGTTCGATGCCGGTCCACGCGATGTGGGCGCCAATCTCAGCCTCAATCAACTTCGACACCGCCGGCCCGGCGGTGTCCGTCGCGACGCCGGCAGAGCAGCTGTCGGAAACCGTCAACACCGCCACCTGGATCGCTTCTCGGGGCACCGCGTCGACGATCTCCACCGCCATGCCGGGGCGCAGCTCTCCACCTTGCAGCACGCGGGCAAAGATCCCGTCTCGCGGCATGATGCAGTCTCCGGTCTGGTAGTAGATTGCGCAGCGGTTGTGGCAGACCTTTCCGATCTGTGAGATCTCGAGCTCGACCTCACCGGCGCGCAGGCGGCTGCCGATCCCGAGGGCCCTCAGGTCGACCGTATCGAGGACCAGGTTCTCGCCGAACGCTCCCGGCTCGAGCTCGAGACCCTTGGCGCGCATGGTGGCGATGTCGGCCTCTTCAAGGAGACTGATCTGGCGATGCCAGTCTCCGGCATGCGCGTCGCCCTCGAGCCCGTGGCCCGCCACAGCAAGGGCATGTTCGACGGCTCGCTTCTTGGTTCCCTTGCGCTGTGACGTGCACACGGCGCGGATCGATCCTCGTGTCATCGCTCCTCCCGTTCTGCGCGAAAGTCTCCCGAGCGGCCACCCGACTTGGCGAGCAACCGCAGACCGGTCACCTCCATGGACTTTGAAAGCGCCTTTAGCATGTCGTAGAGGGTGAGGGCGGCAACCGACGCGGCGGTCAGCGCCTCCATCTCAACCCCGGTGGCCGAACGGCACGCCGCCTCGGCCTCGATGCGCACCCGGTCGGCGTGGGGCTCGAAGCGGATTTTCACCACGTCGAGAGGCAGCTGGTGACACAGTGGGATCAGCTCGGAAGTCCGCTTGGCGGCGAGGATGCCGGCCAGTCGGGCGGCCTCGTAGATATTACCCTTCGGGGTCTCGCCGCGCTCCACCGCCGCCATCACCTCGTTCCCCGTCACCAGCCACGCCTCGGCGGTAGCGCTACGACGCATCGGCTGCTTGTCGCCGACGTCGACCATTCGGATAGCGCCGCCACGGTCAAGGTGGCTCAGCTCGGCCATGTCACCCTCCAATCGTCACCATCGGAAAATCGCTGGTCATTGTGCCGGGCGGACTCTTGCCGGCAAGGTAGTCGGCGAGACGGCGGACGGCGTCCTCAGGCCCGCTCCGGCGGAGAAGCTCGGCCAGTGGGAGTGCTCGTGGATCCATCAGACACCGCCTGAGATTGCCCCGGGCATCGAGCCGCAGCCGGTTGCAGGCGCCACAAAACGGGTGCGATTGCGGTGTGATCCAGCCTACCCTCACTTGCTCACCACGCCATCTGAGTTCCTCGACCCGGGCTGGCCCGGCGAAAGGACGGACCTCGGCCAACCCGCCCTTGGCGCCGAGCCACCGCCGCACCTCCTCGACGTGGACAAGCTGCGCCGCCGCCCATTCGGCCTCGGTCCCGGTGCGCATGAGCTCGATGAATCGAACCTCGATGGCCTTTTCCGCCGCCAGGTCGAGCAGCCGCGGCACGTCCGACCGCCAGCCGTCGCGCAGCAGCACCGAGTTGAGCTTGACCGGCGCGAGGCCGGCTGCGAGGGCCGCCTCAACGCCGGAAAGCGTGTCCTCGAGGCGTCCTCCACGGGTCAGCTCGGAAAACCGAACGGGATCCAAGGTGTCAAGGGAAATGTTGACCCTCGTGAGTCCCGCCCGCGCGAGATCATTCGCCAAGCGCGGCAGCAGTGCGCCATTGCTGGTGGCCGAGATCTCGGTCACACCGGGCACCTTCGTGAGCAGTCGCACGAGATCGGCAACGTCCTTCCGGACCAGGGGCTCGCCCCCGGTCAGCTTGACCCGGGAGACGCCGGTCCCCGCGGCGAGCCATCGGATGAGCTCCGCCAGCTCTTCCAGCCGCAGCATTTCGTCGTGGCGGCGCGTGGGCACCCCCTCCGCCGGCATGCAGTATCTGCAGCGCAGGTTGCACCGATCGGTCACCGACAAACGCAGAGTCGCCGACCCTCGATCCATCCTGGATTCGATGGGTCGCTGTGGTGCTCGAGTCACGACGGCGGTCTCCAGCCTTTTCCTGGCCGCGGGTCGGCAGTGCCCAGCGGGTAGCAGGGAATGCGCGATCCCTCGGGGTACTCGCGCTGTGGGTCGAAGCGGGCGAGCGCGTTTGCCCGCGCCGCGGCTAATACGTCGTGCGAGCCGCGCCAGCCGATCACCTCCACCGACGGGCCGCCGACTGCGGCACGTAGGAAGGCGGGCCGCAGCTCGGTGCGGCTCCGCGGAGTTGCCGCCGGATGACCGAGTTCGGCTTCGAGCGGCGTCTCCGAAAACGCCTCATCATCCCCGGCGAGCGCAGCTGCGGCGGGCCAGGCAAACAGACGCCACCCGGCCAGCACCGACAGAGGGTTGCCCGGCAGGCCCAACAGGAGTTTGGATCCGATGTGGGCGGCGAGCAGCGGTTTGCCCGGCTTCATCCGCAGGCGGTGGAAAAGAACCTCACCGCCGAGCTCGGCCACCACGTCCGGAACCAGATCGTAGTCACCGACTGAAACGCCACCGGTGGTGAGCACGAGGTCGGCGTCTGCGACGGCCCGGGACAGCGCCTCGTGGAGCGCCTCCTTTGTGTCGGCGGCGCGCGTTGAGGACGAGATCTCGAACCCTGCGGCGGCGGCCAGCGCCGTCAGCAGGGGGCCGTTGCTGTCCCTGATCTGATAGGGTCCCGGCGTCATCGCAGCATCGACAATCTCCGTACCGGTCACCACCACCGCGACCGACGGCGCCGGCACGACGTCGATCCGTGACGCGCCGCACGAGGCCATCACCGACACCATCTGCGGCGTCACCCATTCACCAGCTGCGAAGATCTTGGCGCCGGCGGTCACCACCTCACCCCGTCTGCGCACGTGGGCCCCGCCGACGCACGGCTCGAGGGTCACCCGCCCATCGCCGCCGGTCTCCGCATTCTCCTGGGGGACGACCGTGTCGGCGCCCTTAGGCAACGGCGCGCCGGTGAAGATTCGCACCGTGGTGCCGGGCGCGAGTTCGGTCCCGGCGTCGCCCGCGGCCACCTCGTCGGCCACCGGCAGCGGCCGCCCGGCGGTCAGTTCCGCGTGCTGCACGGCGTAGCCGTCCATCGCCGACACGTCAGCTGGCGGTACGTCGACATCAGACTGAACCTCCGACGCGAGGCGGCAGCCGAGCGACGAGCGAAGATCGACGCTGACGGGCGCCAGCCGCTTCACTGCACGCGCCAACAGAAGACGAGCCTCGTCGAGCGGAATCACAGCTCACCCCGTTTCCAACACCGCCAGGTCGTGCCGCGTGTTGAGGTCGTACCAGCAGTGGTGGCGCTCGTTCGGCGGAGGCGCCCCGTCGTCGCCCTACGAGGCAAACCATTCTTTGGAGAGCGCCGTATCTTCGTGACCCTCCACGAGCACCACGTCGTGGCATCACACGAGGGTCCGTAATAGGGGACAGCCAGGGCGCGCCCGGACAGCCGCGGGATGAGCGCCTCGATCAGGGTCGTCTTGACGGACCCGCTCCAGCCACAGACCGCGACCACCGGCGGGCCCGCCGCGTCCTTCGTGGTCGGCCCGCCGCCCGGGCGGACCGTCGATTCCACCATCATCCGCCGTCTCCTTTCCAAGCCGGGAGGTCGCCGCGTTTCCCCGACGACCCTTGGGGCTCCGGAGCTTGAGCTCCGCCCACCGTCCGGAGGCCCCTAGGATCGACCCGTAGGTCCTCCGAATCGGAGACACGAGCCCGGGACGACGTTGCCCGGCCCAGACTCAACCGCCACTATAGCAACTACCGGGCCCGGAGGCGGCCCTCCGCCACCCGTGTCGCCCACGGCGCCCGTTCCTCAGTGCAACCCGGTGAGAAGTGCGGGTTAAAGTACCATTGGCGCACCGGAATCAGGGGGAGTCACCATGACGGAAGTGGAGTGGAGCGTTTCGGGTCTCTGCATCACCGCCCGGCCCGAACGGATGGCGGCGGTGGAAGAGATGCTGAACGAGCGGCCGGGGCTCGAGGTTCACGCCCGCCATCCTCAGAGTGGCCGCTTCATCACGGTGCAGGAGTGCGCCACCGTCGAGGAGCACCAACAGAGGCTGCGTGAGCTGCAGACGCTTCCAGGGGTGCTGACTGCCGAACTGGTCCTCCACTACAAGGACCCGATTGACAGCACGAAGCCGATGACAACAGGAGCAAGAGAATGAACGACAACCTTTCGAGGCGGGACTTCGTCAAGACGAGTGTGGCGGCCGCCACCGCAGCGGCGGTCGGGGTGCCGATGGACGGCGCCGCCGATCCTGCCGGCCTCGACAGCGGCATCGCCTGGGAGAAGAGCGTCTGCCGATTCTGCGGGGTCGGCTGCGGCGTGCTGGTCGGGACCAAGGACGGCCATATCGCGGCGGTCAAGGGCGATCCCGAGAGCCCCGTCAACCGGGGGCTCCTGTGCGTCAAGGGCTACTCGAATGCCTACATTCTCTACGGCGCCGACCGCCTCCACAGACCGTTGCTGCGCATGAAAAACGGCCGCTTCGACAAGGGTGGAGACTTCACCGAGGTGTCCTGGGAGCGTGCGTTCGACGAGATGGAGGGGCAGTTCAAGCGGCACTTCTCGAAGCTCGGCCCGACGGCCGTCGGCATCATGGGCTCCGGCCAGTACACCATCCCCGAGGGCTACGCGGCGGTCAAGCTGGCCAAGGCCGGCTGGCGGTCCAACAACCTCGACCCCAATGCCCGCCACTGCATGGCCTCGGCGGTGGCAGCCTTCATGCAGGTCTACGGCATCGACGAGCCGGCCGGGTGCTATGACGACATCGAGCTCACCGACACCATCGTCACCTGGGGCGCCAACATGGCCGAGATGCACCCCATGCTGTGGGCACGGGTGGTGGATCACCGGTTGCGCAGCAAGGGCGTCAAGGTCATCAACCTCACCACCTACTCCAACCGCACCTCCGAGTGCGCCGACCACGAGCTGGTGATCAGGCCCCAGACCGACCTCGCCATCTGGAACTTCATCGCGCGCGAGATCGTGAAACGGAATGCGGTCGACACCGACTTCGTCAACAAGCACTGTGTCTTCGCCACTGGCCCCACCGACATCGGTTTCGGGATGCCCGCAACCGACACCTTCGCCTTTCCGGCGGAGCTCGACACCCTGGCGCGGCAGCGGGTGGTCACCCTGTCACGGGAAGAAGCCACCGCTCAGGGGCTCGACCCGTCGACGGAGCACGTGGTGGAGCAACAGGCCGCCGGCAGGGCCAACGCCCACTGGCTGATCACCTTCGATGAGTTCAAAAAGGGCCTCGAGCCCTACACGCTGGACTTTACAGCCACGCTCGCCAAGGGCAACCCGGACGAGTCCATCGACGACTTCAAGGCCAAGCTGCGGCTGCTCGCCGATTTCTACGCCGACCCGAACCGCAAGGTGGTTTCGTTCTGGACCATGGGCTTCAACCAGCACACCCGCGGCACCTGGGTCAACGAGCAGGCCTACATGGTTCACCTCCTCACCGGCAAGCAGGCAAAACCGGGGTCCGGCGCCTTTTCGCTCACCGGCCAGCCGTCGGCCTGCGGCACCGCCCGCGAGGTGGGCACCTTTTCCCACCGGCTGCCGGCCGACATGGTGGTGGCCAACGCCGCCCACCGCGCCCGCTCCGAGGAGATTTGGAAGCTACCCGCCAAGACCGTCAACCCGAAGACCGGCAGCCACATCACCCAGATGATGCGCGACCTCGAGTCGGGCGCACTTCGCTGGCTGTGGGTGCAGGTCACCAACCCCTTCCAGGCCACCGCCAACGCCAACCACTGGCTAACGGCGGCGCGCGACAAGGATTGCTTCATCGTCGTGTCGGATATATACCCCACCTACTCCTGCAAGGTGGCCGATCTGATCCTGCCCTGCGCCGGCCATTACGAAAAGTGGGGCCTCTACGGCAACTCCGAGCGCCGCACCCAGTCGTGGCGCCAGGTGGTGGACCCGCCGGGCGAGGCGCGGTCGGACGTCTGGCAGATGCTGGAGTTTTCGAAGAGATTCACCCTCGCCGAGGTGTGGGGCGAGCAGCCCGTGCCGGGTCTCGCGGCCGCGGGTTTTGACGACGGGAAGCTCCCCGATGTCCTCGCCGCAGCCGAGAAGCGCGGCTACCGGCGGGACCAGACGCTTTACGAGGTTCTCTTCGCCACCCCGGCCGGTCGCGACTTTGCGTGGCCCGACCCGGTAGGCGCTGGCCATCGATGCTGTACCGCGGAGGCGGGCGGTCTCGACTGGTTCCCCGAGAAGGCGCTCTTCGAGGAGTACCGGCTCTTCGGTCTTCACCACGCCCACGACCTCGCCCCCTTCGACACGTACTACCGCGACGATGTGCGCGGTCTGCGGTGGCCGGTGGTCGACGGCAAGGAGACCCGCTGGCGCTTCAACGGCGAGCACGACCCCTACGTGAAGGACGGCGCCGATTTCGACTTCTACGGGCCGGCGCTGAAATCGCTCGAGCAGGGCACGCTGGCAGGCGCCGGAGGCGGCGAACCCGTTTCGTTGGCCGGCAAGGCCAAGATCTTCTTCCGTCCCTACGCGGCGCCGGCCGAGAGCCCAGGCGGTGACTATGACATGTGGCTCTGCACCGGCAGGGTGCTCGAGCACTGGCACTCCGGTACCATGACCCGGCGGGTGCCCGAATTGAACGCTGCCCAACCGCGCGCCCAGATCTTCATGCACCCCGCCGACGCCGCTGCCCGCGGCCTGGAACGTAACGACGTGGCCGTCATCGAGTCTCGCCGAGGTCGGGTGCGGGCGGTGGTGGAAACCGCGGGACGCAATCGGATGCCGAAGGGCATGGTCTACGTGCCCTGGTTCGACGAGGGCGTCCCTATCAACAAGGTGACGCTTGACGCCACCTGTCCGATCTCCAAACAGACGGATTTCAAGAAGTGCGCGGTTCGGATCTCGAAAGTCTGAGAGGGGAGGACGACGATGAAGAAGATCCTGGTCCCGCTGTTGTCAATCGCCGTTGTGCTGAGCTGCACCACGGGCAGTCCTCCCGCCGACACCGATATCACTCCGGCGCCGCCGCCACCGGCGCCGGCCTCGGTGCCTGAGGCTGAAATCGGTCTCGCGCCGGGAACCGCCTTCGAGCAACCACCGCAGGCGCCGATCGCTTTCAACCGGGTCGATCCCGGCGAGAGTGAGCTGCGGCCGCGGCCAAACGATGAGTTTCCGCCGGCGATTCCGCACTCGATCGAAGATCTCGAGACCATCACTCTTGCTGAGAATTCCTGTCTCGAATGCCACGACCCGGAAATGGCCCCCGACATGGGTGCGCCGGCGGCCCCGGCGAGTCATCGGGTCGACCTTCGCAGATCACCGGAAGTCACCGGAGAGGAGCCGGGGGGCGCGCGGTGGGTCTGCACCTCGTGCCACGTCGCCCAGACCGACACCGAGCCGCTGGTGGCGAACGCGGCTCAGCGCTGAGGTCGCGGCTTCAACCATATAAACGCTGGGCGGGAGGGAGGACCATTGATGACCGGAAGAGAGTTCCTGAACAACATTGCAAACGGATCCTCGGTATCAAGAATTCATCCCGGGCGCTGAAATACGGTTTGTCCTCGGTTACCGAATGGCGGCTGCCCGCATAGAGGATGTTCTTCCGGGAAAGCTGTGGGCGTACTCGGACGAAACCAGGAGGGGCAGCAAACGTCAGAAGGACCTCGCCGACATCATGCGGTTGGTCGAGATTCATCCGGAACTGAAGGTGTCGTTGCCTAGCCTGCATATCTCACCGGCTTTCGTCGCGAGGGCGGCGAGGTGCCGTGCACAGTGGGGTTTTCGACCCGAGGGGCGCGGACCGCGTACTTGCGGTACGTCGAGCACCGCGAGGCGAGAAAACACCGCTGGGCGCGGTGCATCGGCGCCCGGAGTAGAAAGTTGGTGAGATATGCAGGCTAGCACTGCTCGATTGAAGAACTGATACCGATCCGTGCGAGAAGAAGAATCCTTTGCGTTCTTGTGATGGGGTGGTGAGCGGAGAAGGGGAAGGGGATTCCCGAAGCGACCGAGAGTGCTGGTCGATGCCGCGCCCGGCCACGTCTGGATCTCACAGGGGCAAGCTTTCAACAAAGTCAAGAAAGTTTCTCCTGGCACCTGTATTTGTCCAGCTGCTCGTTCGAAAGATCGACGGTTCCGATGGCGCCACCTGCAGCGCTCGCTGAAAGCAAAACCTATCCCAATACATAACCGCCAACCATCAATTGATCTTCAAGAAAGAATGGAGTGCACAATGGCGCCAATGATCACAACCTCACAATGAATGTGAATGAAAACCAAGACCCGGTTTTGAGGCCGTGATCAGTGGCACCGTCTCCGGCACCGTCTCCGTCTAAAGAGTCACCGTGGAGTGTCGAGATTGCCGATGGAGCGCTCCACCGGACCGAGCGTTTCGTCCAGGAACTCGCTGATGATGGGGTTGCGGATCTCGACCGGCGGCAGGTGGCCGCTCTCGACCAACGCCAGTTGCTTGGGCGTACGAACGAGCTCGAAGAGAGCCCGGGCGTACGGTTCGTACGGGGATTCCTCGTCGAATTTTCCGGTCAGGACGAGCACCGGCCCACTGATCCGTGGTAAGAAGTTGACCGGATCCACCTCGGGAAGCAGGTCGATCGGTTCCAAACCGCCACCGACGAAAATGGACGACTGAATCCGGTCCTCGATGGCAGTGAGGATCAATGCTCGTAGACATGACCCCCAGCTGAAACCGATGTGGGCGATCCGGCCCATGTCGATCTCCTCTCGGGTCTCGAGGTAGTCGAGCCCCATCCGGAACTCGGTGACGCGGAAGATGATCAAGTTGCGTCTCTCGACGCTATTCCAGGGAGAGTTCTGATGGTCGGGGGGCCACTCCCTCTCGATGGCGCCCTTTGGGACCACGGCCATCACCGCCCTGCCCGCTTTGATCTGCGGCGCCAGGATAGCTTCCACTTCCTCGGCGGCCGTCCGGCCCATGAAAACGGTGGCGCTGACCACGTAGTTGATGCACTGGTACGGGGCCCGCGCCCGTTTCGGCAGGTAGAAGTAGGCGATGATCCGACTGTCGCCGAGGCCGGCGAAGGTCAGCTTTTCGCGCACCCAGTCGGGACCGTCGATCGTCTCGAGCACCTCGGCCACCGGAGGCGTTCTGTCGTATCGGTAGTGGCTCAGGAAGCCCCGATAGGTCGCGTCATCCACCGGCGTGAGTTCAGCAATCGATTGTTTCGGTTTGATGCGGCCGGACCCCTGATCAGCGGCCTCGCCCTCCGGCTTGCTCACACAACGGAGGCCGACGGTGTCCGAGGCGTCGAGCTCGGGGAGTACTCCGCCTGACGGGAACTGATAGGGCTCATCCGCCCACGAGCCCCCTGCCGTCGCCCGTCCTGGGCCGCGTTCGTTGAGACACCACTCTTCAACGTTCCCGGCCATGTTGTAAACACCGTACGGGCTCATTCCGAAGGGGTGGCTGTCAACGGGCGTGGTGTCGCGGCCGTGGTAGTTTGCCCGGCCCCCGCTCGGAGCGGCGGCGCTCATCAACCCCCACGGCATCACGTAACCCTCGAAGTGCGTGTACCGCCCGGCCCGCGCCGCCTTCTCCCACTGGTAGATCGTCGGCAGTGCTTTGCCCGCGTACTCGGCATAGGCGGCTGCTTCGTACCAGCTGATGCCAGTCACGGGGTGGCTTGCCTTGTCTTCCGGAAACTCCTGGTTGCTCCAACCCCGGGGCCCCGACAGACCACTTCGATCCCGGAACAGCGCCATGGCGTCGTCGTAGGTCATCTCCACGCCATCTCTGACGAAGGGATGCATCCAGTACGAGGGGTTCGAATAGCCGCCGGCGCGGATGAACGCCTGGTAATCCTCGTTGCTAACCTCGAATCTGTCGATGAAGAAGTCGTCGAGGGTGACGACGTCCATCCCCCCGAATCCGTACCCCCGGAGCCGGTAGGTGCCACCCGGCACCTGCACCATGTCGTCCGGCACGGTTCCTGCGACTGGAAGCGCTTCGGCCAAGACGATTTCCGGCTCAACACCGAGACGACCCTCGGCCCGGTTCAACTCGCTCGAGATCGTCCGCTCGAGCGTGACGAACCCATCCTTCTCCAACCAAAGACGGTGGCCCACGCGTGCGATGCGCAGGTCGACGACTGGCGAGGTTCCGACGAGGATTCTCGGGTGGGGCTCCTCGGTACCACCGGTGAATTGTTGGAGATAGACGTTGGCGCCGTCGGGTTCCGTGTTGATGGTGAGGACGTCGGAGAGGTCTGGCATGACGCGCTGAAGGGTCGGGTCGCCTGGAAGACTCTCTTCGATCCGAGTCGCCAGCTCGTACGCGTCGGTGTATCTGCCGTCGGTCGTCAGGCGTTCGAGCTCCGGCATCAACGCCCTGGCGCGCTCCACCTTTTGCCGGGCCCGGAAGGGCAGCCAAAACATTGCCCCGATCACAACGAGAGCCAGGGCCAGGGCGGCCATCACGGCGGGTCGTTTCAGATAGCGGAAAACCCTCCCATCGGCGGCCACACGAGCCGACTCCGAGAACTCACGAAGGGAGGTCCGAACCTCCGCGGCCGACTGCACCCTTGCCGCACGATCGACAGTCAGTAAGAGGTCCAGCAGGGTCTGCAGGTGCTTTGGGGCTGTGTCCAGGTGCTCACTCAGCGGCGGCGGCTTTTCGCTGAGGATGGCGCCTGCGGTCTCGAACGTGGTTGCTCTCATGAACGGATGCTTTCCGGTCAGCATTTCGTAAAGCATGACGCCGAACGAGAAGAGGTCCGACCGTACATCGACCGGCTTTCCCTGGAGCTGCTCCGGCGACATGTAGGGCACGGTGCCCACCGTCGTTCCCTCCCTCGTCAACTCCGAAAGCGTCACCTCCTGACTTTCTTCTCCAGTGGAGACCGGCTTTGCGAGGCCGAAATCCATGACCTTGACGTGTCCATCACCGGTCAGCATGACGTTGGCGGGCTTCAGATCCCGGTGGACGATGCCCGCCTCGTGGGCCGCGATCAACGCCTCGGCCATTTCCTCGGCAATTCGCAGAGCTTCCGACAGGCTGAGCTGGCCCGCGGCGAGCTTGTCCCGAAGCGTCTGCCCGGCTACCCGCTCCATGACGATAAAGGAGATGTCTTCCGATTCCCCCGTCTCGTGAATGTGACAGATGAAGGGGTGGTCGAGACCGGCCGCGGATTTCGCTTCCCGCAGGAAACGACGACGCGCGATCTCGTCGCCGCGCAGCTCCGGTGGCAGAAACTTGAGCGCCACCTTCCGGTCGAGGGTCGTGTCCTCTGCCAGGTAGACCTCACCCATGCCCCCCTGGCCCAGCATCTCCAGGATTCGGTACTGGCCGAATGTTCTGCCAATCATCGTTGGTATCCGTGTTGTTACAAATCGCTGTTGAGGATAACCGTGGAGGTCTCGGATATATTCGCGCGGCCAACTTCAGAGCTGGGAAAGGGTTCGGGCGGGCCATTGAGGAGCTCCTCAACCGAGAGATTGGCGCGAGACCCTCAACTGCGGAGCCCGGGTCTCAACACCGGTATCCGTTTTATTTGCTCTGTGCCTGGCCGTCTTTGCAGGAAGACTACCCGCGCGGAACCCTCGCCGGCAGCAGTTTCTGGCGCAACGCAGACCCCGCCATGGCCATCAAAACCGCGAGTGCCGTGTAAGCGGTTACCAGAACACCGGTGGGTAATGGTCGATCGACAAAAAACGCGACGCCCATGATCAGGGCGGGGAGTATGGAGCCGATGGCGGTCAGCCACGCCCAGCGGCGATTGCGGCACGCGAGGCCAACAACGACACCGCTGAGGGCGATGAGCGCCGGCAGGTGGAGGAGTGTCGAGCGCCGGATCGAACCGTCGAAAACATCGATCCGTTCGTCGAGGGTCAGGCCGTCCTCGGCGGCCGCGCGCGCGTCTGCGCGGATCCGCTGGGTCTCGGTACCGTCAAGTTGGTTCATCGCCACGGTCACGAGTAACGCCACCACTGCGGCGAGGAAGAGGTCGGGCACCACGGATCGAAGCCATTTCTTCATTCTCTTACCTAACATTTATCTCTATCCCTTACTTCCAGGATCCCACATCTCCGACCTGTTTACGGTGTGCAGCATCACGTCGTTGCGACCCGGCACCGAGAACAAGGGGAAGGTGTGCCAGGGCAGGCCCTCAGACCAGCCGTCCCGCAAACTCCCCGGCTGAGCGCACAAAGATGCAGGTGTTGAGTCCTCCGGCGAGCTTGATGATGCGATCGGCGTACTCCGACTCTCCTCCGTGTTTGGGCTCCTTGAGACCCAGGAAGACGACATCGGCGTTGGCGCTGATCCGGTGGAGGATCTCGGTAATGCTGAGCTCGTCGGGTTTGACGAGGACCTCGGTCTCGGCGCCGATGCGAGCCTCCGGGAGCAGCTTGGCGAGTCCCTCCAGCTGCAATTGGCGCTCGTCTTCGTCGCGGGCCACCGAGCGCACAAAGATCTTCGAGTTCCTCCACTCCGGGTTGAGCTGGAGAAGGTGGGCCAGGAGCAGCATGAGATCCCCGTTGTTCTGGAGTCCTCCCCACCAGATGTCGATACGTTTCTCGCTGCCCGGCTCGTGAGCCCAGTTGAGCCTGGTAATGATCGTGTTCTTGCGCGCGTAGGACATGGCACGCATGATCCGAAGCTGGGATTCGAGCCGTTCCTTGCGCCGCGACCACCCGAACATCACGGTGTTGGAGTGGAGCCCCGCGATACCGTTGGCCTGGGCCACGTCGAGCACCCCGGTTTCGAAATCGGAGACGACGTCCACCTCTGGGAATGCAACGACTCCGGCCTCCTCGAGCTCGAGATCCATCTCATACCGGAGCTGGTCGACCTCGAGCAGCTTTTCGAGATCTCCGACCACCAGGCGGCACACCGTCACAACCCCGCGGTCCTGGTTGAACCAGGATGCGACCCGGACGAGGTTGGCCCTCTTCCCGGGATCGCCGGCAAAGAGCAGGATCTGCGGGCGCCAGTTTCGTGGGTCGAGTTCGTGGTTGCGGAGTTTGAGAAGCGACCAACGCGCGAGCGCAACCCACAGACCGGCGCGGACGTCGCCCCACTGCTTGCGCATTGCCCGCCGACGGAGATAGGCGTAGAGCGCGCTTTCGAGAACTACCGCCGCCAGGCACGCCCACGGGCTGATCAGGAACATCACCACGATGGCGCCGATCGAACCAAGCAGCGACACATACCAGGGCACCCTGATGGTGGGCCGGTAGGAGGGATCACCGACCAGGCTCTCGAGGGCCGAGGCGAGGTTGATGGTCACGTAGAGGGTGAGGAAAAGAATGGTGACGAACTGCGCCACCGCGTTGAGGCCGCCGAGGCCAACCGCGGTGAGCGCGATGGCGCCCGATACCCAGGTCGCAATGGTGGGTTGGCCGGTCGGTGACAGACGGGCGAGGAAGGAAGGGGCAAGACCGTCGGCGGCCAGCGCCTGCAAAACTCGTGGTCCGCCGAGAACGCTGCCGAAGGCCGACGACAGAATCGCGCCCCACAGACCCGGGAAGACCAACCACGGCCCGAAAATCGCGATGCTCGTCCACACAACTCCCGGCACCGCCAGCTCTTCGGGCGAGACCCGGGTGGTGATGGCCAACAGGAACGGTACTGCCAGGTACACGGCAGTACCGGTGGCAACCGCCGCCAGGGTGCCACGTGGGATCGAGTGGCGGGCGTCCTTGAGATCGCCGCTCATGCCGATGCCGGCGGTGAAACCTGTCACCGCCGGGAAGAAAACGGCGAAGACATACCAGAAGCCCTGCGGGGCGGTGCGCAGCGTGACACCAAACTCGGGAGTGCGGGTTCCCTCGGCGAGCGCGCCGATCGTCAACGCCACCAACGAGGCACCGACCGCAACCATAATTGGGATCTGCAGCTTGAGGGCGAGCTCAGCGCTCCTGCCTGAAACGACGGTGATGATGATGATGATCACCGCCGCCATGATCTGCGGTGCGGCGCTCGGAATTTCGCCCCAGGCAGCGGGCCATATAGCGAGAATCGCCTCCACCAGACCGAAGCTGTAAAAGGTGATGCTCAGAGTCCGGCAGAGGAAGAGGGGGATGCCGATGGCGCCGCCGAGCTCGAGCCCGAGACTGCGCGAGATCATGTAGTACTCGCCGCCGACTCCGACCGTCATGTTGGTGGCCACAGCCGACGCCGACAGCGCGGTGATGAAGGTGATCGAGCTCGCCAGCAGCACCACCAGCAGGGTCACCGGAAGGCCGAGATTGCCGACCACCCATCCGAAGCGGAGGTACATGATGAGGCCGAGGATGGTCAGCACGCTCGGAGTGAATACGCCGAGGAATGTCCCAAATTTGAGGGTAGGCTGTTGCGCCGAGGCGTCGGTCGTCATGTCCCTCCACGTCGCTGACGGTTATTCAACGCTACACCAGTCTGCGCGATCTCGGAAAAAACCCTGGCAGTTCATCCGCCTGCGATGGCGCGCCCGGCGAGGCGGCCGGTGAGAACACAGCTGCCGAG
>Ga0255054_10000218_pt1 | contig 33234 bp, 33 predicted proteins | sample JV7_2_23_MG_FD_188634 | JGI IMG/M metagenome (GOLD analysis project Ga0255054, IMG submission 188634) | Seawater microbial communities from Jervis Inlet, British Columbia, Canada - JV7_2_23 | ecosystem: Environmental > Aquatic > Marine > Inlet | place: Canada: British Columbia | collected... | reverse complement strand
AAGATGGGTCAGGGGAAGCATCGCCGACAAGATTCTGCACTCTTCAACTGTCCCGGTATTAATCGTACGAGCCCCTGCTTCGGAAGAAAAGTTCTAAAACCGACTCCTCTACAAACCGAGATAAGTTTTTCGAATATGCGGATTTTCCAGAAGTTCCTTTCCTATTCCGCTGAGCACGATTTGCCCGTTTTCCAGGACATACCCTCGTCCTGAAACCTTAAGGGAGTGGAAAACGTTTTGTTCGATTAATAAAATGGATGTTCCTTGCCGGTTGATGCTTTCAATGATTTGAAAAATGGTGCCGACCAATAGGGGTGCCAGGCCTAAAGACGGTTCGTCAAGCATCATCAGCGCAGGCAGCGACATAAGTCCGCGGCCCATTGCCAGCATTTGCTGTTCACCGCCGCTCAAAGTCCCTGCTTTCTGATCTATCCGTTCTCTCAATCTGGGGAAATAGCCGAACACCTGTTCAATGGTTTCATGTCGCACTTTTTTGCTGTGTGGAAACTGGGCGCCCATTTCCAGGTTTTCCAACACTGTCATGGTGGCGAAAATCTGTCGACCTTCAGGAACATGGCTGATGCCGTGTTCGACGATGTGAGATGATGCTGCACGTGAAATGTTTTTATCGTTAAAAGTGATCTCTCCGTCCCGGGGCCGGAGGATGCCGGAGATCGTTTTTAACAGGGTCGATTTTCCTGCTCCGTTGGAACCGATCACCGATACGATTTTCCCTTGCTTGACATTGATGCCGACACCTCGCAGGGCTTGAAGATCACCATAATATACATTGATTCCGCTAACCTTGAGCACTCAAAAACTCCTTACCTAGGTAGGCTTCAACGACCTGTTTGTTTTTGACCACTTCGTCCGGGGGGCCTTCTGCAATCTTCACGCCGTAATTGATAACAATCACCCGATTGGAAAGGGCCATCACACCCCGCATCACATGCTCGATTAAAAAAATACTGATTCCCTGCCGGTTGATTTTCTTTAACAGCACGATCAGTTCATCCACCTCGGTTGGATTCAATCCGGCCATGACTTCATCTAACAGCAGGACTTTCGGCTTTGTGGCCAGCGCCCTGGCCATTTCCAGCCTTTTTCTTCTGGGCAGCGGCAGTTCAGACGCCGGTCTGTCTTTAACGTCTTCAAGTCCCACCAGTTCTAAGATGGACATTGATTGGGCTTTGGCCTTTTTTACCGATTTTTCCTTGACCAGCGCTCCAACCATGATGTTTTCCAAGACTGAAATTGTCAGAAACGGTCTGACTATCTGAAAGGTGCGGGCCAGTCCAAGCTGTGAAACCACATGCGGTTTAAGATCGGTTATGTCTCTTCCATAAAATATGGTCTGCCCTGAATCCATGGGTAAAAACCTGCTCAGGCAATTAAATACAGTGGTCTTACCTGCGCCGTTAGGGCCGATCAGCCCCAAAATTTCTCCTTGCCCTAAAGACAGATCCAGATCTGAAACAGCCTTAAGGCCTCCAAAGCTTTTACTCAAAGCATTTGTTTCAAGCGCGTTCATTTGCTTTCGTCTTCCAGCTTTAAAATAGGGTTTAACAATTTTTGAACGTAAACCAACACACCACGGCGCATAAATAAAACAATCAACACTGTTAATATTCCGTAAAGCACCAGATGCAGGCCTTCAAGCCCGCCTTTACTAAAATAGACTCGCGATATTTCAGACAGCGGCGTTAAGATGAACGAACCAAGCACCGGGCCGAGAACCGTGCCCATACCGCCCACAATCGGCCGCAGAATAAGCTCAATTGAAAAATTCATGCCGAACATAATATTTGGATGCAGGTAGTAGATAAAGTTTGCGTAAAAAGTTCCGCCCAGGGAGGTCATAAAGGCTGATATCCCCAGTGCGATCATGGAATATTTAAAGGCGTTGACCCCCAGTGATTCCGCCGCTTCCTCGTCTTCACGGATAGCAACCATAAATCGTCCTATGCGTGAAGTTTCAATAAGCCGCGTAACAATCACAGCCAAAACCATAAAACATAAAGAAATATAGTAGTAGGCTTTGTTTCCGCGAAATTGAAAATTCTTAAACGATGGTGAGAAATCCAAAAAAATTCCCGAAAAAGACCCTAAAGCCTCAATATGAGAAACAAGCAGCCTTGTTATTTCGGCAAAAGCAATAGTCAATATAACGAAATAAACTCCGCGCAGCCCAAACCTGAAACCTAAAAAGCCAAGGAACATGGAAATAATAACGGCCAATCCGCCGCCGATAAACATACCGATCCATGGACTCAGACCGTAAGTTTGAGCCAGATAGGTTGATGTATATGCACCGATTCCCAAATACAAAGCATGGCCAAGTGAGATGTGGCCGGTGTAACCTGTCAGAATGTTCCATGACTGGCCGATATAGGCGAAAAAAAAGATCATTACAAAAATACCTAAAACGTATTTATCCAGAAACAGCGGGAGGATAAGCAATATGGTCAGAAGCAGGGCCAGAAAGACGTATAACCTTTTCATTTGTGGCCCTTTAGCAGACCTTGCGGCCGGAACAGCATGATTATTATAAGCAAGATAAAGCTTACCACCTGCTTCATGGTCGGTGGAAGCACAAGAATGGACAAAGATTCGGCCAGACCAAGTATTAGCCCTCCAAGCAAGGCGCCCCAAAGGTTTCCCATACCGCCCAGTATAACCACTACAAAAGCGGTTAAAGTAAAGTCGTGTCCCATGTGGGGTGACACGGGCATTAAAGGTAGAAGCAACGCGCCGGCCGCGCCGGTAGTGGCCGCCCCCAGGCCAAATGCGAAATTGTTGATTCGGTTTACATTTATGCCCACCAGCACCGCACCGGTGCGGTTGTCCGCAGCTGCCCGAATGGATTTGCCAATGTTCGATTTTTTCAAAAACAGAAAAACGCCCAGAGTCAGGACTATGGCCAAAACAAAGGCGATCAGCTTTGATCCGTCAATCATGATCTTATCGATCCAGATTGTGGAAAGGTTAAAAGCCGTTTCCGGGCTGCGGTGATCCGGTCCCCATAACATCAGAATCAGGTTCTCCAAAACAAGACCTACCGCCACTAAAGGCACAACTTGCATGGCTTCCGGAAAATCCAGTATTCTGTTGACCGTTGAAGATTGCAGCAGATAACCCATGGCGAAAAGAATGCAGGCGCCGGCGATAAAATTTAAATAAGGGTCAATACCAAGCAGAACCAAAATCCAGTAAGATATATACATTCCCAGGACAATCATCTGTCCATGGGCGAAATTGATAATCCCCATAACTCCGAAAATAAAAGAGAGACCCACGGCGATGAGGCCGTAGATCCCTCCCAGTAGAACACCCTGGACCGCTAGCTGAAGACCCAGGGTCATTTGATCCATATTATATTAACCTCTTTCCCACAATTGCGGTGCCGGAAATACAATCTTATCCGATTGGGCGAAACTCTTTGGCAGCACGATCTTCGCCTTTTTGAGCGGGTCGTTATCGGGCTGGATCTGAATGAGAGCCGTTCGAGCGCCGGTGTTGTCTCCCTTGGCGTCAAACTTGATCGGTCCTCCAACCAGCGGGTGATCGGCTATGTTGGTCTTTTTCAAAGCAGCCACGATGTCATCCGGCTTGGTGGAAGCGGCTCTTTCAAGCACGTCGGCAATGACCAGGATTCCGGTGTAAGCATAAGCGCTGTTTGTATCCAGAAATCTGCCGTGTTTTTTCAGGTAATCCGCATTGGCCTGTTTGTAAATTGGACTGGTCGGGTTAATCCAGGGCAGGTTTACCATGACGTAATGGAGCAGCTTGCCAAGGTCCTTGATAACTTCCTGTTCGTACCAGCCGGGCGAGCCGGGACCAAAAATGCCCATCAGCTCAACTCTCTGCTTAAACAATTCCCTGACCAGAAGCACAGAATCGCCAGGTCGTGAAACCGGGAAAATAATATCCGGCCTGGCAGCCTTTATTTTGGCCACTTCGGCTGAAAGGTCTTTTATGCCCAGCGGAAACTGAACTCGCTCTACGATTTCAATGGGCAAACCCGACTTTTGAAGAAACTTTATGAATCCGCCAGACATGCCCTTACCGAACGGGTCTGCGGTGTTTGTCACCACTGCCCGTTTTGGCATGACACCGCTTGATTCGGTTACCATTTTCAAGTATTTGATTGCACCGCCTATAAGCCCGCCGGCGGTAATAAACACCCGGAAGGTATATTTGTAGCCCTTCTTGGTGATGGCGTCCAAAGCGGCTACGTCCATGACAAAAGGCACCTGCCGCTGCTCGCAAAGCGTGGCGATTGCCATGGCTGCTCCCGACTGGAACGGACCGACAATCAAGCTGGCGCCGTTATTGATCAGGCGGTCTGCTTCCGTCCGCCCAACAGCCGGCTTGGTTTCTGAATCGCCTAAAAGCAGTTCCAGCTTTGCGCCGCCCATAGCCTTAATTCCACCGTTGGCATTGATGTAATCCACAGCCATCAGATTGGCTCGCCGCTGGCCCTGTCCGATCACGGCCAGTGGCCCAGTGACCGGTTGGACCGAACCTATTTTGATTGTTTTTGGAGCCGCTCTGAGAAGCATGGGCACACCAAAATTCGCGGTAGCCATGCCTATCCCAAGTAGTCCGGTTTTCTTGATAAAACTCCTACGATCCATAGTCTTTTTTTTGACTGCCATTTCTTTCCTCCTTTTTGGTAAAATGTAAATGATTACCCAGCTTTCCGATTTTCAGATCCCAAATATGTTCGCAATGCCTCGGCCATGGCTTTTAAGTTGCCAATAGGAGTATGCGGAGCCAGGCCGCCGGCCGCAGATAGCAGGAATCGGCCCCCTGTTGCTCCCTTTTTCAAACATTCCATAACCGCGCTTTTGACTGCTTCAGGTTCATCATCAAGCAGCACTGCAATCGGGTCGATATTGCCCATCAGGGTCATCGAGTTTCCTAAAGCTTGCTTTACCGGAGTCAGCGGCCCACCAAAATTAAAAATATCAAAACCCAGCTCCCCCAATTTGTGGACATAACCAATGGGGTATTCATTATGGTACAGGGCCATAGCTTCCGGAAATTGATCCAAAACCTCTTTGGTATACGGCGCCCAAAATTCATCGAACATAGCCGGGCTGATCTGGCCCGGAAGATGATCCGCCAGCGAAAATCTTTTCAGAGGTCCATTGACGTCTCCTTGGGCTTTAAGCCATATGATGACAGACTCCGTCATCACCTTTAACAACTCATGAACTTTCGCCGGTTGAGATGCCAGGCTCACAAAAAAATTTTCATGCCCCATTATAACAGCCGCAAGCTCTACCGGGCCGAACGAAGCGGCCACGCCGTTTAGGTAACCGTATTCATCAATAACGTCGGGATCCGCATTTTCATGAAAATATTGGTATTCGCTTATGGCTATGGGCATAAACCCGTCTTTCTTTGGGTTCGGCGGTCTGAGGGCTACGGCTTCAGACAAAGACGATACAGCGGGAAGGGCCATTGGAGCCGATCCGTTTGGCCATGTAATTGGACAGCCAAAGGCCGAAGGTTCACAAAGAGCGCCATAGTCCGCCCAAATACCCGGGAAGCATATGAAATCCGGAAAAAGCCGCTGGAAGTCCAACTGGACCTTTAGTTTTGTTTGGGCATTTGTGTAATACTGCTTGAGGTCAATATTGAATATTGAATTGAGAAACGGGGCTGTGTTCCAAATGGCTGCCATTACATCGGTTGTGGTTCTCCCGGCCACAATATCTTCAAACCGCCTGCCGAATGTTTTAGACATAAAGCTCCTCCAAGCATAACCGGCGGTTTGATTGCGATCCCAAACAACGGTTTGCGCGCTTGAATAAGAAAAGAATTGGTATGACTTGGCGCCGCCGTATCATTTATATTTTCAACCATTTGAATTAACCAAAATTTTAAGAAGAGAATAAATTCTATATGAATCTGTGTATCTTGCACAAACAGCAATCAAAACACAATAAAAAAACTATTTATTTAAATCACGAGCGGCCGCCGATCAGGGAAGTGCCTTCGGCCCACTCAAGGGCCTCAGATTCCCTGATTTGATCAGCAGCCATCTCTTTATAGGCAGCATACATATCTTTTTTAACAACATGCGGACGAACTAATTCTTCGATAAAACGGCTGATTTTTCGTGGTCCAATGACTGTTCGTAAGCCTTCATAAACTTCTTTGTTTATGGTCACTGTGAGTTTCTTTTGCACTACAAGCACCTCCTTAAATGTTACACGTATAATAATACGTATAGCCTTTGGGGGTTAAGAGGCAAAAAATATTGTTACATGGCCGGAACGATCAGCCACCATCAGTAGAACTGGTGGTATGAGGAAGGCCCCTAAAAGGGGCCGTAATTTTCTTGGATGTTAGACAGGATTTACAGGATTGACCGGAATCTTTGCCTGGTTGCCGGGGGCAAACAGCCATCGCCTGTGGCGAGGAGTAAGCTTCTGCTCTATCTGGCCCGGCTTCCGGCCGGGATAAATAATCTTGTAAATCCTGTAGATCCTGTCTAATGTTGTTTCTATTTTCGCAGGAAATGGTAGAACCTTTTTAATTCTCCCCGGCAGAGCCGGTGGATTAATTATGATTTAGTATATGTTTTATTTTATCACTGCGAGGGAATATATGTCCTTTTTAAAAATATTTTCCGGTAAAACAGCCGAAGATCTCGAAACAAAGGGCGACGAATTTGCCGGGTTTGAACTCTGGGGCAAAGGTAAATTGATGTATGAGAGGGCTTTGGACAGGCTGGAAAAAGCATCACCGCAAAACCTGGATTTGAAAACACGGCTTCAAGAAAAAATCCGCCAAACCAGGGAAGCACTGGCGTATAATCATAAACAGAATGCAGAAGAGATGATAGAGGGCGGATATCATGAAGAGGCTCGGCCGGCAGTTGAACTGGCCCTCGAGCTTACCGAAAATTTGGAGCTGAAAAGAGAACTTGAGCGAATGTTTAAGGAGATCGAATATCACCAAGGAAAGAAGATCCAAGCGGATTTGCCTTCTTTCAATGACGAAGAGGAAGAAACGGTCGAGCCGGTATTCAATGAAGAGGGAGACGAATATTTTAAATCGTTGTGTAGCATTTTGCCCGAAGAGGTTCAGAAAGCCTATTTGGGTTACAATGAAAGTTTTAGGGCCGGTTATCTTGCATTAAATCGTGGTGATTTTAAAATAGCTGCAGACTACCTATCCCGCGCCTTGGAAGAAAATCTGTCTTCGGATAGCTATATCCCACTGGAGTTGGCCACCGCATATCTGAATCTGGAAAAACCACGTGAAGCGCAAAGCCTGCTGGAATCTTTTCTTCAAAGCCATCCGGACGCTTTACCCGCATACCAGCTCTTATGTGAAATTTTCTGGGAAAGCAAACGCTTTGAAGAGGCTGAGGCCCTTCTATCATCCATACCCGAGGATTTGACGGAGTCCGTTGCTGTCACAATATTAAGAGGCGAAACCCTTTTCCACGCCGGAAGCTATTCGGAGGCCAAAGCATTTTATCGCAATTTTTTAGAAACCTACGGTTGGAATGAAACCGTAGCACGTGCCTTGGCAAAAACCCACGAAGCCCTGGCCGAACAGACCGACGCCCGTAACCTATATCGGGAAATTATGGAACATTGCAGTAGCTGCCGTGCACCCGTCGACCCGTTTATCAAGCAAAAGTACGCGGATCTTTGTATTGAGTCTGGTATGTATAATACTGAAATTTTGGAACTCTATCTGTCCCTGGCCCAAGATATACCGGATAACGCAGCACATTATTATGAAAAGATCAGCCAGATCTATGCTGTTTTGGGCAATGAGAAGGAAGAGAGACGATTTCGATCATTCGCAGCAAAGGCCGAGGGTGAAAACCCGTAAAAGGCAACGAAATGATATTTGAACCTGATTTCAAACCACCGTCCGGGCGATACGTATCAACCCTGTGGTTTATCTTTGATAAAGGCAAACTCCTGATGAAGATTGAGGGGGATAACTATCGTATTCCCGAAACATCCGATTTGGAGAAATATAGACTCTCGCCGAGCAAAAAACAGTACTTCGGGACCCATGATCAACATCTCTGCTATGCCGCCGAACTGAATCAAATCGATCTAGCGGCGAAGGGCTTTAAATTTAAAAACTTGCGTTCACTTTTTGGCTTTATTGATGAAGATTTGATCTGGATTTCAGGTCGTGCCAATCATCTGGTATCCTGGAGTAAGGCCCACCAGTATTGCGGCAGCTGCGGCTATCGCACCCGAGATAAACCAGACGAGCGGGCTAAAATCTGCCCCCAGTGCGGGCTGATTAATTATCCTCGGCTTTCTCCAGCCATCATTGTTGCCGTCCTCAAAGAGAATCAAATTCTCCTTGCCCGAAATAAGCGATTTAAAATTCCATTTTACAGTGTTCTGGCCGGCTTCGTAGAGCCGGGTGAGACATTGGAGGAATGTGTTGAAAGAGAAGTTTTAGAGGAGGTCGGAATCACCGTAAAAAATATTCGGTATTTCGGCAGCCAATCCTGGCTGTTTCCGGATTCTTTGATGGTCGGTTTTGTGGCGGAGTACGCGAAAGGAGACATCACGGTCGATCGTTCGGAGATTGCCGATGCAGCCTGGTTTTCAAAAGACAACCTTCCGTCTGTTCCCCCAAAAATCAGCATTGCCAGACAATTGATCGATGGTTTTATTGAGAATCAATATTGATACCCCGCTTTGGACCAAAACAGCCTGAATTTACACTTGCCTTCAAAACCCTCTCCAGATTGGCCGGCAAGCTGTAAATTCTCTCCCCCAGGGCATCTGATATTGCATTGAGCACAGCAGGGGCTGTGGGAATCAGTGCCGGCTCTCCCACCCCCTTTGCCCCAAAAGGTCCGGAAGGCTCTTCTGTTTCCACGATGATGGGGATGACCTCTGGCATGTCTGCACAGGTGGGGACAAGATAATCCTTTAGCGTCTCGGTAAACCCCGGCTTATATTCCTCCATCAAGGCAAACCCAATCCCCATGGCAACCCCTCCACAAATCTGACCTATAACCCCTTCGGGGTAAATGGCCTTCCCCACATCATGGGCCGCCACGATTTTCTCCACCTTCACCTCGCCTGTCAGTGTATCGACGTTCACCAGGGCCATATGACCGGCAAAGGCATACGTGGCATAGGGGACCCCCTGGCCTGTTTCCGGATCCAGCGGAACAGTCATCGGGTCAAAAAATCCGTGATAAACCAAAGGAATGCCCTTTCCGTGTGCTTGATCGACCAAATTTGAAAACGGTATTCTTTTTGTCTGATTGTTTGAAATTACAACAAAACCTGAATCAAAAGACAGAGATGATTTGGGAACATCTAGCGTATCGGACGCCTCTGCCAAAAGCATTTCGGCGAGCTTTTCAGCCGCATCTTTGACGGCGTTTCCCGATATATAGGTCTGGCGACTGGCAGAGGTTGCTCCCGCGCTGGTGGTTCTTTTTGTATCGGCCGCCACGATCCGTATCTGATTGGGTTCAATGCCCAGGATCTCTGCCACAATCTGGGTTAGTGTGCTGGTCGATCCTTGTCCGATGTCCGCACAACCGGTATAAAGGGTCGGCACCCCATCCGGATCGATTTCAATCCTTGCGGTAGAGGGATTTTTAACGCCTGTATTTCCAATCCCATAGAACATGGCCCCGATACCGATCCCCCGTCTTTGAAACTGCGGCGTTTCGGCGCCCTTCCATTTTTCCTTTGCCTGCTCATAATGGGGCTGAAGGGCTGCCAGACATTTACCAATTCCCACGCTTGCAACCAGGGACTGTCCTGTTCCGGTTTCAGAACCGACCTTCAATACATTGATCCGTCGGATCTCCAGAGGGTCGATGCCGAGTTCCTCCGCAAGCAGGTCGAGTTGGGATTCATGGGCAAAGGCCATCTGTGGAACGCCAAATCCCCTCATGGCCCCACAAATCTGCTTGTTGGTATAAACGGAGAGAACATCAATCTCCACGTTATCGATTTCATAGGGTCCGGTTGCGTGAACAGCGGATCGAGAGGCAACGGCAATACCGTAGGAACCGTATGCTCCTGTATCACAAACAATTCGGGCTTTCATGGCTTTCAGCTTTCCCTGACCGTCGGCACCGGTTTTCATGGTTATGGTCAGGGGGTGCCTTTTGGCAGTAACTAAAAAAGCTTCCTCTCTGCTGTATACATAGCGTACCGACCTTTTTAAGTGATAGAGGCCGAGTCCGATAAAACCTTGGACATTGAGATCGAGTTTGGAACCAAACCCCCCTCCGGTGGCGGCCTGGATGATCCGAACCTGTTCACTTTCAAGCCCCAAAAGGTCGACCACTTCTTTATGATCGTAGTGGGGATTCTGGGTGGACGCATAGATGACCAGGGTTCCGTCCTTTTCCACATATCCGGCCCCTGCATCCGGTTCCAGATAGGCATGCTCCAGCGGAGCGGTCCTGTAAGTCCTTTCAACAACCGCCTTACACCATTGAAAGGCTTTTTTTGCATCCCCTTTTCGTATTTTGCGGCTGTAGAGTAGATTTCCTTTTTTATGAATTTCGGGCGCCCCCTCTTCGAGGGCCTCTTCAGGGCTAAAAACCGCCTGGAGTTCCTCGTATTTCACCTTGATAGCGCTCAAAGCCTTTTTTGCAACCGCCTCAGTTTCCGCTGCAATCAGGGCAATGGCATCTCCTATAAAGCGGACCTTGTCTGGGGCAAGAAGAGGATGATCCTTGTTTATGGCCCCCAGCAAATTTTTTCCCGGTATATCTTTTGCGGTAAAAATCCCGACAACACCCCCAACCTGAAGCGCCTCTTCAAGCTCAAGCCCCAGAATTTTCGCATGTGCTTTGGTACTTCTCAACGCCTGGAGCAAAACGGGTTGCCCCACATCCAGATCGGCAGCGAACACCGGATCTCCTTTAAGCCTTTCAACCGCACCGATCCTGGGAAAGTTTTTTCCAATAGCCTTGTATTCGTTATTCATGTTTCACCAGGGGAAAAAGCATCCGCATAAAAAGTCCTTGAACCGCCCTTTCTTTGTATACCGTTGAGGATCTTATGCCGGATGTCTCAATCATCTTGTTTACAACCATCTGACCTGCCTCCCATAACAATGTCTCGCTCGGCACTTTTCCGATAAGTAAATTTTCAACATCCGTCGATCTTTGGGGTGTTGGGGTGCATGACCCCAAAGCCAAACGCATGAACGTGATCTTGCCTTCCACATCCTTTTCGGCCATAACAGCCATGCTAGCTCTGGATATAGCCAGTTCTTTTCGCCTCCCGATCTTCTGAAAATCTGAAAACAGATTCTCTTTCGGTTTGAGCATAAAACAGACAACCATCTCCTCCGGATCAATGGAACTCCTATAGGGTCCGGTGGGAACATCCTGGATCGGTATGGTTCGTTCCCCACCGGAATTTTTTAGAACCACCTTTGCCTCATGGATGATAAGCGGCGGCACCATATCTCCACACGGTGAGCAGTGGGCCACATTTCCCCCAATGGTCGCCACGTTTCTTATCTGTTTGCTCGCAAACTTATAGGACGCTTTCTGGAGAGTGGGGGCAAGCCGGGTGAGGATCGGAGAGGTATATATATCGGAAATGGTAACCCCGGCTCCTATCCTAAGTCCGCCGTCTTTGATCTCAATTCTTTTCAGTTCAGGCAGACGGCTGACATCCATAAGGTATTTTGGTTTCAGTTCCCCGGATCGCAAATTGACCATGACATCGGTGCCTCCTGCAACAATCGAGGTCTCTTTGCCGTGATCCCCCAGGAACTCAAGCGCATCATCCAGTTTTTTCGGTCTGAGATAAAAAAGATCCGCCCCCATTATTCCTTCTCCTCGGAAAGCTGGTTTGCCGCGTCTTCGATAGCGGAAACGATATGCCGATAGCCGGTACAGCGGCAAAGATTTCCTGAAATTCCTTTGACAATCTCTTCTCGGTTCGGATTGGGGTTTTCTTTTAAAAGGGCATGGGCGCTCATCAAAACACCCGGTGTGCAGAATCCGCACTGGACCGCATGATGTTCCAGGAAGGCCTCCTGAAGGGAATTCAGACCCTCAAATTTTGCCAGACCCTCAACGGTCATAACCTCCCGGCCGTCAAGCTGGGCGGCAATCATCAGACATGCATTCACCGCCTTTTTGTCAACTACGATCGTACAGGCGCCGCATTCTCCTATGGCGCATCCTTCTTTTGTTCCTTTGAGGAACAACCGTTCTCGGATAGTATGCAGGGCGGTTTCTCCGGCCGTCACTTCCACCTCAACCTGTTTCCCGTTTAGGATAAAACAGATCGGCACCATATGTTGTTCGAGTTTCACTTTTGTTTTCTATCTCCTGTTTTTGATCTTTAGAAAAACAAATTCTTTCCTAGTTGTTTTTGGAGGGCAAATATTTTCCCTGTCCGGCATGACCACCGATTTTCCCCTCCTCCATAATACAGACTTTTTTTGATTTTCCGGAACAATGTCAGTCAAATTAAGGTTGCGTGTCAAGAAAAAATACCTGCCGGTTAAGCGGTCCCGCCAAACAGCCGCGTTTAGTCCAAATTTTAAAAGGATTTTAGGAATGTGCTCATATAAATTTACCTAAAAATGAATATTGACCCCTCGGGTTATTTTCCATATTGTTTTAAACCGAAACAGCGAACGCATTCCCCACAGCTTGCCGAAGCGAAGCGAAGACTTGCCCGCCTTTGGAGGAGGGCTTATTCGCCTCTGGAGAATCCCACCATTCGGGGCTGCAGGGTTGTTTAATTTATAAAACGAAAATGGAGACTTTGTCATGCATGTTGAAGAAGCGATCAGAAAGCGCCTGAGTATTCGGCGTTATGCTGAAACATCGATCCCTGATAAACATCTCAAGACCCTTCTTTTGGCCCTTCAACTGGCCCCTTCAGCAAACAATCTTCAGAACTGGGAATTTATTTTTGTCGGCGATCCGGAATTGAAACACGAACTCATCCCAGCCTGTTTTAACCAAAAATTTGTGCGCGATTGTGCATATTTTATTGCAGGTATAGCAGACCCTGCTTTAAAGTGGCACATGGTGGACATTGCGATTGCCCTCACCAATTTTACCCTTCAGGCAACGGAATTGGGTTATGGGACCTGTTGGATCGGTGCGTTCGATGAATCAAGTATAAAAGAGATCCTGGGAGTGACCCGGGAAAAGAAAGTCGTAATCTGTATGACATTTGGAATGTCGGAGGGAAAACATGTCCATAGGCGCCGGAAGGCTGTTAAAGATTTTGTATCCCTCAATTATTATGGTCATAGCTGGGACGGTAGCGTTACCTGATTCCTTATTCGCTTGCCCTTTAAATAATTTTTCACTATAAACCCCTGACCCTCATATTCACGCAGATATCAAATGGATCCTTTCCATCTGATCTATCCAACTCATTTTACGTTAACATAGGAGGCAATTTATGAATCTTCATCGACCGAATGCAAACGAAGTTCTTCAAACAAAAAACCGATCCCGTAATGTGGCTCCCCAATCAGGTATTTGTAGCAGATGCCTGGACGGTTGTAAGGGAAACTGCGATATGTTTCAGGCGACCTTCAGGGGAAGAGAGCTGCTTTATCCACAGCCTTTCGGTAAAGTCACCGCAGGAGCAGACAAAGATTATCCGGTTGATTACTCCCATCTGAATATCATGGGGTATGCCCTCGGCGCAAAGGGTATCGCCCCCGATCCCGATATAGCCACATTTCCCGCTGTAGATACCGAAACATCATTCGGTTTTAGCCAAAAGATAAAGATGAAGGTGCCCATATTTACTGGAGCTCTAGGCAGCACTGACATTGCACGCATAAATTGGAATCATTTTGCCGTCGGCGCCGCAATCAGCGGTATCAGCCTGGTATGCGGCGAAAATGTTTGTGGAATTGATCCGGAACTGGAACTTGATCGCCAAGGAATGGTGACAAAATCTCCGGAGATGGATCGTCGCGTAAAAACGTATCGCAGGTACCACGAAGGTTACGGCGATATTCTGGTTCAGATAAATGTGGAAGATACCCGCAACGGTGTGGCTGAATATGTCATCGAAAAACTCGGCGCAGAAACCATCGAATTAAAATGGGGTCAGGGAGCAAAGTGCATCGGGGGCGAAATCAAGGTAAACTCTTTGGAGCGGGCGATAGAATTAAAAAACCGCGGCTATATCGTCACTCCCGATCCTGAAAACCCTGCTTTTCAGGCAGCGTTTAAAGCCGGTCCGCTGAAACAATTTGAGAGGCATTCGCGTTTAGGATTTATCGATCAGGAAAACTTTATGAAAGAGGTGGAACGGCTGCGCAGTCTAGGCGCTAAACGTATAACGCTAAAGACAGGGGCGTATCCGATGCGAGAACTGGCGATGGCCATCCGATGGTCCGGTGACGCCAACCTCGACCTGTTAACCATCGATGGTGCCCCGGGTGGAACCGGGATGAGCCCTTGGCGTATGATGACCGAATGGGGTATTCCCTCAATATATCTCCATTCCATGGCATATGAGCTATGTGATCGTCTGGCCCGCAAAGGCAAACGCGTGCCCGACCTTGCCTTTGCCGGTGGTTTTTCTTCCGAAGATCATGTTTTTAAAGCCTTGGCCATGGGCGCGCCGTATTGCAAAGCCGTATGCATCGGTCGTGCGTTGATGATTCCGGGTATGGTGGGGAAAAATACAGAAAAATGGCTGCGGGGCGAAGACGGCGGTCTCCCGCCTAGTATTTCAAAATTTGGATTCAGCAAAGAGGAAATATTTATGAACTATGAAATTCTGAAGGAAAAATACGGATCCGAAGCAGACAGTTTTCCATTGGGGGCAATCGGAATTTACAATGTGGTGGATAAAATAAAAGTGGGGCTTCAACAAATAATGGCCGGGTCCCGTAACTGGAAAGTGGAGTACATCAACCGTGACGACATTTTTTCCCTGACCGAAGAGTGCGCCAAAATCACCGGCACGAAATACGTCATGGATGCCTATCGAGAGGAAGCGCTCGAGATAATTGATTCATAGAGCTCTTTAAATTGGGTTTTACCAGCCCCTGGTCTAACTATAGGAGGTTAGAAATGTCTGATACAAGTTTGAAGCAGATTTTGGCAAGAGATCCGACAGAACGAGAATTTCACCAGGCCGTGCAGGAGGTAATCGAAACCGTAAAGCCGGTTTTAGATCGGCACCCTGAATATCATCGCTTCGGGATATTGGAACGAATCACTGAACCTGAGCGACTGATCATGTTTCGAGTTCCCTGGGTGGACGATGAGGGACAGGTGCGGGTGAATCGCGGGTATCGCGTAGAGATGAACAGCGCCATCGGGCCTTTTAAGGGGGGGTTGAGATTTCACCCCTCGGTAAACATCAGCATTTTAAAGTTTTTGGCCTTTGAACAGGTGTTTAAAAATGCTTTAACCACTATGCCGATGGGTGGCGCCCAGGGCGGATCCGATTTTGACCCCAAAGGTAAATCTGACGAAGAAGTTATGCGATTTTGTCAAAGTTTTATGGCCGGACTTTCCCACCACCTCGGTCAGGATACGGACATCCCCGATGGCGGCCTCGGCGTGGGAGCCAGAGAAATCGGATATCTCTTTGGTACGTATAAAAAACAACGCAATGAATTTTCGGGCGTGTTAACCGGAAAAGGCCTCGGCTGGGGAGGAAGTTATATCAGACCGGAGGCCACCGGCTACGGCATTGTCTATTTTGCGAAAGAAATGCTGGCCACTCGAAATGAAACTCTGAAAGGCAAGACATGTCTGGTGTCCGGGTCCGGTAATGTCGCCCAGCACACGGCGGAAAAAGCGATTGATTTAGGCGGCAAAGTACTGACGCAATCCGATTCTTCCGGATACATTTTTGACCCTGAGGGGATTGACAAAGAAAAGTTATCCTTCGTAAAACGGTTGAAAAATCTTAAACGCGGGCGAATCAGTGAATATATCGATAAGTATTCGGGAGCGATCTATACTGAAGCGGACCGGACACTGGATTATAACCCACTTTGGAACCACAGGGCCGAATGTGCATTTCCTTGTGCCTTTGAAGGCGAGATCAGAGAAAAAGATGCCCACAATTTAATCAATAACGATATTAAGTTGGTTTGCGAGGGTGCTGACCGGCCTTTATCATCCGAAGCAGTGAGGATTTTTTTGGATAATAAAATCCTTTATGCCCCGGGGAAGGCAGCCAATGCAGGCGGTGTGGCGGTATCCGGTTTAGAGATGGCTCAGAATAGAATGCTTTTAAACTGGTCTGCTGAGGAGGTTGATCAGCGGTTGAAGACGATTATGAAAAACATTCACCGTACCAGTCTGGATGCGGCTGCCGATCATGGTGAACCTGGGAACTATTTGGTTGGTGCGAATATCGCGGGATTTATCAGAGTGGTCGATGCTATGCTGGATCAAGGTATTGTGTGACCGCGGGAATACGTTCGACCTGTTTTTTGTAAAAAAATGACGGAAAAACCACGCCATATCCATGGACGAATTGTATGGTGTCAGCCGCCATCTTCGAAGGAGGGATAATCTTGGTGCTCATCGAAAATATGGTACAAACGAAGAGTTTCATGAAGAGCCTCGGTTTTCCCGACCTTCGTATTCATCACTCCATCAATCATTTCGATTTTATCAAGACAGACCGCAGAATCCTCATCATCGGTCCCATGGGGTCCGGTAAGTCCGAGTTTTCAGCCCGTATATACCGTGACTCCCAGATAACAATGCAGAAGTCTCAAAAAGTTCGGGAACTTACATCAAGTAAAAAAGTTGACCGCCGCAATGTGTTCTATATCCGATCTAAAATCGACGACAAGAGATTCGCTGAGTATCCGACCGATTCCATCGCCTACCGGGGCGGTTACGTGGTTCCTGGGAAAAATATTGCAAGCATCGAAAATTCCTTCGAGCTCGAAGGAATTTTCGGAAGCAACCCGACCGTCGGCACATGGATCATCGACGAGGTTGAATTTTTTGACGAGCGTATCGCATACGTGATTGCCCAATATGCAAAACAGCGGAGTCTCAATTTCATATTTCCCATGCTCATCCTCAACTTCCGTAAAGACCTGTTCAATCGGACGGCCAGACTCATCGTGGAGGAATCGACAGACGTGTTTCCCCTAACTGCCTACTGCGAACACCCCGATTGCATCCGTGATTCCTATTACACCTATCGTTTCTATTCAGTGGATGGAAAAGAATGCCCCGCGCTGTACTTCGATCCCCTCATCATAGTGGGGGGAGACAAGCGTACGAATGATCCGAAGATTCCAAACTATTCCACACGCTGCGACCATCACCACTACCTCCCTGGAAAAGAGTACACCTTCATGATACTAAAACCGCTTGGGGAGCTGGCCTACGGGGGAAATATCAAACCCTTACTCAAGGAGTTGAACTTGGTGAAACACGATATCGAACAGTCCAGGCTCTACACCCACTTCGTTGACAGGTTTATCAGAACCGAAAACCCAAAACCGACGATGATGGATGCTCTCAGGGTGAGCTGTATATCCGAGAAAGCTCTCATTTATCTCTTCGCAGAGGAAAACATCATCACTGCAGAGCAGATGCAGTATCTGATGCGAGAGATTGGGGGAGACATGAACTATATAAACGAACGCCTCATGGAAAACCGTAAGATGCAGCTCACCGATGTCCATGAAGAATTATAGTTGTTATTCGTTATCAGTTATTGGTTTTCATAGAACTTAAATCAAAATTTTATCTCACCTATACAGATAATATAGCTGAATGAACGGGATTAAAGCCAATAGCCATTAACATTTAACTCATACCCCCCAGTCGAGCTTTTTTTCGCTCCATTGGGGTTTTATTTAACTCGTCCGGCACTCTTAATGACAACCGGTTTGACGGGGACATCCCCATACGGACCCCGGGTGGTCGTCTTAACAGCGGAAATGACATCCACCGTATCCATCCCCTCGACGACTTTGCCGAAAACAGCATATCCCCAGCCCTGCTCTGTTTTATTTTTGAAATTTAAAAAGTCGTTTTTGGCGGTATTGATAAAAAACTGGGCGGTAGCGCTGTGGGGGTCGCTGGTGCGGGCCATTGCTATAGTGTAGCGGTCATTGTTCAAGCCGTTGTCGGCTTCGTTTTTGATAGGCGCGCGGGACGATTTTTTCCTCATATCAGCGGTAAAGCCGCCCCCTTGAATCATGAAATTGGGAATCACTCGATGAAAAATGGTCCCGTCAAAAAATTTAGCATCAATATAGCCCAGAAAATTCTGCACCGTGTCATGCGCTTTCTCCATATAAAGCTCCAGAACGATTTTACCTTCTGATGTATCGAGTACAACCCTAGGGTTTTCGGCCTCGACAACCTCTGCACTTGCAGATAGAAATGCACCCATAGTTAGCAGAACTGAAACAAATTTTTTCATGAATTAACCTCGCAAGAAATTTGGGAAACAAAAAAGATAAACCTTAACTTTAAAACAGTTTCTAATACAATTTGAACCGCCAGGCAACAAATATCCGTGTCCCCGAGTTACATAAGGTTTTGACATCATTGGTTAGATAATTATAATTACTTTTTAGAGAGAATAAAAGAGCAAAAAGATAATGGGGAAACCAAAAACGAAAATTGTGATTTTGACACCGTTGAATAAACACGAAAGATGAAATGGAGGGAAAATTTATGAAAACTGATAAAGTCATTAAAGGAAAGCGTGTTCTGGTTGTTGATGATGAAAAAGATATTCTGGAAACACTCGTCGATTTGCTGGATATCTGTAAAATCGATACGGCTTCATCCTTTGAGGAAGCAAAAAAAATGATAGAGGAAAATGATTATCACATCGTTATACTCGATATTATGGGTGTAAACGGATATGAGTTGTTGAAAATTGCCAACAGCCGTAAAACGCCTGCCCTCATGCTGACGGCCCATGCCCTTTCCAGTGAAAGCTTGAAGCGTTCTGCCGAGGAAGGTGCAGCCTATTACGCGCCGAAGGATGAATTGACAAATATCAAGGATTTTGTTGCTGATGTTTTGACGTCTATTGAAAAAGGTAAGAGCCCCTGGCAAAAGATGTTCGATCGGCTGGGCAGTTACTACGATACAAGATTTCACGGTACCGATTGGCGTGAAAAAGAAAAGGAATTTTGGGAAGAGAAGATGAACCGCCATTTTCCTTATTAATAGAGAAAATGAACCGATTCGCAAGATACGCCATTGATATATTGAACAGCCGTCATATCTCAGGCTGGTGTTTTAATCTGCTGAGAAAAAAAAACCCGGTAAAATTGAGGTTTTATGGTGATAATCAAAAACTAGGAGAGATCGTTGCAAACGGTTATAGAGAGGATTTGCAATCCTATCGCTTACATCCCAATGGACTTTGCGGGTTTGAATTCCATTACCCCAAAGATATAAACGTTAGAAATTACAACCACATAACGTTATATATCAACAATTCAAAAAAACCGCTCTATCGGGTTGCAACTGATCAAATTCCGATTGTAATTGAGGGCCGACTGCCGAATGTGTTTTTTATGCATATTCCAAAAACAGCAGGAACATCATTTAATACCTTTTCAAGATCCTACTTTCCCCGCGAAAAAACAATTATCCATATTGAGTCGGAAGATAAAGAAACCTACCATCTTTTGGAAAGAGAAAAAAACTATCTATCAGGACATCTGAGCATACAAAAAATCAAGAAGAGTTTTGATGTTTCTAGACTTGATTTACATACAATCATTAGAGAACCATACAGTCACCTGCATTCCCATCTCAGGTGGGTAAAACGCCTTGGGACTGACCGCAAAAGCGGGTTTTTTAGAAAACATCATAATACGATTCAGGATACCTCCATCAAATTGAACGAAACCGATCTAACCATAGGAGATAACTTGCAGGTATTGGTCGGCAATTTAAAAGGCATTGAACTGGATTTTTTCGATAACCTCCAGACAAGATACTTTTTGGATTATCGACCGGAAAAGGTTGCAATATCGGATTTTGTTAATACGAAAAAGAACATATCCCTTTTCAAATCGATCGGCCTTACAGAGAAATATCCCCAGTTTATTCAAAATTTTTGCAATATCTATCAGATGGAAAATATTAAGAAACCATCAACACCACTCAACAAATCATCATACCGAAAGTTGTTTGACTACGATGATCTCAAGGTAAGATCGATCCTCGCTCCATTGGTAGAGGCAGACCTTCTGTTATACAGCGACATCGTGAAATCATATTCAATGGATTAACGGTCCAAATCACATCAACAACTTAACGCGACCCACCCTCTATCTACGTATGGTCTTACTGGAAAAGCCTGTATAGGTTCAGTCGGTTTACCACATCCGTCAGGAGCTCCCCGAGCATGGCTTCTGCTTGTTCCTTTCCTACTAGTTCGAATCGTTCTGCTTCGGCACTCACAATCTCGCTGGCGCGCACCTTCCCTTCGATCGCCAGTCGAACCTCGTATGAAATGGTTACTTTCCATATCCAGTCTTTGCGATCCATAAAAAATGTTTTTAACAAAACATTCATCCTGATCGGTGCAGCTCCCTCTGGTACCACTTCAATGCCTTCATGTATCAATCGACTCTCCAGTGCTTTCTTAAGGAGGTCGGGAGGCTGATATATCCCCTTCCCGGTTCCAGGTGCTGATCCCAGGGCGATGTAAAAGGATATAGATTCCGGTATGTTCTCAAATTTTTGGCGCGCACCCTCTCCAAAAATTCGCTGGTCTTCCCTCATGTCCTCCAGGGTGACATAGACCTTATTGCCGGCCAATGTTATTTGTTCAGCCGGAAGACGATAGGTTAATTGGAATCGAGGAATCGAACTACAGGAAGAAACAAGAAAAAGAAAACCTAAGATCAGAAAATTTTTTGCTCGGTATTGATTTATTTTTTTCATTTTGTTTTCACCCAATCTAGGATAATACCCCTTTTAAAGTATAATCCCATATCCTTATATTTTTTTCCTGCAACGATAAATGGATTGTTTGTAAGGAAAAATCTTACCCATTAGCTTATCACCGTGAGAACCGGTTTGCAAGTCGTGTATCCGTATCTTTATCAGTGAGCAAAGGTCGTGTCCTCTCAACCCTTCAGTGGCACCCTGATTTACAGAAATTATGACAGTTTGACTTAAGTCAAGGCAATTTTCCTCCAGCCTAACTAATGGTTGAAACATCAAACGAGAAAAAATCAGGTAGAACATGGAATCAAAAATAACAGTAGAAAATCATCCGGTTGGACTATCGCAGGAACCAAAAGAGGAGAAGAGAAACACTCCTTTTACCTATGGGCAAACGGAAAAGATCAACTCCAATTCATGGAGGTTCCGAAACAGCGTTCAACTGGGTATATTTCTTCTAACCCTGGGAATTGGCGCACAGTTTTTTATTTATGTCCTCCAGGCCTCTTCGGCCGGTGCGATCGAAGTGTCAAGACCGCCGGGGGTCGAAGGATTTTTACCGATTGGTGCGCTTTTGGGCTGGAAGCTGTTCCTCACAACCGGAGTATGGGATGACGTACACCCCGCAGCTATGGTGATCTTGGGGTTTGCAGGGCTCATTTCCCTCCTTTTAAGAAAGTCGTTTTGCGGATGGTTTTGTCCGGCAGGCGCCCTATCGGAATGGTTATGGAAGTTGGGAAGAAATTTATTCAGAAAAAATTACCGGGTTCCTAAATGGCTTGATTTTCCTTTACGCAGTATGAAATACCTGATTCTCGGATTTTTCATATGGTCCATTCTCTCCATGGGCCGGTCCGCCATCCTAGACTTTCTCCACAGCCCTTACTACAAGATATCCGATGTGAAGATGCTCTTCTTCTTTACCCGCATGTCTACTACTTCTGCCATCGTTCTTTTTGTACTGCTTATTTCTTCCTTGATGGTTCGGAATAGTTGGTGCAGATACCTGTGCCCCTACGGGGCGCTCATGGGATTGTTCTCACTAATCAGCCCCACACGAATTCTTCGCAACCCAAAGACCTGCATTCAGTGCAAAAGCTGCGCCGAGGTTTGCCCGTACCATCTGCCTGTGAATAGAAAAGAGCACATTCGAAGTTCTGAATGCAATGGATGCATGGACTGCGTATCGGTCTGCCCGGTTGAAAATACCCTGGAGTTAAAGACGAAATGGTTCAACAGGCAGGTTTGGTCCCCTCTAAAGCTGGGTATGGTCATTGTGGGGTTGTTCATCGGGCTGGTGTATGCGGCGGAGATAACCGGTCACTGGAAAAGCAGCGTATCCGAGCATGAATTCCGCGTGAGGCTCCAGGAGATCGATTCATCAAAATATTCCCACCCGGGTGTCCGGGTTCAGACCCGTCCCCACCTCCCCTAAGGGTTCGCGCAGAAATAACAAGTCCATTCTCCTTGGCATTTCAAAGCGCAGTGAAGCTCCCGGCACTCCTCAATTTACAAGTTACCCTTTGACAACAACCTTTTTGGCGGTCATAAATGAAACCTCAATGCACTTTATGCCAAAGTTGGCTCGACCGGGTGGATTTGATGTCTTATTTTATTGATTAGATCCTCATAAAGCACAATAAATGGAAATTTTGATTAAAACCGGGCCACATCCTGCAATGCAGACAATTCGTCACAAAATGATGACACATTTGAACAGGGCGGAGATGACCGCCATCGAGCTGTCTCAGATTCTGGGAATTCCGGAAAAGGAGGTTTACGGCCATCTTCCCCATGTCTCATCTTCCGTTAAGTCCAAAGGCAAAAGGCTTGTTATTCAACCTGCGAGGTGTTTGAACTGCGAATATGTCTTTAAAGACAGAAGACGTTTCACTTCTCCGGGGAGATGTCCGCGTTGCAGGAAAAGCCACATCCAAAGACCAGCGTACCAAATCCGTTAATGAACCATCATTTTCAAATCACTGCCCAATTGATCAAAACATGGGCGCATTTCTAAAGTTCAATGAACCCTTCAATATTTAAGATTTAACTTATTAAAATTTTTAAGAAAATTTAATCGAAGGCTGGCCCAACTGCATTCTAATCAAACACCGCAGTGGCCTCAACTTCTATCATAAATTCAGGAAGGGCCAAACTCTCTATTATCAACAGGGTATTGGGTGGGCAGGGTTCGGTAAAACGCTCACTTCGAACCTTTCGATAACCTTTAATGAAGTCGTAATGCGTCAGAAAGGTCGTCATTTTTACAATATCGGACAAATTGCCGCCGGCCTCCTCCAGAATGTTTTTCAAGTTTGTAAAAACCTGGCGAGCCTGCCTTTCGATATCGCCTGGGCCGACCAAATTCCCATCAATGTCGTTTGCTATTTGTCCGGCAATATAAAGCGTATTGCCCGCTTTAGCAGCATGGGAATAGCCTGTGGTGGGATGGACGCTTTTTAGCTCTAGAATTTTATGGGCCATTGGGTTTCTCCTTGGTTAAATTTTTTCCTGTCTCCCTGTAAAACTATTCCAGAGCATTCCCAGGAGATTCATGCCGGGTTTATATTCTTTTCCGGATAAAAATAACTTTTCCACCTTTAATGAACGAAGATTTACGGGGTCAAGGGTTAAAGGATCCTGGTTCAAAATCACCATATCCGCAATTTTTCCATTTTCCAGGCTACCGCGTTCCTTTTCATCAAAAGTCGTCCATGCCACCTCGTAGGTGTACATTTTTAACGCATCAATAATGGAAATGGATTGATCCGGATCATATGGATGATTGCACGCCCCATAGATCCCTTCAATCGGATCAGGATGTGTCACAGGTGCATCTGACCCGCCACTGAGGTGTATTCCGGCATTCAAAATGGATTTCAAGGGGGAGCTTCCGCTGGCCCGTGAACCCAGAATTTCATTTAGGTATGCTGCAGGTTCCAGGGGACTGATCAGAAATCCGGGTTGAAGGGTAATGCCGATTCCTAATTCGGCAATTTTTTTCAAATCATCGGGAGTAATCAAACAGGCATGAATAATCGTATACCGGTGGTCATCCCGGGGATAGTCCATCAATGCCGCTTCAATTGCCTTTACAGCACGAGTAACAGCCGCATCCCCAATGGCATGCATTTCAATCTGCAGCCCTGCTCGATTCGCTTTTTTGGCAAATTCGATTACATCTTCTTCACATTGAAAAAGAATCCCTTTGTTATCCGGATCATTGCTGTAAGGTTCATGTAGAGCGGCGTCACAGGCGCCAAAGCACCCGTCAAGAGCTGTGGCAAAACATCCGCCAATCCGAGGTAGGTTCCGTTTGAGTACTTTCTCCACTTCCATGGTTTGAAAGAACAGGCGTGTCTGAAATTGACTTTTTTTTGATCGAGCTTTTGCAATCAGGCTCACAAAAGTGATGTCGAGGTCTTTGGGAAATCCAATCCCCTCTGTTGCATGAATGAGTCCAATCCCTTTTTCTGCCAGCAGATCAAAGCTTTTTACGATGCTTTTTACGAGATCGAGCGGGGAAACCAATGATGTTGCATAATCTGTCCCTGCAAAATAGGCCTCATAAAACAGGTGGCCTTTATCCGCTTTAAAACCCCGTAAATTTTTGACCTTGTCTGGAAATTTTTTCAGCATTTTAGTATTGCAAACCGCTGAGTGTCCATCATAACAGATAATAATGAGCGGTATATCCGAACACACCTCATCGAGTTCCTGCCTCAAAATCAACCGTTTTTCTCTAATACGATGCCTGGACGCGCCAAAGGCGATAATCGCTTTCTTTTTTTTATTTTCGGCTATATACCTCTGTATAGTTTCCTGGAGTTCCTTGATATTTTTCGCTGCTCTTACATCAAAATAGGAGACGGCAATCAGGGCCCAATTTGAAAAGTGCACGTGCCCGTCTCCAAAGGATGGCAGTAAAGCGCGATTTCCCAATTCCACTATGCAATCATCTTTTGTGTACTCCAAAGGCAGAGCATCCCCCAGATAGATGATTCGCCCTTGGTCTTCAACAAGATAATTATAGACCGTGTTGTCTCTATCCAAAGAGATTATTTTTCCATGATAAACGCGCATCTCGTGCATCAGTCCTTTAATTTTTTAAACTATTGAAGAATGCTGCAGTCAGCCTGGGGGCGGAGAGGGCATGATGGAGATGACGAGGAAGCGCACCGAAGGTTCCGCCATTCGGGGCCGCAGGAATCTTTAATCGGGGCGCGACCCTATGTCTTCAGTTTTGATTTATTCATTATTAGTAAGTACAATTAGTCGAGGATGTCCTGGTTTTCCATTGAAGGGGTCGGGTCTTTTTCAGTTTCATCGGTTTCAACCGCCTTGTTTTCCAGCTTGCGTTGCCTTTTTTCCTCTTGTTTTTTTTTCTTGGCTAATTCTTTCTGACGTTTCTTGAACTGGTAATGAGATTTTGCCATGGCGTTTCCTTTCTGGTCGGTTGCCGGACCGATAAGATCGCTGATAACAGGGAAAAGAATCTCAGCCGGCATAATTGTGGTTTGATGTGAGCGATCAATAAAAAAGGCATCTCCCGTTTCACAGGAAATGCCTTTAATTGCCTTAAAAAGCAGGTTAGACCTCGGTCACATTGGCAGCGGCCGGGCCTTTTGGCCCTTGCTCAATGTCAAAGGTTACACGCGCACCTTCACCGAGAGATTTAAAACCGGTTGCATTGATTGCGCTATGATGCACAAATACATCTGGGCCGTTTTCCTGCTCGATGAATCCAAAACCTTTGTGGTCGTTAAACCACTTAACAGTTCCATTAGTCATAATATCATCCTCCTTTCAAAAAATTTCAACGTTACAAACTGAAGGATGATAGCGTTTAACAAACGAATAATTCCCACAGAAAGAAACCCTCCCACCAATTTACGACGGGATTTAATTGATAGCACATATTAAGCACACTCATACGTAATAGCAAGCTAAATATTTATTTTTTTTAAATATCAACACATCCGTGAAACTGCGGTCTGCCTTTGACGGGCTGTTTGGCTTTTCAACGCGTCAAGAATGGTTTTTACTCTGCTCCCCGTCATCGCCCGGCGACAGTGGTTCCGCAAAAAATACTCATGATACCTCTTGGGCTTTATCCGGTCGTTGGTTGTTCGGCTGCGGTGCCCATTTCCGCCTCTTTAAACCAGTGGGTGGTTTTCAGGCAGATCTTGACCAGCAGCAACATCAGCGGTACCTCAATCAAAACCCCCACGACAGTGGCCAGGGCGGCTCCGGAAGACAATCCGAACAACATGGTGGAAGTGGCGATGGCCACCTCGAAATGATTGGATGCGCCGATCAGGGCCGCTGGTGCGGCATCAACGTAGCGGAGTTTCAGCAGACGCGCCAAACCATACCCCAGCCAAAAGATCAGCATAGTCTGAATAAAAAGCGGGATGGCAATCCACAGGATGGTCAACGGGTTACTAATAATCACCTCACCTTTAAAGGAGAACAACAAGACCAGGGTGATGAGCAGAGCAGTAATCGTTATCGACGTCAGAACGTGTAAAAACTTTTCCTTAAACCATTTCTCTCCTTTGGCGGCAATGATCCACTTGCGGGAGATATAACCGGCGACCAGAGGCAAGGCGACATAAATGCCGATGGACAGTAGCAGCGCCTGCCAGGGCACCGGCAGACGCCCCACCCCCAGCAGAAATCCGCCCAAAACGCCATAGAGCAACAGCATGGTCAGAGAGTTGATGGCCACCATCATCAGGGTCAATCCGTCATTGCCGCGGGACAGGTAACCCCAAACCAGCACCATGGCCGTGCAGGGTGCAATGCCCAAAAGGATGCATCCTGCCAGGTAACTGCGCCATAACGGAACTTCCAACATTTTGACGCCTTCGATAAGAACCACTGTACCAGACCCGTGGGTGGCGCCCACTGTCAGGTCGAGACCAAAGGGCATCTTGACTAGATCCATGGCGTCTGGACCGATGAAGTTATAGAACAGCGTTCCGAGGAAAAAGATGGCAATCCCGTACATGGTAAACGGTTTAATGGCCCAGTTGATAAACAGGGTCAAGAACACCGGTTTTCCGCTTTTGCCGGCCTTGATGACCTCGCCGAAGTCGATTTTGACCATGATGGGGTACATCATAAAAAAAAGGGCGATGGCGATCGGGATCGATACCACCGGCGCGCCTTTGACGGTAATGGCCAGACCGTCGAGATATTGTGCCATGCCCGGAGCTATTTTCCCGAGCAGGATACCCGTGATAATGCACAACAACACCCATAATGAAAGAAAACGCTCAAAAACACTGGTCATTTTACGGTTTTTATTTAAAAGTTTATCGTTGCTCATCGTCAGATCACTCCGGTTTCAAAGGTTCTGATATGCAGCTTAAATTGCCGGTGCACACAGACAAAATTTATAGTTAGTGCCCATCCGCTGCACGGCCCTGCATTCATATTCGTGTTGTTTGGTCGGTTTCCCAAACACTGGAACGAGTCTGCCGGCTGCACAGTACTTCCCTGTCTATTTTTAGTATTTCTTTAAGCCGATTCATATCCTCGAGGATGCGTTCATTCCCCGAAAGCGATCTTTTCACCCAGGCAATGGCCTCTTTCACAACGACGGATGCACGCTCATCCGCCAGTCGGTAATACATCCAACGTCCCTCTTTACGTCCGTCTACCAAGCGGGCCTGTCTTAGCACTGACATGTGCTTGGACACCGTGGAAGGCGCCAATTCGAGAAGTTCGATTAGCTGACAAACGCAGAGTTCCTGGCCTTCCAGCGCCAGCATGATGCGAAGCCGGTTTTCTTCGGCCAGGGCCTTCGTGATATTTAAAAAGTCAAACATATCGTAACCTATATTTCGCCATATGACGAAATATAAAATTTATCGTTTGGGGTGTCAATCAAAATATCGGGAGAACAACAGGGCCGCCCATTATCTTCTACGATCAATAAATGGCCATTTATGGGGGCCTTTTTCTGATGTTTCAGGCACTTAGCGTGGCTCGACCCCAAACCCCGTTTTTCAACTTGTCAAGAATGAAGAATTATCCTATCGAATTTCAAAAGACTATTACCCTAATCGAGTCAAAACTCGATTAGTTGTTATTCGTTAACAATTAACAAATAACACCCTCAGTTGAGCTTTTTTTCGCTCAATTGGGGTATTAAATTGGGGCGCGACGCTATGTCTTCTGTTTTGATTTACTCATTTTGAGTAAGTACAATTAGTCAAGCGCGTCCTGGTTTTCACGATGACTAGAAACGACGCCCTCCCCCTCGTCCTCCTCTATCACGCCGACCTTCGGTGCGAGGGCGAGCCTCATTCACGTTAAGAGTTCTTCCTTTTAACTCTGTACCATTGAGTCCATCGATTGCAGACTGCCCTTCAGCTTTGGAGGGCATCTCCACGAATCCAAAACCTTTTGATTGGCCACTATACTTGTCTTTTATAATAGCAGCAGATTCAACCTGTCCGAATGCCTCGAAAGCCAGCCGTAAGTCCTCTTCGGTGATCTCGTACGACATATTTCCTACATAGATATTCATTCTGATCTCCTTTTGTAATAAATTATAAATTTGCACATCGCCAAACAGTATTGATATACAGAAAAGATTCCCTCTATTACCCTACTTGAATTCAAGCTTATAAAACAGAACGATTTTATAGTCAACCACCACCTTATGTGCTGGTTTTGATCGATAATTTATATTCCAATGTCTCCAATACCACACGGGCTTCACCGCTTGACGATAACGCATCCCTTTAATCTGCAGGCCGCTCCATATGGCAAAACGGCTTACAGCTTTCTGGTATTCATTTTTTACGTCCTCAAGTTTCGCACCCCCAAAGGGATACCGTGCCGCATCTGGTGTGGAGTAAATAAAATTTTTTGGAAAAACAATGAGACAATCAGTTTGAACCGGTATTCATAAAGTAATCACCGTGCACAGGCACGCGATGGTCTGGTTTCTTTTTACCCAATGCCTGATGCGATTTTCCTTAAAATATCAGGTGCGAAACTTGAGTTACGTCTTCTATGAATTTTTATTCAATCCTTTTGGGAGGATATTGGTTATTTTCAGTTATCACTTATCAATTGTCAATTGCAAAAAAAACCAAAAATAGATAGATAGTGAAGTCTTGTAGCTCGAGCTGATGATTAAAAACATTTTCTTAAGGGGCAGGTTTCATGGATCTGACATTACAAGGCTGGATAGTCGTTGCAATATGTGCACTGATTGGAGGAGGCGCGAAAACGGGAATTCCCGGCCTCGGAATCCTGGCGGTGCCACTAATGGCCCTAGTTTTGCCGGCACGAGAGTCAACCGGTATATTACTTGGCATCTTGATCCTGTCCGATTTATTTGCTGTTGTCTACCACAGGCATAATGCCAGGTGGCCCTACGTGCTTCGTCTGCTTCCGCCAGCTTTTGCAGGTATTGTGGTGGGGTATTTCGGATTGCAAATGGTCAACGATCAGCAGCTTAAACCGATTATAGGCGGAATAGTTTTGATAATGCTGTGTATCAATTACTGGCGCACAAGAACCGGAGGTAAAGATGTTCTGATTCCAACACAGTGGTGGTTAGCGGTCGGACTTGGCTTTATGGCAGGTGTTACAACGATGATGGCCAACGCTGCAGGGCCGATAATGGTTATATATCTCTTGGCGATGCGACTGCCCAAAGTGGAGTTTGTAGGGACAGGCGCGTGGTTCTTTTTCTTTGTGAACTGGCTCAAAGTGCCATTCAGCGCAAATCTGGAGTTGATGACAGTTGAATCCGTAAAGCTTAATTTGATGGTGCTGCCGTTTATTGCAGCCGGAGCGGTTATCGGGACATTCTTTCTGAAACGAATCCCACAGAAGTCGTTTACGGCCATTGTGCAGATTCTTGCTGCTGCAGCGGCTATTAAGCTTTTATTTTAGCCATTTTGGAAGTTAAAGGGACGCACGTGTTCAAATGCTGTTCAGGACCTGATCGATCTGCTCAGCTTTGCTGTTCGCAAGCACTTTGGGTTTATGGTTCGTTGAAATGCGATCAACCGCTTCGCTGAGAAGATCCTTGAGTTCACTGGCATTCTCACGATCTTCAGTTTTTCTTCTTTCAATAAAAGTCGGCGGCATCCAGAGAGATTCTCTGAAACGATCGGCCGTATGGGGTTGAGCCAAATACAAATCATCGCATCTGGCAACCACATTGATAACATCCATTGCAAAATTTTCTTCTGAAAGATCCACCGGTTTTAGAATGTGCTTTGCCCTGCCAATCATCGCATCCGTTAATACCAGCATACGCGCATCATACAATTCTCCGTGCGCAAGATACCCGACATCGTGTGCCAGGGTAGATTCGGATTGAAGGGCAAAGAGAATACCTTCATATGCTTCCATTGCCGCTTGAGCATCAACAAAAAAGGCGTCACTGCACCCGGCAGTTCCCCAGCTTGGCAGGTTATAATATTTGCCCATATCTGCATACATGGCAACGGTCTTAAACCATTCGGGTGCGCCATAGCAAACCAGCATCGATTTCATGTCCACCGATGAAGTATTGGCCCCATACACAAATTTGGTCGCTTCATTCTTAAGCATCGCAAGAATCAACCCGGCCAAGGATTCTGCGGTTCCTTGCACCACACCCCCTTCCGGTGTAATCGGGGCTCCTGTACCGCTATTGGCCCCGGCTGCATACATGAAGGGAATTTCATTTTCAGCACAATAAAGCAACCTTTGTGTACTGGAATTATCCATCTTCAAAGGTGATATCGGTTCAAGATAGGCCAGGAAAAACGGTTTTTCTTTTAGCTGCTGCTCTCCCCCCGCAACTATAGATGCTATCTGATGAATGCTTTTTATATCTTCCAGAGTGGTAAGAGTGGTTACGATCGGCTTGTTGGTATTTTTGATCATTTCGGTAAACACAGCAGGATAGAGCCTGTGTTGCTCGACATCCTTCGGAAGCGCCATAGACATCATAAAATCAAAACCCTTTAAACCATCAGCTATTCTCACATTGTCTGCAACGTCAGACAGAGTTGAACATCGTCGCTCCCCGCTTTTACGGTCAATATTATACAAGGCGTCCGATCCTGTTCCGAAATAGGTATTGCCATCCCTGACTAAAATAGATGTTTCACCATCTCTGTCGTACATCTGTATCTCGGCGTGTGCTTTCTCTAAGGCTTCCTCAACCAGATGCCGGGGAATCAGAATCCGGCCTTCTTTATCCTTTGTGGCGCCGGCTTCTAAATATAAAGATTCGCCTTCTGCATGATCCAACAAGACGCCGGTTTTTTCAAGAACCTGAAGGGTGGCTGCATGTACCCTTGCCGCTTTCTCTGTTGAAAGAAACAATGGCCTTTTCATTTCTCACTCCTTTGCAATAAAAAAGATCGAATCGGGTAAATACGTATCTAAGCCTTGATAAAAATTGGGAGGGGGGAGCTGTAGGATTCTTCCCTATCCCGATATGTTTACTTTTTATTTGTCCTTGGTCGGTGTCTTTAAGCTTATTCTATGTTCGCGCCGACAACGGCGGCAAGCTGCATCATATTGATCGTCTGGCCTTCTTTCAACTTTGTAAGGTCAGTGACCTTGCCTGATTTGCTTTTGGATTTTGTGTTTTTGAAGATCGGGAGCAGTTTAGCATCAGCCACAATGAACTTGCCTGCATTCTCAGGCTTTCCATTTTCAGTCTTTGTCTGAAGCTTATTCGCTTTAATATAGTCCCATAGTTTCTTGGTGATCTCTGTCCTGGGAAGTTCTGTTGCTCCCAGAAGCTCTGCCAGCTCATTTTTCAACTTTACCGGTTTACTCAGTCCTTTTCCTTCTGCCATTTTTAACTCCTCCCTATTTAGATTTAAATGAAATTATCTCCGGGTCAGATCTTCTGCCCATTTTACTTTTTCTAAAAATATTTTTTAAGGCTCGCATATGCATTAACATTCCACAAATCAGTATTTTTAGGGTCAATAGAGCTGTTTGAAGCATTACAAAACCATTGCGTTTAGAGCTTGCTCCAAATCAGCTATCAGATCTTCAGTATCCTCAACACCGACAGAGTAACGAATCAAACTCTCCGGTATACCCATCGCCGCGCGTTCTTCAGCGGTACACTCCACATGGCTAGTAGTGGCCGGTGGGCCAGCAATGGTCTCTACCGCTCCTAGATTGGCAGCCGCGTGAGCATAGCGCAAACGTGGCAGAAATCGCCGTACTGCCTCAAAGGTATTCTCCTTCAATTCAAAACTAAGCACCCCGCCAAAACCACGCATCTGCCTGCGGGCAATCTCATGTCCCTTATGCGATTCCAAGCCGGGATAAAAGACTCGTTCGACTACCGGGTGTGATGACAAAAACCGAGCAATCTTAAGGGCACTCTCGTTTTGCTGACGAATACGCAGATGCAATGTTTTCATACCGCGTAGCAGCAGATAAGCGGCCATTGGATGCAATGTCGCTCCGTTGATTTCACGAAAATGGTAAATCTGGTCAATCAGCTCTTTTTTGCCACAAATCACGCCACCCAACGCATCAGCATGACCACCCAAAAACTTGGTGGCACTATGCAAAACTAGATCGGTCCCCAGATGTAACGGGTTCTGGTTAATAGGAGTAGCAAAAGTGTTATCGACAATGACGATAGCGCCAGCTTCACGCCCTGCTTCGGCCAGTCGAGCTATATCTATCACTTTGACCGTAGGATTGGTCGGACTCTCCAAATAAAGCACCTGGCAGCCTTTAGCCACCTCTGCCTCAATCGCTTCATGGTCGATGGTATCGCATAGAGTTACTTCAATTTGAAAACGGGGTAGAAACTCAATGAAGATCTTGTTGGTGCCACCATAGGTATCTTTCACCGAAACGACCCGGTCACCTGGGGACAACAGGGTGAACAAGGTACTGCTAATGATGCCCATACCGGTCGCTGCGCTGGTGGCAGCTTCGGCACCTTCTAGCTGTCGAACTTTCTCTTCAAAAACGTGCACAGTAGGGTTGGTATTGCGTCCATAGATATGTCCCGATTTCTGACCCAGCGCCACCTGCAACCACTCATCGACATTCTTGTATCCAAAGGAGACGCTGTGAACCACCGGCACCTGAGTCGCGTTTTGCATCAAATATTCCTCTTCGCCTGCCCAAACAGACAGGGTTCCTAAATTCGGATGTTGATTGGAAAGCATTTTTTTCTCCTTCATTAGTGCGCTCAAGTCTCTGTCAATGATCTATGCTTCTTATTACTAATGAGTGCGTTATTATTTAGACATCCGTTGCCATTTACCTATGGATTTATCTGCAAAGCCGGGCAGGGTTTTTAATCGGCAGCCGGGTCACTG
>Ga0255054_10000217_pt1 | contig 33247 bp, 28 predicted proteins | sample JV7_2_23_MG_FD_188634 | JGI IMG/M metagenome (GOLD analysis project Ga0255054, IMG submission 188634) | Seawater microbial communities from Jervis Inlet, British Columbia, Canada - JV7_2_23 | ecosystem: Environmental > Aquatic > Marine > Inlet | place: Canada: British Columbia | collected... | reverse complement strand
CAAATTCATCCAGCCTCCCGCTTTACGAAAATCGGCTTAATTAAAAAGTCTGTGAATAACAACGTCTGAAACGTTTGCGCTACCTTTGGCTCGCTGCAAACCAACAGGATAGCTACGCCCTGAATCGGTTAAAATCGTTTTGAAAGAACCAAAAAGAAACTAATTGTGAGAAAATGTGAAGGGAAAACACTAAAATGATGAAAATCTCTTTGCACTTCATTAAAAAATTGCACCACAGCTGCTCAATTTATATCTCTCCCCCCAAGCTAAGCCAAACTTACTATACCCATAGATATGATTGCTGCCCAACACCGCGGCTTTGTTCATGAAAGTTTTATCAATAATCCCCCTTCTGTAAAACTTCTGCCTCACTTTTTAATAGGGCCAAACCAAAAACCTTGACCTTTTCTTTTGTAGGACTATTGATAAAATTCTATTAACATATCTGTAAGAATTATGGGCCATCAAAACCTGAGATATCATCAATCCCCGTTGGTCGTCCCGCCACAGGGCGGGATGTCCTGTTTTCGTCTGAAAAAAAGAAAGGGCTCAGCCTGAAAGACTAAACCCCATTATTATAAATACTGGCGTCCCCAAGGGGATTTGAACCCCTGTCGCCGGCGTGAAAGGCCGGTGTCCTGGACCGGGCTAGACGATGGGGACGTTTTTTGGATGGTGGGCCGTGCTGGGCTCGAACCAGCGACTCTCTGCTTAAAAGGCAGATACTCTACCGACTGAGTTAACGGCCCCTGAACCATGTGGAAATTAACGATAGATGCCATCGTTGTCAATAAAATAGTTTCGAAAACACAGATTATTTCCGCCAAAATTCCGGCACAAGAAAAATGATCAGCGTATAGATTTCGAGCCGCCCCAAAAGCATGCACCATATAAGGAGCCATTTACCAAAATAGGGAATCTGGGCGTAATTGTCCGTCGGACCAACCATACCAAACCCGGGGCCAATATTTCCGATTGTGGCGGCAATCGACGATAGCGATGTCATAAAATCGACCCCCATTCCGGAAAGAATCGTCGAGGAAAGTACAAAAAGGCCGGCGTAAAGACCCAGAAATCCAAGGACACTCCGCATTACTTCCGCCGGAACCGCCTTTCCGCCAATCTTTACATAGGTGATGGCGTGGGGGTGGATAAGAGAAAACAGCTCCTTATAACAATACTTAAAATAAACCATAACGCGAAGACATTTCACCCCACCACCTGTCGATCCTGCGGAGGCCCCCAAAAACATCGAAAGCAAAAGGATAAACTGGGACATGGCGGGCCATTTTTCAAAATCAGCGGTTGTATAGCCTGTGGTTGTGACGATTGAGACCACCTGGAACGCAGCAAATTTGATGGCTTGGCTCATTTTTTCGTACACCGATCCGTAGATGTTAAAACTTACCACAACGACCAGCAGCAAGACCGTGCCCAGAAAAAACCGACATTCAGAATCGCGCCAGAAAGCAAGCGGTTTTCCCCGCATCATTTGATAATGAAGCGAAAAATTGATCCCAGCCATCAGCATAAAAAAAATAATTATGATTTCAAAATACAGATTATCAAAATAGGCAATAGAAGTATTTTTTGTCGAGAATCCGCCTGTCGGCATTGTTGTAAAGGTATGATTCAGCGCATCATAAAGACCCATTCCCCCTAACATCAGCAAAACGACTTCTGCCAGGGAAATGAGTGCATATACTTTCCAAAGGATCCTCGCCGTATCTCTGATGCGGGGTTTGAGCTTATCGGGAACAGGTGTCGGCACCTCGGCTTTGTATAGCTGCATCCCGCCAACCCCTAAAAAAGGGAGAACTGCAAGGGACAGAACTATGATGCCCATGCCGCCGAGCCACTGGATAAAACTTCGCCACAATAAAAACCCTTCGGCCACCGCTTCGACACTGATAAGCACCGATGCACCTGTTGTCGTAAATCCTGAAACAGATTCAAAAAAGGCATCGATGAACGTGTTAAACACATTGCCCAAATAAAATGGAAGGGCTCCAAAAATACCGACGGCGGTCCATCCGATGGCCACGATGGCCATTCCTTCCCGTTGACTCAGATGTTCTGTTTTTACTCCCCCAAAAAACTTATAGAGAATAAAACCGGCGATCAGGGTTATCCCCATGGATTTTAAAAGAGGGATAACGCTTTGATCCCGGTAGTACAAACCAAAACCGATCGGAATGATCATGGTCAGGCCAAAGAAAAGGATTAATGTACCGACAGTGTTCAGGATGGGACGCCAGTGCATCTAGAAATACTCCAGCTTCACGGTAAGAATTTTCTCTATTTTGGGAATTGCCTGTCTTCTTGCAAAGATGATGATTTGATCATCCGGTTTGATGACGCTGTCGCCGGAGGGGAGAATAAATTTGTCTGCCCGAAGGATGCCGATGATGATGACGCCCTTTGGAAATGAAATCTTTTTTAAAGGCTTGTCAACAATGTCCGAAGTTTCCAATGCTACAGCTTCCATTACTTCAGCCAGTTCACCCTTTATCGCTCTGGCTGAAAGCACTCTACCCCTGCGGATATGTTTCAAAATGGTGTTTATCGCCGAGAGTCTCGGGCTGACTACCTGCTCGATACCGATCATCGACATCAGGGGGAAATAACTGAACTTGCTGATTCTTGTAATTGTTTTCCGTGCCCCCATCTGTTTGGATAAAAGGGAGGCGAGTATATTGGTCTCCTCATCATTGGTCACCGTAATCACCACATCCATATCTTGTATATTTTCTTCATTGAGGATTTCCTGATCCGATCCATCTCCGCAGAGCACAACCACTTTGTTAAGGTGTTCCGCAAGCCGTGTGCATCGTTCCGCGTCCTTTTCTATAATTTTGGTATAGATCGATTTTTCGTCCAGCCACCGGGCCAATCGAAATCCGATACTTCCGCCGCCCACGATAAGTGCTCGACGTAAAGGCTCCTCATGTTTGTCAAAGATTTTCAGGGTATCAAAAAGATTTTCCTCTTCACAGACAAAGTAGACGAGATCATCCGGCATCAAGGTGTCATTCCCGGTGGGAACAATCAGTTCTTCATTTCGCACAATGGCTGCAATTAAAAGCCTCTGTTCGCCGATCAATGATGGGAGATCGGAAAGACGAACCCCCACCAATCTTGCATTCTTATCTAAATGTATTCCGACAAATTTGACCCGGCCGCCTGCAAACTCTCCGACATCCACTGCACCGGGAACGTTCATCAGCCCATCGATGGTCCGAACAACTTCTATTTCAGGGTTGATGACGGTGTCGATATGCGGGGCATTGTCCCGGAGGATTTCGTGATAATCGTCATAATCCGAACCCCGAATTCGGGCCAATTTCTTTGTTACCGGAGAAATAATGTCTGTCGCCAGACAGGCGACCAGATTCACTTCATCGCTATTGGTTACCGCGAGGAGTATATCAGCCTCTTTTATACCGGCTTCTTCCAAAACAACCGGACTGCTTCCGGACCCGTTTACGACCTGTACATCAATATTGTCAGAGATCCGCCTTATCGCTTCCGGATCTTCATCAATGACCACGACTTCCTTGTTCTCGTGGGCAAGCCGGTTCGCGATATTAAATCCGACCTCTCCTGCACCTACAATCAGTATTTTCAATGGATCCGCTCCTTATGCTTTGATGATCGACGGTCTTAATTGATATTTTGCACCACCCACCCGCCAATAGTCAACAGTGATAAGAATTTAACTCAATTTTTGTTTGATCGCGGTTTCAGCCCAAATGGAAACAGTCTCCGTGGACAATTTTTTTTACAGATCCGTCCGCAAGTTCTAAAATAAGAGTACCGTTTTCATCTACATCCTTTGCAAGTCCTTCTGAAACCTCATCTTGAGTGACAATTCGGATCTTTCGGTTTAGTGTCGTCGCATATTGCTTCCATTCTGAAACGACATGATCGAGGTTTTTTTGTTCAAGCCGGTTTTCAAATGCATCGAGGAACATAGAGAGCAGTTCTTTTCTTGAAACACTTTTTTTTAGGATCTCCCTTAATGAGATCGCTCTATCTGCTTGAAAGGCCAGGTCATTATTGACATTTATGCCGATCCCAATATTGATAAATGTTACCCGATCACCCTCTGCCTCCATTTCGGAGAGCATCCCTGAAATCTTCCTTCCCCGGACCAGAATATCGTTGGGCCATTTGACCTGCGCCGGGACGGAAAGCCTTTTGTTCAACAGGTGGGCCAGGGTCAACGATGCGCAAAAAATGAGTCTGGCGCTGAAAATCGGAGGGATCTTCGGTCGAAGAACGAGTGTAAAATAGAGCCCCCCTTCAAGGGAATACCATTCTCTTTTCAAACGTCCCCGCCCTCTTGTCTGACGACCGGCGACCACAACCGTGAAATGCGGACATCCCTTTCTGGCCATCTCTCTTGCGATATCCATGGTTGAGCCCAGTTCGGGAAAATAGTGCACCTTGGACTCTCTCCCAGAAAACTCCCACGAAGATGGCGTGTCGGTCGTGTCAACCAGTTGATATCCCTTTGACGTGATGATAATCTTGTAATCCAGTTCCTGAAGTTCCCGAATACGTTTCCAGACTGAAACCCTCGAGATCCCAAGGGCTGCACCGATCGTGTCACCTGAAATGACTCGGTTATTCTTTTCTAATATGTGGAGTATCTGACTTTTCATTATTCAGATTAAAAAGCGAATTTGATGATCGTAGGGTAAGGATATAGCCCATGGGTGTCAACTGCATTTAGATGGTGCCCATCCTTAAATGGCCCTTTTTGCCCTGCTCGACGTTCTCCGCGGGTTTTCGATCATTTGTGAGTTATTTTCTTAAAAAATACTTTACAAAATATTACGATGGTATTACAATATGATACAGACTGTTTTACTCAGGTATTGGTGAACTCGCAAAACCATATTGCTCTCTAAATGAAACAAACTATAAGGGGTCCCGATGAAACCGAAAGAAAAAATTGTAACATTTAAAGCAAGCTCGGAATATATGGAATTGATAGACCGTCTAGGCGCGACGTTGAAGCTTGATCGTTCAAAAACAATCCGGCTCGCATTGGACGAGGCTGTTGAAAAATATATCTCCAAGAGCTTCCGCGGCGATATTTTTGTAATGGATAGTAAAACCTACCATGCCACCATCATGTCCTTTTCTGATCGAATGAAAAGGGTTGAGGAGTTAGAGAAGGAAATCGCGAGTTTAGAATCTCTGCTCGAAACCTCCAACCCAAAACGGGCCGAATCGTGGAAGCATCAAAAACGTTTGAAAGAAATTGAGCGCACACAGGGTAAAGCGGCTGCCTTACAGTATCAAAAAAAATATATTGAAGAACCCTAATGTGCCCTTATTACATGTTTTGTAGTTTTAAAGCTTTAATGAATTAAAATTTAAATTTGCATATGCCGAAAGCATCGGTTGGGTAAGTAGAAGTGTGAATTTATGAAAATTTTACAATTTTTGACAAAAAAAATGACAAATTTTGTCATTTAACAATTAGCAAAAATTTAAAAAAAATATAACTATTTGAATATTCACGATTTATATTGTAAATGCTACTTGGCACGATAATTGTATGTATACTATAAAACACTTCGATTGATTTCGATCTTTATGAAACTATTTAAACCGGCTTCTCGGGTGTGCGTGCATCTTTTTCCGGGCATCTCCAAAAATAAAATATAAGGATGTGGGTCGGGCTAAATAACGGCACTTTCAGGGAAGCCTTTAAAAAACCAGGATTGGAAAATCTACAATTTCCGATTTTTATTCATCAATACCTCCTTTCCCTCCAAGGGTGGCTCTTCGTGAGCCACCCGCCATTAATCCCAAACGCGTCTTTGTCCGGCAAGCCGGGGTTTATAACCTTTTCAACAGCCTATCGTGGATATTGTCAAAGCTGCCGTTGGACATGATCAAAATAAGATCCCCGGGTTTCGCCTCTTTAACCAAAAAGTCGATGATCCGATCTGTATCTGGAAAATAGCAGGCATTTTTTCCTCTCTGTTTCAGGTCTTTTACGAGTTTTGGAGATGAAAATCGCTTTTCCAAAGGAATTTTTTCCAACAACGGCGGTTTTCTAATACAGATGAGGTCCGCCGCGTCAAAGGAAAGCGGATAGATGTGTTGAAAAACATCCCTCCTGCTCGAGTTGGTTCTGGGTTCGAAAACAGCGATCACTCTTCCCTTTGGATAAAACGGTTTCACGCCCTGTATCGTTTCTCTGACAGCTGTCGGATGATGTGCAAAATCATCCATGACGGTGATCCCGCCTTTTTGCCCGCGTACCTCCTGGCGCCTCTTTATACCCTGAAATGTTTCAAGCGCTTCTGCCATGGCTTTGCAAGGAACCATCAGATGATCTGCAATGGCGATACATGCCAGCGCATTTAACAGATTATGCTCCCCCATCAATCTCGATTTAAAAATACCAAACGGTTTTCCATGCTTTGATACCTCAAAGCGGGTCCACGGCGGATCAATGGCTACGTCTCTCAAACGCCAGATTGCGTTTTTGGTAACGCCGTATTTTTCAACCCGGCAATTTAAATGTTCGGTAAGTTTAGAAGCATTTTCATCTCCTCCATGCACCAGGAGCAGGCCTTTTGATGGCATACCCAAAACAAACCGGCTAAAAGCTTGTTTGACATGTTCAATATCGTTAAAGATATCTGCGTGATCAAATTCAACACCCGAAAGGAGGGCCAGGTGAGGATCATAGTGCAAAAACTTCGGTTGCTTATCGAAAAATGCGGTGTCGTACTCATCCCCTTCAATAACGACATAATCCCCGGTTCCGATACGATAGTTGCTGATAAAGTTTTGTAACATACCCCCGATCATAAAGGAGGGTTCCATGCCGGCCTCATACAGCATCCAGGCTAAAATAGACGATGTGGTGGTTTTCCCGTGTGTACCGGTTACCAGTATCGGTTTTTTACCCGAAAGCATAAATCGATTGACGGCCTGGGGCATGGAACAGTAGCAAAGCCCCATCTTCTGCATCTGGACAACTTCTGGATTATCCTTCGTAACCGCATTACCGACAATGATCAGGTCGGGACCGTTTGAAATATGTTTTTTGTTAAAACCACTGTGTATCAGGATACCTTTTTCAGCCAAAAAAGTGCTCATGGGCGGATATATTTTATGATCGGACCCGCTGACCTGAAACCCCAAATCTTTGAGCATGCAGGCCATCGCCCCCATCCCGGTTCCGCAAATGGATATCAGGTAGATCTTTTCCACGTGATTGGGAATACGATTGTTTTTCAAGTTTCGCATCTAAGGTTTTGTTGGAAGCGGCAACCCAGGGTATCTCCACAGGCGGATTTTAGAAAATTAATCTATCCCTTTATTTCAGCAAAGACTTCCGCAGCCGCCCGGATGGTTTGATCGATATATTCGTTGTTGTGGGCCGATGAGACAAAAAGCGCTTCAAACTGGGATGGTGCCAAATAAATTCCCCTTTGAAGCATTCCCCGGTAATAGGCTGAAAACATTTCGAGATCCGATTTTTTTGCATCCTCAAAATTCTTCACTTCACTGCCGGTGAAAAAGAGACCCGCCATCGATCCCACCCGGTCAACCGTTATTTCGATGCCGATCTGCTCCGCACTCGATCTAAGGCCGGCGGTGAGTCGTTCCGATTTTTCATCGAGCGAATCATAGAAACCGGGTTGATGGATTTCCTCGAGCGTAGCAATCCCGGCGGCCATCGCAACCGGGTTTCCCGAAAGGGTACCTGCCTGATAAACCGGACCCTGGGGAGCGATGTGTCCCATGACATCCTGTCTGCCACCATAAGCGCCGACCGGCAGTCCTCCACCGATGATTTTTCCAAGTGTGGAAATATCCGGTGATATGTCATAAAGGGATTGTGCTCCTCCATACGCAACCCTAAAACCGGTCATGACCTCGTCAAAGATCAAAAGGCTCCCTGTTTTTTCAGTCAATTCTCTCAAAGTGTTTAAAAAACCGTCAACAGGTGCCACTAATCCCATGTTCCCGGCAACCGGTTCGACAATGATGCAGGCAATCTTTTCCCCCTGCTCGTCCATTACCTTTTGGATGGTTTCGATATCGTTGTATGGAAGCGACAGAGTGTGTGCCACAAAGGACTCAGGCACACCCGGGCTTCCAGGGATGCCGAGAGTGGCGACCCCGGATCCGGCCTGCACCAAAAGCGTGTCGGCATGGCCATGGTAGCACCCGTCGAATTTGATGATCCTGTCCCTGCCGGTAAATCCCCTGGCGAGCCGTATGGCACTCATGGTCGCCTCGGTGCCCGAGTTTACCATCCGGATCATCTCTATGGAAGGGATAGCGGCGATGACCATCTCCGCAAGTTCGATCTCAAGATCCGTAGGGGCTCCAAAACTGGTGCCCCGCTCCAAAACAGTCGAGACCGCTTTTATTACCTGGGAATGCCGGTGTCCGAGTATCATGGGACCCCATGAACCGACATAGTCGATATAGCGGTTCCCGTCGACATCGTAAACAAAACACCCAAACGCATGATCGATAAAAATAGGATCGATTCCGACCGATCGACACGCGCGGACCGGACTGTTGACGCCTCCGGGAATCACATTTAAAGCTTGCTTAAACAGCTTTTTCGAGTCAGTTTGCTTCATCCTTTTAATCCTTTCCTTTTTCAAATGGCCGCTTTCTCAAATAAAACCGGTTGACATCCATAAATGATTCGGGTGAAGAGATATCAGACACTTTTTATGAGGTCAAGGAGGGTTTTAGCGATTATGGACCCACAAAAATCCGTAAGGCATCTCTCGAAATTTTTGTCCTATGTCTTGGGGCGCAGGCCGGATGAGTTCGGTTTGGTCCTGGATTCAAACGGGTTTGTTAAGATCAAGACGCTTCTAAAGGTGGCTTCTGAAGAAGACGGGTGGAAATACATCCGGAGGTCACATATCGGAGAACTGCTGATCGTCCTTCCGAACCCACCGGTGGAACTAAAGGAAAACTTCATCCGTGCAAAATCCCGTGACAACCTGCCGCAACCGATTCGGGTCGATACCCCTCCGGCGTCCCTTTTTACCTGTGTCAGAAGAAAGGCTTATCCCCGCGTGATCGAAAAGGGAATATTCTCATCGGGCGATTCCGATGTTATCTTGTCATCAAACCAACAGATGGCAATGAGAATGGGAAAACGGATCGATCAGGCACCTGTGCTGCTGACCATCCAAACCAGAAAAGCAGCAGAAAAAGGCGTCTGTTTTTATCGGATAGGCGATCTGATTTACATCGCCAATTCTATTCCACCCAGCTGTTTTACCGGGCCGGCCATACCCAGACGAAAAGAAGTCCCTGAAAAACAGGATATGAAGAAGGAAGAAAAAACAGAGAGGCTCCCGGGTAGCTTTATATTGTCGTTTGATGGTGAAAAAGATCAGAAAAAGAAAACCGCACGGAAAAAACGGCAAAAAGAAATCGCCTGGAAAAAAGACAGAAAAAGACTAAAACATGCCAAGGATAAGATGTGGCCTGCATGAGCCCTGTTGCCTCTCTGGCAGGGTAAGCCGAAATGTGGCTTGTCATCGACCCGGGGACAGCTTTAAGCATGACGACTTGTTCACTCAATTACAGGAAACACAAGGAAAATAGCCACATCCCACACGGTATGACTCACAATGTTCAACAGTATGGAACCTTTTTGAACATAAAAAAATCCCCAGAAAAGCCCGCACAATCCGGCTGCAAAAATCAACATGGCATTTCCGCTGGCCAGATGAACCAGTGTATAGATCGAAGTTGCAATAATAAATCCACGCCAGCGGCCCTGCTCCATTTGTAAGCGCCGCTGCAGAAACCCGCGCCAGAACAATTCCTCTCCCGGTCCGATCAGTAGAACCATCAGCACTGCGATACGGAAGGGAGATACCCCGGATTTGAAAGCATAAACATTTTCAATACCGCTTTTGGCAAAGGAAAAAATCTGCCTGGACACGATGTTTCCGGTGTAAAATACTATATAGAGAAATAACGCCGAAAGAACCCCGAATCCCACCTTCAACAGCGTTCGATGTTTGATATCAATCCGGATTTCCGACCACCATTGCCGATCAAAAATAGCGACCAGGACCAGGAGTATGGTAAGATTTGTAGACATCCACCACCAAAAATCAAATCTGCCAAGGCCCTGTGTCATAAACAAAGGCGTAAAAAGCACACCTGCGATCAGCGTTATCGCCCAAGTAGATCCCATTTTCGTTTTAAATCAGCCTAGAAAAAAAGACATGAGGGAGTTAAGAACAAGAGCTGCGGTACACAAAAGACCAAATAGCAGATTGAGTTGGGCAGTCTGTCCGTCCAGGGAGATAAAATCGAGCGGATGCTTTGGCTGACGCCGCATCCTCCCCTTCTTGATAAGCTTGAATGCCAGTGGAATCGCCAGGAAGGTAACCAAAAAAGTGGGCGGCATTTTGGGGTCAAGGTCAGCAGCCATGGAAAGCAAAATGAGTGCCATGATCACCACAAATGGGCATACCAGTAAGAATACAAAGTAGCCCTCCGACAGGGTATCGCCCAGCCTGCTGGCCATGGTTTGAATGCCACCCGCCCTGTCACTGTCAATGTCGCGCCAGTTATTGGAATGCAAAATCCCAACTACCAGCAAAGACATCGGCACCGCCCAGATCACCGGTGCCCAAGAAAGGGTACCGGTCTGTACGGTCCAGGCACCGAGGGCACCAAGGACGCCAAAATTTAAAAACACCGCCAGGTCGCCGAGTGCGTTGAACTTTAACGGCAACGGTCCCCAGGTGTAAAAAATACCGATTGCCACACCTGCCATTCCGATCCACAGGATTGATACACCCACCCGACTGACCAGGAATAACCCGATCAACATACCCAGGCCCAAAAAAAGATAACCGGCACGTAATACGTCCCGCGGAGAGATCCACCCCCGTACAACGGCCCCGCTGACCGGGTTGACCTGCTTGTCAATGCCTTTTTCATAATCAAAGGCATCGTTGAGCAGATTGCTGCCGGTATGGAGAATTGCCATACCGAATAATGCGGCGAGAAATAGGAGAAGATCAAAAGATGCGCCGCCGATGGTCACAGACATCAAGGTACCAAAAATGACCGGCATGGTCGATGCCGGCAGAGCAAAAGGACGAATGGCAACCGACCATTTTTTAAAAAATGATGGGGTTGGTGAGTCAAAAATCCTTTTTTTTATCTGTTCCGGTCTATCTTTCATAAAATAAGGGTGGTTTCCTTTCGGTTTTGCCGGTCTGCAGTGGCCAGATTCGTCAAAGTATGATAATATCAGAAAAAAATTGATGAATTTGGTACGCGTTTGTCAATTGCACTTGATCTTTTTGTTTTCCGGGTAAATCTGGCTATGTTCCGTGCAAACGGCTTCGCCATATGGTTCGTACGATTTCAATAATAACCACTTAACCGCGAAATACAAGTGACCCTGAAATTTCGTGGGACATGACGGTTTATTCCAATCCCTATCGGTCGGTAGATCGGTAAAACGCTTCCAAAAAATTATCATCTCTAAGAGGAAATCATTGCTTTTCAAATGAAGATTTAGTTTAAAACGAGCAAAATGGCACCCGGATTATTTGCTTTTGGTTTTAAACCCGCTGCAGAAATTGCATATCTAATCCATTTCTCAACGATAGGGGTAATTTATAGAGATCCGATGGACGCAACAAAATTTTTCGTAAAAAAATAGAGAGGAGACGCAGATTAATGTCAAAAAAAATTGTTGTCATCGGCGGTGGCCCGGGTGGATATGTGGCTGCGATTCGTGCAGCGCAATTGGGTGCACAGGTAACGGTCGTTGAAAAGGGCAAACTGGGTGGAACATGCTTAAACCGGGGATGTGTACCCACCAAAACCTTGCTGCATGCAGCCCGTATTTACAAAACAGTACAAAACACACGACAATTTGGAATTTACTGTACGATAGATTCTTTTCGATACGATAAAATGGTGGAGAAAAAAAATGAAGTGGTTCGAAATAATGTAATCGGCATCGAAACCATCTTTAAGAATAGGCATATCAAACTCCTAAGTGGCATCGCACGATTAACCGATCCTACTACCCTAACAATTGAAACCGCAGAAGGAAAGAGTGTAAAAGAATCGGCTGATGCCCTGGTCATTGCCACCGGCTCTGAACCGCTGATACCCAAATTTATTAAGCTTGACGGCGATCGAGTGATAACCACAACCGAAGCACTCGACCTGGATGATCTCCCTTCAAGCATTGTCATTGTCGGTGGTTCCGTCTCCGGTTGTGAATTCGCATGTTTATTCGGCCAGCTCGGTTCCCGGGTCTATTTAATCGAAATGCTTGATCGTATTGTGCCGACCGAAGACAAAGAATTGTCGAGAAGGCTTGCGGGTCGATTGAAAAAACTCGGGGTAAATGTCATGACCAAAACGAGAGTAAAATCTTTGGGGCGCCAATACCCGGTGGGCTCTGTAACCGTGTTTACCGATAAAGATCAAGTCAACGCAGATTATTGTCTGCTGGCAATGGGCAGAAAGCTGAATACGAAAAATATCGGACTGGAAACACTTGGTATCGATTTTTCGTCCAAGGGCATCAAAACCGATAAACGGATGGAAACCAATGTTTCAGGTGTTTATGCGGTTGGCGACGTAACAGGAAAGTACCAATTGGCCCATGTAGCCAGCGAGCAAGGTATAATTGCAGTTGAAAACATTATGGAGATCGATGCAACCATGGACTATGGCGCGATCCCCAGCTTCATTTACACCGACCCGGAAATCGCCAGTGTGGGGTTAAAACCGGAGGAAGCCGTTGAAAAAGGCATAGATATCATCGAAGGCAAAGCCACCTTTAAGGGCAATGCAATGGCCCATGCGATTGAGCAAACCAGCGGTTTCGTTAAAACAGTCATAGACAAAAAGACTCTTAAAATTCTTGGCCTGCATATGTTCGGCCCCCATGTTACAGAATTGCTCCCAGAGGCAGTGACCATGATAAAAATGGGCATGACTTTGGCGGATGTCAAAAATATCATCTATCCCCATCCGACATTGTCCGAAACAGTTAAAGAGAGTGTGTTGGCTGCAGTAGGCGAAGCCATCCATGCCTGATAAATTTATAAAAAGCCCAATGCCACGCTTCCCCATGTCCGTATCTTAGGGCCATAGTCCCATAGGTGTTTTAATTTATTTGAAATTTTTCTCCAACGATGGTTATCCCCAACCATGTTTAGATTGACAGATCGCTAAAATTCGAATATTTATTTGTGATAAACCGATCGAGCTTCACACTTATGATTTCATGAAGACTCGCCTTTGGCGTAGGGCAAATAAAATCTTTCGAAAAATAAAGACACGAAACTTAAACAAATGTTAAATTGAGAGGAGATTTCAATGTATCAATTAAACGAAAAGGAGCTTTTGGTTAAATCATCAACGTATGCAGTACAGAGAGAAAAGCTTTTTATACCGATTTGTGTTTATAAAAAAATTGCCGGCAGAACCTCAAAAGCGGATTACCAGGCCATACCGACCGGACCGGATGGTATAGCCCCGGAAGAGCATTGTGGTTTCGGCGATTCTGAAGAACAAGCCCTGAAAAAATGTCTTGAATTGATAAAAGATGTTGACGATAAAACCATTAGAAGTTGGTTTTTTCAAAAACCAAATCTTGATAAATCAGAGAAGCAGGTTAATCCTTTATCTAATGAAGATGATTCCATCCAATCCATGTTATCTAAACTGGACAAGCTGCGGAAGACCTCTGAGGGTGATATCGGCCTTCAAAATCCGGTAGTTAAGGAATGATACCTATACAAATTCTATTTTCCTAGTGACCCATGCCCTCTTATTTTATCCTTAACCCCATAATCATACTAGGCGGAGGTGTCATCGATTGTTCAACCGCTTATCATCTCCAAAGATGAAATCGATGAGAGTGTGGCCATTATGGACCGGGCTTTGGAAGTTGCAGATTCTTCTACAGAATAATACGTAAACAAAATGAAAAGATGTTGTATGACAGCGTTTACTTAAATTTCCTAGCGCATCTCGTTTGCTTCATCGGACACCTTCCTTTTTTTAAACCACTTCAGTCTTCTCATTGCTGAATCCTTATAGAAACTGTCCCTATCGCCTGCTTTTTTAATTATCAAATTCAACCATTCCCGGGATTTGTTCCAATTTTTATTATCCCAGTAGGCCTGAGCAATTTGGTATCGAAAAGCCTGCAATGTTGACACATTTGGATGTTCTTTCTCAAATTGGTTAAAAGTTACCAACAGCTGTGGCATGTAATTTGAAAAACTCTGCCGAATCCCATAACTGTTTCCATGTTCTTTCCAGCCCAACAGTGTGCGCATTTTCCCTTGGTATGCAATACGAGATGCTGATGAATTCGGAAATTCTTGGATGACTTTATCATACCACTTAACCGCAGCTTCAACACGGGGCATCAAACTGGTGTCGATTGTTAATCTATAACCTGTTCCTTTAGACCAAAAATCTCCATGACTTAAATATAATTGAGCAACCACATTTTTAATAGGCTCTTTTTCAATACTTCCAATTATCTCAGCAAGTCCTTTAATTCGATCTTTAACTAATTTCGCTTCTTTGGTCTCGGGATATTTTGTAACAAGTTCTCGCCAAGACTTGAGAGCCGTGCTGATTTTCTTTTCCGTGTATGCAATCAAACCCAACAGATAATAAGCTTGTGCCTTTTCGGTAATTGATGTATTGCTGAATATGATGTTAATCAGTTCCGCTTTTGATTCTCTTACCAAGCCGTGTTCGTTGAGCATTTCCGCTTTTTGGTTGGAAGCGCCAAAAACATTAAGAGCAGGAAGAAGTAATAGAAACAATAGGATGATAAGAATAACTCTTTTCATATTTCCTCCGATTATTCTTTAATGACCTAACATTAAACCCCAACTGGCGAAAGCTCAAACAAAATGAAAAGTGAAACCATTGATCTGTTGCTTTTCAAATAATTTTTTCATCTTCCAATTTTAACAGCTGATCTTCAGTATATCCCAGAAGATGGCTATAGATTTCTTGGTTATTCTGTCCCAATAACGGTGCAGAAGTGATTGTCGTCTTGGTATGCCTGAGTTTGACAGGACATGCCAGTTGCTTGAAAGCGCCTTTTTCAGGATGGGTGGTTTCCACGACCATTTCCCTTTCCAAAAGATGCGGATCTTCCAAAAGTTCAACACTATCTAGAACCATCCCGCAAGGAATCCCATTTGCGATAAATTTTTCCATGACTTCTTTTTTTTCTTTGCCGGAAGTCCAGTGCGTAATCATCTGATCCACCTCATCCCTGTGCTTCCAGTAACGGTCTGCACTGCGTTCAAACCCTTTAGCGTGGGCCATTTCGCTTCTGCCTATCACTTGACAGAGATTCACCCACTGTTCAAGGATAATCGCTCCGATGACCACATATCCGTCCTTTGTTGGGTAGGTATCCCATGGACAGAGACCGGCATAACGGCTTCCAATTCGCGAAATCGGTTTCCCCGTATGGTAGTGCGCCTGGTAAGCTGAACGTAAAAGGTTGACAATTGAATCCTGGAGGGACACCTCGACGAACTCACCCTTCCCCGTTTTTTCACGATTATATAAAGCAGCGAGAATACCTATAACGAGATTCAATCCTCCTCCAACATCTCCAATGGATGGGCCACATCTAGCAGGCGGGCGGTCAGGGTATCCATTGCAACTCATTGCCCCGCCCATGGCCTGGGCAATGATATCAAAGGAAGGGTAATCCCTATATTTCCCGGAGAGTCCATAACCTGTAAGCGAGGCGTAGATGATCCTCGGGTTGATTTTTTGAAGGATTTCGTAACTCAGACCCAATCTGTCCATTGTACCCGGCAAAAAATTTTCCACCACTACATCAACCAATTTCACCATTTTCTTAAATATTTCTATACCTTTGTCGCTTTTCAGATTTAGAGTGACACTCTTTTTATTGGAATTTAACATCAGAAAATACCAGCAATCCCCCTCTTCTCCTTCTCCGAGAAACAGCGTGCGACCGCGTTCACCGACAATCGGCTTTTCAATCTTGATTACCTCCGCCCCAAGGTAAGCTAGGTGCACGGTACAGCTGGGGCCGGCTTCCAACTGTGTCAGATCGAGTACCCTAACATCTTCTAAAGCACTAGCCATTTTAAAATCTCCATGACATTCGTTGTTTCCAGGTTATGTTGTCCGGTTTACATATTAGTCCTCAAGTTTAGCACCCTCAATTGGGCACGGTTCCGCATCTGGTGTAGGGTAAATAAAATTTTTTGGAAAAACAATGAGACAATCAGTTTGAACCGGTATCCATAAAGTAATCACCGTGCACAGGCACGCGATGGTCTGGTTTCTTTTGTAATATCAGTTGCCTCTGGAATGCTAACTCTTAAAAGGTTTTGTGCCGTTGTCAAAGAAATCATCATCAATTTTTTCCAGAAAAATTTCTTTTTACCCTATGCCTGATGCGATTTTCCTTACCGTGTCAAGAATTTAAAAGTCCGGAAACTGTTCGGGTTCAAACCCTTCCGCGGTATTTAAACAGCAACACCGTATTCTTTTTTGATAAACTTCAGATTCTCTATTGCATTGTCATATTTCGTCTTGCCGTAATTGTAATAGTCGAATTCGATTTTTGAAATATTGAGTTGAATCAGACTCCACAAAAACCAGTAAATGTCAGGGAATGGTTTAAACAGATCGATATGATACAGCACGTGGTCGAATTGATAACCTGCGCAATACTCTTCAACAATCTGTTTTTCCGCTTCCCGCGGGACAAGAATTTCCTGAAACATGTCCCCAATATCGTAATACTTTGGCGCCATCCCTGCATACTCCCAATCGATGATATACATGAGCGCATCGTATTTGTGCACCGCATCTTCGTTTATGAGTATAAAATTGTCCGCCAGCAGGTCATTGTGGCAGGGAGTATATTCTGATTCGGGAATATTGATAATACTTGACAGCTTGATGAGCCGCTCTATGGTGCCTGCGATGTCGAATTCCAGATAGTCAACCTTGAGCCGGTTGAGTATGGCTGACATCCTCATAACCTCAACCAGGGGATTGAAAATCCGTCCAAAATTCACGCCGCTTGTGTGAATTTTTCGAATCGGTTCAACGATTTTTGTGTAGAGCGAATTGTCCAAAAAGTGATCGTTTGTCAGAACAATGGCGTCATCGATGAATTCAACGATGGTAACGCCCTTCTCCGGCATATATTTAATGATATTTGACGATACGCCGATTTTTGCCATTTCCCGGATCGCATGGGCCTCATAGTCGCGGTTGATAAAAAGATCGGTTTTATCACCGTAAATCCGAACTGTGTAATCGCCTTTTTCCGACTGAATTCGGTACAATTTATTGGTTATCCCGCCGCTTAGCTGCGTGATACGGACATCAGTACCCTCCCATTCGGGCAAAAGTTCATAACAGACTTCCGTGGTGAATTCCTGGTCCAAAAGACGCGTTGCCGTGCACATTTCGATTTCCCCTTTTTCGATTTAAAACGGTTCATACAGTCAGTTGCCGGCCCGACAACCGGCTAAACACTCGTCGCGATCATTTTACCGATGCTGCCAGCCTAAACTCAGTGCTGTTTATTTGGGAAAAAATATAACGGGGGGTATGATCTGAGTCAATCCCTTTTTTTCGTTTATAGATCTACGCTGTATCGATTTTTCTCGAATTTGGATACCCGTTTGCGACCGGTATGCGTATTCGAATAATATCGAACTCTAATTGATCGTAAACAAAATGAAAAGTAAGAAAATATTTTCATTTTGTTTACCCTTCGGGAAAGCCGATGCCACCCCATTTTCTGAGTTGCCATAGGCTCGCGGTAGACGACTACAGCTTCGCTCTTGGACGCTTTGTCGTAGCGAAGCGGAGATCCCGCTATCGGGGAAACTGGAGCCCTCCTCCAGAGGCGGATCTTCGACCTCGACTTTCGTTCAATTAAGGTCGAATACCCGGCGCTTTACATAAAAAAACTTGACAGCATGTTGTTCACCAATGTAGTCAAACAGAGCAAAAATAAAATTAATACGAGACACAAACCGACTCAAAAATGTTTTTTGCCCAAATTTGCCGGATTTTTTTGGCAAACAGGTATTTGGCTTGTCATTTGGTTTCAAGAATTGTTAAGGTCATGTTTTTGCAAAATCGGCGAACTAATGTCGTTTCTAAATCATTGTCGGCGGACCATCATCTTGGCGCCTTTTAGTAACTCCATTAGTTGTAGCACCATTAGACTGTTATACTTTTGTCAAACGGGTTGGATGTTAACCCAAACACCATGAAAGGAGACAGGTAAAATGAAAAGACGCGATTTTCTCAAAAAAGCAAGTGTTGGAGCTGCTGCAGTGGCAGCCACAACGGTAAACGCGCCCTTTGTGCACGCGGCAAAAAAAACGACCATCAAGTGGAGGATGCAAACGTATGCCGGTCCTGCCCTAGCGGCGCATGTCTGCAAACCGGCAATCGATGCGTTTAACAAGGTTGCCAATGGCGAGATGGTGATTGAATTGTACAATGCCGATCAGCTGGTGCCCACGGTTGAGCTGTTTAGAGCCATGCAGAAGGGGACAATTGACGCGGTCCAGAGTGATGATGACTCCATATCGGCGCCTGTCGATGTGTCTGTGTTCGGTGCTTACTTCCCCTTTGCGTCACGCTACTCGCTGGATGTTCCCGTGCTGTGGAACTGGTTAGGGCTGAACGAAATCTGGGAGGAAGCCTTCTCCGAAGTGAAAGGCGTCACCTGGCTGAGTGTTGGGGCCTGGGACCCATGCAATTTCGCTACCGTAAAACCGATCCGACACCTTGAAGACCTCAAGGGACTGAGAGTGTTCAGCTTTCCCACCGGAGGCAAGTTCATGCAACAATTCGGCGTAGTCCCGATGGCCCTTCCCTGGGAGGACATTGAGATGGCCGTTCAAACGGGTGAACTGGACGGTGTTGCCTGGTCCGGCATCACCGAGGATTATACTGTGGGATGGGCGGATGTCACCAAATATTATCTGACCAATCCCATATCCGGTGCCTGGGCGGGTTCGTATTATGCGAACTCCGATTCATGGAACGCCCTGCCGGAGCACCTGAAGACGTTGTTCCGTCTTCAAATGGACAGTTCGCACTACTACAGGCAACACTGGTACTGGTGGGGTGAAGCGCACTACCGCACCAAGGGCGGGAAACTGGAGCTCACCTCTATCCCCGCCGAAGAGTGGAAGGTCGTGGAAGATGCCGCACTCAAATTCTGGGACGAGACTGCCAAAAAGAGCCCCAGGAGTGCCAAGGTGATAAAAATACTCAAAGAATACGCCCAAACCATGAAAGACGCCGGTCCTCCCTACCGGTACTAATGAATTGGGCATCAAGCGTTTATTGTAGCATCGCGGTGGCCTTCCCTGGCTTTGAAGTAGAACCGGCCAGGGAAGGTAAACCTCTAAAACCCCGAATTAAAACTTCATTGAGCGATTTATTACTTAGAGACGTGCCGAGATATTAAGGCATAAGGGTCCACGAAAACCACAGGCCCGCCTCCGGCGGATCGAGGATTATTCGCGAATCGCTTCTGCATAATGGATTCGGTGCAGATTGTGTAAAAAATCGCTCAATTTAGTTTAGAGGAACCAACGGAAAGGGGCTGAAATGCCTAAAGCAGTAAAAATCTTCGTGCAGTATATTGATGCAACGAACAAGGTGGTCGGAAGGTTCGCCATGTATCTGGTCTTCGGTATGATCGGGATCCTGTTGTTCGAGTCCATATCCAGAACCATCTTCGATAAGCCGCACATATGGGTCGTGGAGCTGGCACAGTTCACGATGGCCGCTTATTACCTGCTTGGCGGCGGGTACTCCATGATGCTCAAAGGGCATGTTAGAATGGATCTCCTTTATGGCCGGTGGTCTGTGAAGAGACAGGCTTTGGCTGATGTTATTACCAGTCTCTTCCTGATGTTCTACCTGGTGTTTCTCCTCGTCGGCGCCTATTCCAGCATTGAATACGCTGTAATGTACGGGCAAAGAAATCGATCCGTGTGGGCACCGCTTTTGGCTCCCATCAAGATTATTATGGGGACCGGCATCCTGCTGATGCTGTTACAGACAATAGCGACATTTTTCAAGGACCTGGCAAAGGCGAGAGGGGAGAAGATATAACATGAGTTATGAACTGATTGCGATACTGATATTCTCCTCGATGCTGCTCATGCTTCTCACCGGGCAACGTGTCTTCGCCGCGATTGGCGGTGTCGCCACTCTTTTCGCTCTTCTTCTGTGGGGGAAAGGTGGCGCAGAGATGCCGTTCAACGCAAGCTTTGCGTTGCTGAACTGGTACCCGCTTCTGACCCTGCCACTGTTCATCTATATGGGGTATATGTTTTCCGAATCAGGAATAGCCAGTGATCTCTACAAAATGTTTCATGTTTGGATGGGCCCAGTCCATGGGGGTCTCGCCATCGGAACCATGGGCCTGATGGTCGCAATATCAGCTATGAACGGGTTAAGTGTGGCCGGCATGGCAATTGGCGCTAGTATCGCCATGCCGGAAATGCTTAAACGAAAATATGACAAGGTCATGGTTACGGGCGTCATCCAGGCGGGCAGTTCCCTGGGCATCATGGTCCCGCCCAGCGTGGTTCTAGTTCTTTATGGAATGATTGCCAGGCAGTCAGTAGGCCAACTATGGCTGGCCGGCGTTTTCCCCGGCCTCCTGTTGGCAGGCTTGTTTATCGTATACATCGCTATTAGATGCAAACTTCAGCCGCATATGGGACCGACGTTATCCTTAGAAGAGCGGCAGCAAATAAGCTGGGGGCAGAGATTTCGGCTGCTCAGGGCCGGGATCATTCCCCTTGTCATTATTTTTTCCATGACGGGGCTGTTCTTGATGGGAATCACCAGTCTCGTCGAGTGTTCTGCAGCCGGTGCGGCTGCAACGACCCTTGCCGCCATCGTCAAAGGCCGGTTAACGCGACAGGTACTGGAAAACACTCTACGTAATACGCTGAGCGTCAGCTGCATGTTTATGTGGGTTATTCTGGCGGCCCTTTGCTTTGGCGCCGTCTTTGACGGCCTTGGCGCTGTGCATGCGATAAAGTCTTTGTTTCTCGAAAGGTGGGGCCTCAGTCCGTGGGGCGTGCTGGTCATGATGCAGTTGTCCTACATCCTGATGGGCATGTTTCTAGACGATACGGCCATGCTCATCATAGTTGCGCCGCTGTATGTCCCCCTGATCATCGGTCTGGGGTTCAACCCGATTTGGTATGGTGTTCTCTATACCATCACCTGCCAAATTGCGTATATGACGCCTCCCTTCGGCTACAACCTGTTCCTCATGAAGGCGATGGCTCCTAAAGAGGTGACGCTGGCGGACATCTACCGTTCGATCATACCCTTTGTGCTGGTTATGTGTGTCGGCCTGGTTATCGTCATGCTGTTTCCCCAGATTGCCCTATGGTTACCCAAATTATATTTTGGGTAATGAAGTCGGCAAGTAGCGATAAAGCCTGCCGAATGTCGATATCTTCGCTTCGTTTCGACAAACTACGCGGAATGCGCTCGCTGTTTCGGTTCAATTAAATCAAACCGTTTTTCGATCCCCCGGATGATTATTAGGGCCGACTAAAATCGAGCAATGATTTTTTGGCTGGATCTGGCCTTTTCCGAAAGGATCTCAAACTCTTCGCCTGCTTCACCCTCAGCAATCCCCGCAGAGACTGAAAAGGTAGGTCCCGCAGAGTGGGTTCCATCCCTTGCCTCGGCCTGAATATCACCCAACCCTTGTGCCTGGAGATCTCTGGTGAAATCATCCAGCATACGCTCGGCGACCTGGCGGCCTGTTCGGGGTAGGACAGTCGCAATCTGATTCGTTCCGGTCCGGATTGAGGTCCCCACATGGCGAAAATGCTTATTAATACTTTCCGCAAGAGATCGAATGATCTCCTGCGTCTTCGTGTACCCCAGTTTTTCGTTCAGCTCATAGAGGTCGTTCAGGGTAAACACGACGGCAGAAATGCTTTCGTGAGGTTCTTTTGGCTTCAAATCCTTCTCGTAGATATTCATAAAACTCTTATTTGAATGCAGCCCCGTCAATTCGTCCTGAAAGCCTTCCAGGCTTTTGACAAATTCGTCGACCATAGGGTGGTCCAGCTGATCCAGTTCACTATAGTTCCCCTGAAAAATGATCCGGCCGTCATAGAGAACGAGTATGCGATCTGAAATGAAAAAGACGTCAGGAATTTCGTGGCTGATCATAATCGTGGTGAATTCAAATTTCTTCTGGTTTTGTGCTATCATGCTCAGGATAGCATTCTTCCGGATCGGATCCTGGCCTGCAGTCGGTTCGTCAAAAAGCACTATTTTAGGGTCCGTAATGAGGGCACGAGCCAAAGCCACCCGCTTCTGCATACCGCCCGAAATTTCAGACGGGTATTTGTAAGGGACTTCGGAAAGTTCCAACTGCTCCACTTTCTCCTTTACCTTAATCTCAATTTCTCTCTTGCTCAATTTCGTCGTTCGTTGGAGCGGCAGAGCGACATTTTCAAAGACCGTGAGTGAATCAAAAAGGGCATTGTTCTGAAAAAGGTAGCTGAACTGGCTCCTTAACTGATCCAATTCTTTCTTGTTCATCTCCTCTATGGGCTTGCCACGAAACAGAATAACTCCTTCGGTTGGTGAGAGCAGGCCGATGATGTGTTTGAGAAGTACGCTCTTGCCCGTGCCACTCTTACCAATGATCGTCGTCACATGATTATCATATATTTTCAAGTTTATCTTATTTAGGATCGTCCTGTTGTCGAAACTCTTGGTGACATCCTTAAATTCGATCAATACCTCTTCCATGGCTATCGCTCCCTATTAAAGGATAGGTCATTCCTTACCGATCATGTGTTTAAATGCCCTCAATCAAAATTCAGGATTTCATTCTGAATTTCCTTTTAATTCCATAATTTCTCTTTCCAACTCTGCAATCCTAAAATGAAGTGATTTTATATCGCTGGCGAAAGAAGTTAGAAGAGAATTAAGCCAGCCAGGAAATTCTTGAGATAGATTTCTTAATTTTTCATACCTTAGGATGAAGATTTTAACTTTTGTTTTTGCTTTTGCTGTAGCCGTTCTATGAAAGCCGGATAAAAAGGCAATATCGCCCAGGATGTATGGCGGTCCAATTTCGTTGAGTATTAGATTTCCATCCTCGCTTTTTGTTGATATCTCTACCGCACCTTCCGTCAAAAAAAAGAGGTCCCTGCTCGTGTCCCCTTTATGGATAAGGACTTCTCCTGGTTCGTATGTTCGGCTCTCAATCAATGTATTTAATTCCATTGATATGCGCAATTCGGTTTGTCTTTCGACCAGTTCGGTGGATAATGTCCGTCTAAAACCAGAGAGTGGCTTCAACAGGCTCTCAGCATCACCACTGCCTGTGAGCTCTTTTTCATCTGAGACCTTTGAGTTACCGGGATGATACTGAGAAACTTCCTCTGACCCTAAGCTATAGCCACACGCGCGGCATTCTATGGAGTTATCCGTGAGTTCAGCCTGACATTTTGGGCATTTCATCTTCGATATCTCCTAACTTAATTCTAAAGCCATAAATCATCCTTATTTTCAGGGATGTTCTGTCTCTTTCTGTGGTGAACTTACACTTTAACTAGCCCTCTTCACGCCTGACCAACCTTTTTCCGTAGGATTTGGAGCATCTTTTCCGGCGAATTTTTCTTTAGGATATTCTTGAACTGACTGCGGTAGTTCTTGACCAAGCTTACGCCCTCGATCGTAAGATCATATACCTTCCACTCCCCGTTCTTCAGGATCATCTTGTAGTGTAGCGGGATCTCCTTGCTCTGCGAAATGATCTTGCTCTGAACTTCGGCCTTCTTCTCTGAGAGCATGCTCTCTTTAGTAAAGACCACTTTTTCATTCGTATACTTCATGAGCCTGTCTATGTAAATATTTCCAAGGAGTCTGCCTATCAAAAGAGCAAATTCCTTCTGCTGGTCCGGCCTCAGCTTTTTCCAATTCCGTGAGAGTATCATCTTCGAAAGCTCATCAAAATCAAAACCCCGCTCTATGATTGACCAGACTCTCTCCTCCTTTTGTTCTTTGGCGGATTCGGCTTTCAATTCTGGATCGCGTAGGACATCGAGCACCATGTTAATTTGCATTTGAACTGTATCCATCGGTGCCGCAGCATTAGCCTGTAGTGAGAAAAGCAATAACACCATAAAAAAGAAACAAAAGCATCTAATACTTCTTCTCATGACGACATCCTTTCTTTCATCGATTTTTTGAATAGTCTAGCCTCTTTTAGACAGGATTAATCCTACTTTCAAAGGGTTTATCCAGTCCGATATTTTTATTTCTGTGAACTGTTACTCTTTTTTGACATAACCGAAAGCATATTTCCCTATGAGCTCCCCAATATCAATGGGTGATTCGGTCTCCGTGATGGTTTCACCAGGTTTTAGGAGGTCCCCACCGCCCCCGGCGTCGATGCCGACATATTTGTCGCCAATAAGGCCGGCTGTTTTGATCGACGCAATGGCATCATCGTAAACCTGTATGTCCTTTTTGATTTTCAGTTCCACCACGGCCACCTGGTCTTCCTGATCCATCCTGAAACTTGCCACCTGTCCTATCTCCATGCCGAGCATCTCTATGGGATTGCCTACTTTCAGGCCGGAGACCGAGTTGAACCTGGCATAAAGGGTGTAGGAGTCCTCCCCAAAAAGGGAGGCTTTTCCTAGTGTTGCAGCCATATATCCCACGGACACCAGTCCGATGAGGACAAAAATTCCCGCAATCGTTTCATTTGAATATTTTTTCATTCCCTGCTACCTCCGCGTCTCGCACTTAAATCGTCCGATGATTTTTTTTTGTAATGCACCTTCCATGGCTTCCTACAAGAGAAAATAGGTAACCACATAGTCTCCCACCAGGATGAGGGCGCAGGAAACCACGACCGCCGATGTGGTGGAAAGCCCCACAGCCTTGGCCCCGTAACTGTCTTTTCGCATGTGCGCGAAATAACCCTTGAAGGAGCAGATGGTGGAGACAATGACGGCAAAGACCACCGCCTTGACAAAACCGCCGTTGATGTCTTCCATCCCCACGCTGGATTGTACCCGGTAGAAGTAGGTGCCGGAATCAAGACCGAGAAGCATAACACCACTGATGTATCCGCCGATTATACCGATGATGTCGAACAGTGCGGTCAGCAAAGGAAAACTGATTATGGAGGCGGCGAGCCTCGGGCTGATCAGATACCGCAGCGGATCAATGCGCATAGTAGAAAGGGCGTCGATCTGCTCTGAGATCCGTTGGATGCCGATCTCCGTGGTCATGGAAGAGCCTGCCCTGGCGGTAATCATGATGGCCGTGAGTACGGGCCCCAGTTCCCTGACAAGCGATAAGGCCACTGCAGAACCGAGTACTCCTGCTGAACCGAATTTGGCCAGTGTGTGATAGAGCTGGAGGCCCAAGACCATGCCCGTGAAAAGCCCGACCAGCATCACAATATTGGCGGATTTGGCCCCGATATAGTAAATCTGTTGAATTATGCCTGGCACCTGCCTGGGGCGGAAAATCCTCAGAAATGCCCGGCTGAGAAAAATAGCCACGGCACCGAGTTCATCGACCCAGCCTAGAGGGGCCCTGCCTAGAGTGGAGATAGGCGACGAGAAAATTCCTTTTTGCTCCGAAGATTTCATTTCCATATCGTTGATTCTCCATTGACTATTTATTGCGAAATTTCGACTCTTTCGGAAAATGAGATTTAACTAACTGAAATCACTTGATATTATAAAATTTTGGAGATACTCAAAACCAAATGCCGGTGTGAAACGGTTTTCATCACCTCCTGGAAAAGCCACTCACCGAACTACACCACACGTTTCGGCAGAACGGGCAGAATTATCGCCGTCTATGAGCAGGACAATTTTGTTCAATGTGGTTTCATTTTTTTTTACCATAATATCTCTTTATTTTCGATTTTAGCATATATACTCAAGTTTCGCACCTGACATTTTAAGGAAAGGCGCATCAGGCATAGGGCCCCTTTGGGGGTGCGAAACTTGAGTATATACCGAAGAATAATGTGTCAATTTTGATCAGTAGTAATACCAGATGGAATTATAATCAGAAATGATTTCACCGTGAGATTGGAGCTTTTTGAGATATTTATAAATGGAGACATCTGTATAGACATAAGTATCCGCAAGGGCCAGCTTTTTTTCCCAGGGATGAAATTCATAGACCCGTCGCCCATCGGGGAGTATGGAGATAACATCATGGTTCTGTGCGGCACGAAGGTAGTTTTTTCCCAACCGAGGAACATTGAAGACGACTTCATCGGTCCTGACAGTGCCAGGCATCAACCTGGCTTCCTCTTTCTGTTCCTGTAGCAATCTGGGAATAGGGACCCGAAAATCCTCGGTCTCTTCTTTCCCTTTTGCGCTGAAAGTGTAGTAGGGGGTAACACCAATCAAGCGCAACTTGTGACGCAGCAGTGAGGCTTCAAATTTGCGGGAATTGTAAAATGTATACACGAGCTGGTTGTAAACTTCAATCCCATGGCTTCTGAACTTTTGAACAGCGTCCATGGACTGCAGCGTGATTTCATAAGGGTGTTCAAAGTGTGTGACAATAAGGATCTCTCTTTTCCCGGGAATGTGGAAATGACTCACATCTTTAACCAGCGCTTCGGTAATCCTCTGCGGGATTGTTACTGGGGTTCGGGAACCGATTCTGATCCGTTCAACGTGTTTCATCCGGGAAAGCTTGAACAAGAGATTTTCAATTTTTTCGTTGGATAAAAGAAAGGGATCCCCTCCTGTGATCAGCACCTCGTTAATCTCAGGAGTATTGGCGATCCAGCCCAGGGCTTTGTCCAGTTTGGATGTGGGAAGGGTGGCGGAGTGGGAATGAATATCTTCGATCTCCCAGTTTCTCTGGCAGTAGACACATATCTGAGGACAGGTCACAACAGGTTTGATGATGGCAATTTGAGGGTAACGCCGCGTGATCCCTTCGATTGGAGATGTGTCCTGTTCCAGCATGAAATCCAGGGAGCTTTCGTCATGCGTTCTGTGTTTGAGTAGTGTTTTGATATAGTGTGTGCATGGTATCACCTGGGCACGGATGGAATCGTCTCTTCCTTTCCCTGGAACATAGTCCATTAAAGAGAGATAGTAGGGAGTGATTCCGAAGGGGATTTTGTGCTTCTGAGTCAGTTTGACGGCATGATATTCCTCCTCAGTCAGATGAACCAGGTCTCTGAGTGTGTCCGCATCTTTAATCGTGTGGCGGAGCTGCCATCTCCAATTGATCCATTCAAAATCCGTCGCCTTGAAATATCGAAGGATCCGATGTTTATTTTTATACCTGCGGCGTTTGGCATCATCGTCTAATCCGCAGGGATAGCGGTCGATGAATTTTTTTGCATCCCTGGCCATTTTTGAAAGGGAGGTCGATCTCAATTTTGCGGCTTTAACACCGCTGTGCTTTAAAAAGGCAGGAACACTTTTTGGATACACATCTGCATCTCCCGATATCCCGCGTAAAAGATGATTCAGTTCTGCAAAAAAACCTGGAGATGGTTTTATAATCGCCTTTTTGCTTCCTTCATGGATAATGTCATTCATATATTTAAGAAAACTGAAATCGGAAAGAACCTCACTGCGGTTCGATATAATCCCTCGAAAAACTCCTATGGAATCACGCGTGAGCACCCATTTGAGTGAGGGGATTTCCGGTGTGTCTTCAAATGTGCTTATCAGCCTCTTAGTTAAGAATTTTCTTATCCTTTTTCGTTTTTCCTCCAAATGGTTATCTGAGACCATAATGGTTTTAAGGGGAGGAATCTGGTCTAAAATTCTTAGCAGTTTATTTTTAAGTCTGACTTCCATGACTCTCTTTAGGGATCGTATCCCGAATTATTCTGTTGTGAATAGTAGTAAGAGTATCTCGTTTAGATTTATTGTACCATGACTGATATGAAAAATTCAATTCTCACCGGATGTTTACATTTCATATGATATCATCAGTCCGGTCTATTTGACTCAAGTTTCGCACCCCCAATGGGGTACGGTGCCGTTGTCAAAGCGTTCATCATAAATTTTTCCAGAAAAATTTCTTTTTACCTTATGCCTGATGCGGCTATCCTTAAAATATCAGGTGCGAAACTTGAGTATTTGATTTGATAAGAAATCCCTTTTCGAGAGCGGGATAAGGGAAAATTTGAAGTTGTGTGCCGTAACAGGATGCATCTAAATATGCAGTGGGGATGGATATAAAACATCAATCATATTTCGGCAACAGACGACTTGGATTCATATACCGGATGCCGGTCATATTGTCAAGACGGCATTTTTCTCCAAACATTCAATTTCCGCCACCAAATTGTACGCCAGGGGTAAGCGCCATGCCAGGCAACCTTTGTGGCTTCTCAGATAATTTTCAATTTCTTTCTTGAACATAGTGCGATTTGTGATACACATGGCGTAAGGATTCCTCCTCTACAAAATATGAAGTAAAACAGATAATTATTCATCCCATTTAACAGGAAGGAGGAATGATGAAATTTATCAAAGTAGACATGGCTGCAGCATCCGTAAGTTCGACCGAGGTATCTTCAGAGTATGTCGAACTGGGAGGGAGGGGATTAACGTCACTGATGATCAACAACGATGTCCCAGCAAAATGTGATCCTTTGGGGCCGGAGAACAAGCTGATTATTGCCCCCGGTTATTTGAGCGGAACGATGCTGGTTAACTCAAGCCGCCTCTCCATCGGCGCCAAAAGCCCGCTGACCGGCGGGATCAAGGAGAGTAACGTCGGCGGAACCGTTGCTGCAGACCTAGCCCATCTGGGGATTACGGCAATCGTCATTGAGGGCCAGGCTTCAGCAGGGACATGTTTTCTGCTCAAAATCGATGCCAATGGCAATGGTGAACTGCTTGACGGCAGTGCCTACACAGGGCTGCGGACCTACGAACTGGTGAAAAAACTTAAAGAAACCCACGGTGATAAAAATAGCATTACCTGCATTGGACCGGCCGGTGAATTTCTGTTGACGGCTGCATCCATCCAGACAACCGATGTAGACGGCCGCCCCTGCAGGGCTGCCGGGCGCGGTGGGCTGGGAGCTGTTATGGGGTCAAAGGGTTTGAAGGCGGTCATCGTGGCCAAAGGCGGAAAAGCAACCGACCCGCTTACCGATCCGAATACCTTTAAAGAATCCGCTAAAATATATGCCAAGGCAGTCAAGGATGACGATGGTACACCTGAATTGGCAGAGCTGGGATCAGCGAGTTTAGTGGCGCCGATCAATGCCGTCGGCGCTTTTCCGACACGCAATGCCCGCGAAGGGCAGTTTGAGGGTGTTGAAAAAATCACCGGCGAAACCATGGCTGAGGTCATCAAAAAGCGCGGCGGTATAAATGCGCACATGGGATGCGCCCAATGTATTATCCGTTGTTCTAATGAGTTCGTCGATGAAGACGGCAACTATGTAACGTCTTCTCTGGAATATGAAACCATCTGGTCCATGGGCGCTATGCTGGGCAACAGCGATTTGGATTCCATTGCGAAACTGGACTTTCTATGTGATGATATTGGACTTGATACCATCAGCACCGGTGTTGCGGTTGCAGTTGCCATGGATGCGGGATACAAAGCATTCGGTGACGCTCAGGCAGCCATCGAGATGGTGGAAGAGGTGGCAAAAGGAACCGAGTTCGGGAAAATTATCGGCAACGGCCCGGGAGCTGTTGGTGAGCATTTCAATCATGACAGGGTGCCGGTGATCAAAAATCAGAGCATGGCAGCCTACGATCCGCGAGCCATACAAGGGATGGCCGTTACCTATGCCACAACACCCATGGGTGGTGACCACACGGCCGGATGGGTGGTGGGTGAGAACCTGGAGGAGTTCGGCGGCACGCTTGACCGGTTTTCCGCAGAAGGTCAGGTAGAGGTGTCCCGAAACAGTCAAATCCATATGGCAGCCGTGGATACCATGGGGATATGCGATTTTGCACAGAGCGGGTTTGGCGCAGGCCTGGCCAATGTCTGCAAAATGGTTGCGGCAAAGTCGAGTAAACCCTTTAGCGAGGAGGACTGGACGGAGTTGGGTACCCGTATTCTGAAGGCGGAAAGGGAATTTAATCGGAATGCCGACTTTACCAGCAAGGACGACAGACTGCCGAAGATGTTCTATGAGGAACCCTTGCCGCCTCATAACAAGGTTGTGGTGATCAGTAATGAGGAAATGGACAAGACATTCGATTTTTAACGGACACCGGTAATGAAAGTAAAAGTGAGATTGTTCGGAACGTTGAGAAAAAAATTTTCTGATCACGACCCCTTAAACGGGTTTGAGGTTGAGATTCCAAAAAAAGACGCCAGCGTGAACGATCTTATTGACCAGTTAGATATTCCCAAATCCAAGATCGGCCCTGTTTCCGTGCAAGGCCGTTTGGTCAAGGCTGACAAAACATTAAAGCAGGGAGATTATATCCGTATTTATCGGCCGATTTTTGGCGGATGATGTGAGAACATATGAATTCGACTTCATCTAAATTTTTAGATTGAGGCAGCGCTAAAGTAAAGTCAATATTTTACCATCGTATTTTCTCTGAACAATCATAACTATTTGATTTTATTGGAGACCCAGAGCTTCTTTCTTTCGAGCGCTCCAGGCCTGAGTTATGCGATCCCCAATCATTGCGAGGATAGCGATGCTTCCACCGGAGATCACGCCCATTCCCATATCCGCATGGGTGAGGCTTGAAAAGACCGCCTGCCCGAGCCCGGTCGTACCCACCAGGGCGGCGATCACCAGCATGGCGAGGGCAAACATAATCGTCTGATTAAGGCCGAGCATGATCTCGGGAAGCGCCAGGGGCAGCTTGACCTCAAAGAGCAGCTGACGCGAAGTGCATCCAAAAGATTGCGCTGCCTCAACCACTCCCTGATCAACGTGTCGCAGTCCATGCTCTGTGTAACGAATGGCGGGAACAATGGCGTAAGCCACAATCGCCAGGAGGGCCGGAAATTCACCAACCATAAATATCATGATTACAGGGATCAGGAACACAAAAAGCGGCATAGTCTGGAGCGTATCGTTAATGGGCCTGAGAAAGGCGGAAACCCGGTCATTGAGCGAGGCCCAAACCCCGAGCAGTCCGCCGACCACAAAACAGACCAGCACGGCGGCGCTAGCTAGATAGATCGACAGCATTGCCTTGTGCCAGACGCCCGAAACGAGGATAAAGAACAAGCCTAAACAGGTGAAGAGCCCCAATCGCCACCCACCGACTTCGGCCGCAAGAAATGTGAACGCCAGGATGATGATCGGCCAGGGCGTACCGGTCGTACCATACAGCCAGATCACACCTGCAAAAAGAACGCCAATCATCGCACGCCACGATAGGGCTTTGAACGCAGCAAGCGCCAGAGCCCCTACCAGTGACCAGTAGACAACGGTGGCCTGGAAGTTCATCGCAAAACCCCACGTCCGGGGACTGGCGACCTTTTCGAGGCCGATTCTGAGGGGAATCATGAAGAAATAGAGGACCGAACTCTTGATGGCATTCGTGATATGATAGTAGTTGACGGTCACATATTCTACGGCTTTGTTGAGTTCGTTTGCAGGGAATATAATCCAGTCCCTGGGATATTCGTTCAAGGCCTGCACGATCTGGGCGAAAAGGATTAGAAACAGGCCGACCGCAAAAGCCGTTAACAGGTTCGGATAGCGCCGCCAAAACTGGCGTGGTTTATGCCTAAGGATCTCACCGCTGCGCATGGTGAATCCGAGGCTGATGCGGTCCATGATCATGGCCATCAAGGCAATCACAAAGCCGGCCAAAAGGCTCTGCCCGAACTGGGCCCTACGCATCGTACTGAGCACCTCCCAACCGATGTCGCCGAAACCGCCAATCACGGCGGCAATAATAACCATGCTGAGCGCCGCCATGATCGTTTGATTGACACCCATCATGATGGTCGGCATGGCCGACGGGATCTGGACCCACCATAAGAGTTGGCGATCGGTGCTTCCCGATATGCGCCCGGCATCCACAATGTCCGCTGGTACCCGGTCCAATCCCAGAATAATATTGCGCACCATGGGTGGCGTCGCATAAATGGCACTGGCGACGAGCCCTACGACCGGCCCAAAGCCGAACAGCATTAAAATAGGAATGAGATAGGCAAAGGTGGGAACGGTTTGCATAACGTCCAACGTGGGTTGGATCACCCGCCGCGTTGCAGGAAAGCGGAAGCCGATGAGGCCGATGATAAAGCCCATGGCAACCGAAAGTGGAACCGACAACCCTACCAGAGCCAGGGTGTTCATGCTCTCATCCCAGTAGCCGGTAACCACCATGTACATCAACGCGATGCAGGTGAAAAGCGCCAGCCGCCATCCCGAGGCGGTGTGAGCCAAAATGGTGATGATAGCGACGGTTGCGGGCCAGGGGAGCCATTGCAGCAGTCCTGCGAGCCCTTGCATGGGAACATCCATCAGCCAGGCGATAATGTGAAACAGCTCTTTAAAGGTTCTCACAAACCAGTCCATGGCCGTGTTGATCCAGACGTTGATCGGAAGAACCCATGCGTCTGGGTATTTGTCCAGCCATGTGATGCTGTCTTGCAGCAATAAAATTGCAAGCGATACGGCGGTGATGCAGGCCCAGGTCACCGCCCAAGTGCCTGGCTTGGATGGCTGTTTTCTATCTCCGGTATGCGGTAATTCCTCAAGGGCAGTCAGGGGGACTCCTCCTCCGAGCCGGCCAACGCCGTTAACACCTCTTGTGCTGAAATCTGTCCTGCAATCGAGCCTGTGTCATCACATACGCCGATAACCTCCAGGCCTTGAGAGAATCTGGGGATAAGCCGCTCCAGCGTCATGGTTTCGGGCACCGCCTCGGAAGCCGTGAGATGACCTTCACTGGGGCTCATAATGCTACCGGCGGTGATTAACTTTGCTCTGGGCACATCGCGTGTAAATTCGGCCACGTAGTCGTTGGCCGGTCGCATAATGACTTCCGTGGGGCTGCCCCTCTGGACAACCTCCCCTTCTTTCATGATCGCGATGCGATCGGCAACGCGTAAAGCCTCAAGGAAATCGTGCGTGATAAAGACAATGCTCTTGTGGAGAAGCCGTTGCAGCCGCAGAAACTCATCCTGCATCTGTCTTCGAATC
>Ga0255054_10000216_pt1 | contig 33258 bp, 27 predicted proteins | sample JV7_2_23_MG_FD_188634 | JGI IMG/M metagenome (GOLD analysis project Ga0255054, IMG submission 188634) | Seawater microbial communities from Jervis Inlet, British Columbia, Canada - JV7_2_23 | ecosystem: Environmental > Aquatic > Marine > Inlet | place: Canada: British Columbia | collected... | reverse complement strand
TTCAGCACCGCGCCGCCCGCTGCGCCGCGCAGGGTATTGTGAACCAGTGAGATCATCTTGTAATCCAGAACAGAGCAGGGCTGCACTCGTCCAACGCTGACCGCCATTCCGTTCTCGGCCTCCCGATCGAGACGCGGCTGAGGACGATCTTCTTCGTGGCGAAGCAAAAGAGCGTGCTCGGGTGCGCTTGGCAGCCCAGCTATCGAATCTGACGGTTTGAACGTATCGAGCGCGCTGGTGATTTCTTCCAGATCTGCCTTATTCCGAAATCCAATAGAAAGTGCGACCAGGTGACCGTCCAACACGGGCACCCGGTTGACCTGGGCGCTCACTTGAAAATCGCCTGGCTCGATGGTACCCGCACCCGCTTCACCCAGCATCTTTCGTGACTCCTGCTCGAGCTTGGGTTCCTCGCCCGGGATAAACGGGATGATGTTGTCGGTTATCTCGAGAGAAGAGACGCCGGGGTAGCCGGCTCCGCTGATAGCCTGCATCGTGACCGCGTGGACCCGACTCAATCCAAAGGCGTCGTCCAGGGCCTTCAACGGAAAGACAATTGCGGTCGAAGCGCAATTCGGACTCGTAACGATGAAGCCGGGCCAGCCTCGCTGAGCGCGCTGGTGATCAATTAGCGCCAGGTGGTCGGCATTGATCTCGGGAATGAGCAGGGGGATGTCAGGCTTCATCCGATGGGCCGACGCATTGGAGCAGACCAGGTAGCCCCGAGATGCCAGCTCGGGTTCGGCTTCCAAGGCCACTCGTGAAGGAAGCGCGGAGAAGACCAACTGAATATCGGATGAAAGCGCGTCGGTGCGCTCGATCACCATCTCGCGCATAGCCGTCGGGATTTCACCGGGCAGCAGCCACTTGACCGCTTTGCCGTAGGGCTGCCCCTGGCTGCGCTTTGATCCCGTAACCGATGCAATCTCAAACCAAGGATGATCGGCAAGCAGACTGACGAAGCGCTGACCGACCGCGCCTGTGGCGCCTAATATTGCTACCGGAATCTTTTGATCCATCAATGCCTCCATGAGCCATGCGCTGCCCGGACAACTTTCGAGGTTTCGACCGACCTCATTCCTCAATGACCAGTTGGTGGATGGCGCGCACCGCTTCGTCCCCATCCTCGCTCTTTACAACGAGCGAGATGCTGCATTCGGAAGATCCCTGGGCAATGGCGACGACATTGATACCGTGATTCCCTGTGGCGGTAAAGACCTGGCCCGCAACGCCTGGAGTCTGTTTCATCCCGCTTCCAACCACCGTCACGATCGTGATCTCGTCCTGCGCCCACACCCGGTCGATATTGTTTCGGCTCAATGCTAGCTCGAACTCCGATTCGAGCGCTTCGACGGCAGCCGCGGCATTGGTCCGCGGAACCGCAAAGCAAATGCTTTGCTCAGACGAGGCCTGCGATATCAGCAGCACGCTGGCGCCCGTGCGGGCCACCGCCTCGAACGTACGCGCGGCGATACCGGGGATGCCGAGCATCCCTTTGCCTTCCAGCGTAATCAGATTCACATTTGGAATTGCGGTGATGGCCTTGATTGCGCCGTTTTCATGCTCGAGATTAGGGACGATCAGGGTTCCGACATTCGATGGATTAAAGGTGTTCTTCACCCGAACCGGGATATTGGATTCTAGAACGGACTGAATGGTGCGCGGGTGCAACACCCTGGCTCCGAAATAAGAAAGCTCCCTCACCTCCCGATATTCCATCGCTTCAATCGTGCGCGCAGAGGGCACCACTCGTGGGTCGGCGGTCATCACTCCGTCCACGTCGGTCCATATCCACAGCTCATCGCTTCCGAGGCACGATGCGATTACGCCCGCGCTCAGATCGGAGCCGCCGCGGCCCAGCGTCGTAGTCACCCCGCCGGGGGTGGCTCCGATAAACCCAGTGATGACCGGCAATTCACCCTTCGCAAGCCGAGGAGATAGTCTCTCGTTCACCTTTTCCCGAGCGGCGGCCATATCCGGAGCAGCGTCCTGAAATCGGTCGTCGGTCACGATCAAATCGGCGGAGTCAACCACTACCGCGGGTAAGCCAACCGCCCGGAGGGCGGACGAGAGCAATTGCACGCTCATCCGCTCGCCTAGGGCCATTGTATGGTCAAGGGCTCGCGATCCAGCCTCTCCAAGAACGCGAACGCTTTCGCAGAATTGGAGGTAGCGCTCGATCATTGAGTCGATCTCCTTTAGTACTGCTTCCCTCTCACTGGTGGGTAAGAATTCGGCGCAGGCCGCATGCTTCGCTCGCAGCTCTTCGGCGACCTGTGTGTAGCGGGTGTTGCCGCTCGCCGCTTCGAGAGTGCCCTCTTTGAGAAGCTCTGTAACGCCGCCTACCGCTGAAGCGATTACCACCACTTGATCGGCCGACTCTGCGAGCGCCGATCTGGTGATCTCGGCAGCCTGCCTGATTGCGTCGGCTGAACCCAGGGAGGTCCCACCGAACTTCATCGTGAGGTTCTGCAACTTTGCGCGTGTGTCAGCCATTAGGACGTAATCCTTGGTCCGTGATCCACTCCACGATCGCCTGGAGGCCCATAGTGTAGCCCCGCCAGCCCAGGCCGGCGATAACCCCCTGGCAAGCGCCTGCCGTCAGTGAGCGCCTGCGAAAGCGCTCGCGAGAGTGGATATTGGACAAATGGACCTCAATCACCGGATACTTCACCGCCACGATCGCATCTCGCAGCGAAACCGAAGTGTGGGATAAGCCGCCTGGGTTGATCATTGCTCCCGCGGCCCACGCGCGGGCAGCATGCAGCTCATCAATGAGCACTCCTTCGTGGTTGGACTGGATCGTCTGTATCTCCAATCCGAGCTGCTCGCCCTGGTCGCGAATACGTTCGTTTAGCTCGGCCAGCGTCAAAGCGCCATAGATCTCCTGCTCTCGCTCGCCGAGTAGGTTCAGGTTGGGACCATGCAGGATGAGAATTTTCGTCATTTCAGCCCCTCCAGGACCTGGCGGACAAGGTTTTCAGGCGATTCAATCCCGAATTCGACCTTCCCCGGTCGAATCGGCAATACAAACCGAACCCGTCCGGCCTTTCCTTTCTTGTCGCGCGTCATCGCTTCGAGCACTGGATCTGTTTGCAGACCTGGATAGGTCGTTGGCAGCGCAAATCGGCTCAGCACGTGTTCTACGCGAGCCGGCAGATCTGCTTCACAGCGCCCCATCGCATCCGCCAGCCTCGCAGCGGCCAGCAGACCAACGGACACTGCCTGGCCGTGGGTGAGGCTGTAGCCGCTGGTCACCTCCAGCGCATGTGCAAAGGTGTGCCCTAAATTTAGGGCGGCGCGCCGACCGTGTTCTTGAGGATCCTCATCTACGATACCCAGCTTGATCCTGATCGCACGCTGGATCCAATCCTGGCTGATCCAACCGGGTCCGGATTCCATGCGAGCGTACAGTTCGGGGTCGCCAATCAGCGCGGCCTTGACGATCTCCGCTAGACCGGTTTTGATCTCTCCATACGGGAGAGATGCAAGCGTGGCAAGGTCAGCTAGAACGAGCCCGGGAGCATGGAAGGCGCCAACCAGGTTTTTGCCAGCTGACAGATTGAACCCTACTTTTCCGCCCAGGCTGGCATCCACGACAGCCAGCAAGCTCGTGGGCAGGGCTGCCCAGCTGATACCCCGCATGTAGGTTGCGGCCGCAAAACCGGCAAGATCAAGAAGTACTCCGCCTCCCAACGCGAGTACCGTTCCAGTTCGGTCGAGGCCGGATTCAATGAGCGCGGAGTAGAGCGATGAAATTGTTTCCTGGGATTTATTCACCTCCCCAGCCGAAAGCATGACGTACGAGCAATCGAGTGCCGAACGTATCTGTTTTTCGAAAAGTGGTCCGACGATCGTATCGGATACGAGCAAATAGGGCGGGGAGAGGTTGGCTTGTTCAAGATAGGTGGCCAGGCTGCTGAGCAGCTCATGGCCAACCACAACGTCGTAGCCAGGTCGAGGATGTCTGGCGACCATGCGATGGATTCTTCTTGCGAACGGGTAGCTCGCGACACTGTCTGTGACCTGCTGCACGGTGAGGCTGGTCGTGTCAACTTGAACCGGGATCGAATCATAGGTCGCTTGCCGCTCTAACAGCAGGAGTTCGAGCTGCTGCTCTAGATTTTCTCCTGCGATAAGCGGACGGCGCCCGTTGGATCCGATCCGCTGCATCAATGTGCCAGGCTCGCCCGTCAGGCAGACCAGATAGCCGCCGCCTTCCAGGAGCGCGCGATTACTCTCGTTCATCAGGGCGCCTCCGCCGCAGGCGATTACGCGATCGGCCGGTTCCGCCAGACGCAGACAGGCATCCGCCTCTAGCTGGCGAAACACCGCTTCACCATCCTCCGCGAAAATGCTTTCGATGGACTTGCCTCCGATCTCTTCCACCACGGTGTCGGTATCCACGAATTCGCGATGTAGACGCTGACTCAACAATCGACCCACCGTAGACTTCCCGGAACCCGGCGGCCCGGCCAGCACAATGTTCGGCTGCTGCAGCCGCAGCGAGCCCAGGCTATTCCCAGAAGATGCTTGAGTCACTCGCAATCTCCAGGTCGTCTATTTGACCATGCGGCAATTCCTCGAAGCGACGCCGCATTTCCCGCACTGAATCTCCTCCAAGCTTTTCGAGCAAAGCTTCGGCCAATACGAAGCACAGCATCGCCTCGCCCACGACCGCCGCGCGCGGCACGGAGCAAAAGTCAGAACGCTCATACTCGGTCTTTGCTGCCTTGCCGGTGGCTAGATCGACCGATTTCAGCGGGGTCAGCGTTGTCGAAATGGGCTTCATGGCCACCCGCGCAACGAGTGGGCCACCGGTGGTGATGCCCCCCTCGAGCCCGCCCGCATTATTGGTGGGCCGAGAAATTAGGCCGTCGGAGATCTCAAATTCGTCGTGGATCTCGGTGCCTAGCTTACGAGCATTTTGAAAACCGTGGCCGATCTCGACCCCCTTCATGGCGTGGATGCTCATCATGGCGGCAGCAACCCGCGCCCCCAGCCGGCGATCCCAGTGCACATGACTACCTAAGCCTGCCGGCACGTTCAGGGCGACAACTTCGAAAATACCTCCCAGCGTGTCTTTGGCCTGCATGACCGCCCGGATTTCATCCTTCATCGCTTGGCTGCCCTCATCGGTGGGACAGCGAACGTCGCTGGTTTCAGCAGCTGCGAAGCGCTGCTCATAGCTCAAACCATCGAGGTCCGCAGCGGCCGAACCGATCTCGGCAACGTAGCTGCCGACCACGATGTTGAATTCGGCGAGCAGTTTGCGGCACACCGCGCCAACGGCCACGCGTGCGGCCGTTTCCCGCGCAGATGCGCGCTCGAGACCAAATCGTAACTCGCTATAGCCATACTTCAATGCGGCGGTGAGGTCTGCATGGCCCGGCCGCGGGACGGTCATTGCGGCAACCTGCTGCCCCTGCCACGTTGCGTGATCGTGATTCTCGATGTGGAGGCCGATAGGAGATCCGATGGTGACTCCGGCAAGAACGCCGGAAACGATGCGTGCCTCATCCTGCTCAATGGATTTCATCCTTGGGCCCACTCCATAGCCAACCTGGCGGCGGGCCATATCGGGCTGCAAATCGATTTCCGCGAGCTGCATGCCGCCCGGCAATCCTTCGAGGATTGCAAGCAAGCCCGGGCCATGTGATTCGCCTGCGGTCAGAAATCTAAGCATTCAGCACCTCGCGAGTTCCGGAGATCGAATCTGAGTTCTCAGACGCTGCTTCCAACGCGGCCTGCATCGCTCGGCGGGGGGCGCGAATACCAGTCCACAGCTCGAATGAGAGCGCTCCCTGTTCAACCAACATCCCCGCGCCTGTAGCGCCGCGCAAGCCAGCATGCCGGGCATCACCCATGAGGCGCGTTTCGCTTGGCGTATAGACCAGGTCGTACACAAATGCCTTTTCGGGCAGCGCAATCTCACTAGGCCACGGAGTGTCCTGCTCATGAGGCAGCATGCCCACCGGAGTTGCGTTCACAACTAGTGAACAATCGCGTCCCGCATCAGCAAAGGAATCGTTTTCCCATGGCAAAAGCTCCACATCGACCGGGTAGTTCCGAAGCACATCTTTAGCCAGCGCCTGAGCTGGGCGTACAGTCCGTGCGATGACGTTCAAACTAAATCCTTGCTGGGCCAGTCCAAAGGCGACCGAGCGCGCCGCGCCGCCTGCCCCAAGCAGCAGGGCTGTGCCATGTTGAACATCGAGAGTGAGGTCGAAGCGTGCGCCGAGGTCCTTGATGAACGCCGGCAGATCCGTGTTGTGGCCGACCAAACGGTTTCCACTGCGCACTATCGTATTTACGGTGAATGTGTGGGCGGCCGACTCTGTCAGGTCATCGAGCAGCGGTATGACCGCCTGCTTATGGGGAATAGTGACGTTGGCGCCATGCCAGAACCCTTTTCGTAGACGATCGACCGCCTCCGACAGCTCATCCGGTGCGACGTCGATTGCCTCATAGATCCAATCCAGACCTGTCTCATCAAAGGCCGCGCCCTGGATGGCGGGAGAGATAGAGTGTCCAACCGGATGCCCGAGAAGTACGAAGCGCATCAGTGCAGCCCGATCCCAAACGAACGCAGCGTCTGCGCGAACTCCGGAAACGATTGCTGGATGACCTCTGCTTCGGTAATGGTGGTTTGGCCGTTTCCAATAATCCCAGCGATAGCCAGTGCCATCGCAACCCGATGATCTCCTCGAGCGCTCACCTGAGCCCCGTTCAAGGGAGTGGGGCCTTCAATCGTGATTCCATCCAGATGCTCTTCGATCTTGGCGCCCATCTTTCTGAGTTCGTGGGTCATGGCCGACAACCGGTCAGACTCCTTCAATCGCAATTCGCTCGCTCCACGCACTGCTGTTTCACCGTGAGCCTGTGTGGCGAGCACCGCGAAAATGGGTATCTCATCGATCATCGAGACGACGCGATCTTGTCCGACCTCAATCCCTTTCAGTTCCGAGAAGCGGGCAGTTAAGTCCCCAACGGGTTCGCCATTCTGAGTGCTTACTGGTCCCAAAGCGATCCGCGCGCCCATGCCCTTCAGCGCCTCCAACAGTCCAAGACGTGACGGATTCAATCCCACGCGCTCAATTTCTAGTTCAGAACCGGGGACAAGTACGGACGCCGCCACAACGAATGCTGCAGCAGAGAAATCGCCCGGGATCACAGTCTCGAAATTGGGAAGTGGCGTACGGATCGGTTCCAGAATTAAGCTGGCGTTATTGGTGTGTACGGACACACCCAGCTCGCGCAGCAGCCGCTCGGTGTGATCACGGGAGGGAGAAGGCTCGTGGAGATGGGTGGGGCCATCGGCGTGGAGACCTGCCAGCATTATGGCGGTCTTTACCTGGGCGGAGGCTACCGGCATATCGTACTCAATTCCATGAAGACGAGAGCCTTCGATACTTAGCGGAGGTTGATCCGCGCCGTTGTGACCGGAGATGTCGGCGCCCATGCTCCTCAACGGCTTTACCACCCGGTCCATGGGACGCTGAGAGAGTTGATGGCTTCCAGCCAGCGTCGCTGAAACCTGGGAGCCCGCCAATGCTCCCAGCAGCAATCTCATGGTTGTGCCTGAATTCTTACAATCGAGGGCGCGTTCTGGCGACCGAAAGCGCCCACCAAGCACAATCGTCTCATCCGCCTCGGGATGCTCGATATCGATGCCGAGCTCTGCTAGGCAGCCTTCCATTGCGTCAACGACTCCGGCGCGCAGCGAGCCGTGAATGCGCGAAGGTCCGTTCCCCATTGAGCCGACCAGCAGTGCTCGGTGAGTCATCGACTTATCGCCCGGAACTCGAACGGTCCCGCGCAGATCTGTTGCGCCACCGGAAACTCTAAGCTCCATGAGGAATCCCCTTATGTACATGAAGCGAGGATCGCCGCTGTTGCAGCGGCTGCAGCAGGCCGCGCAAGGCTCCTTCGTCTCCAGCTTGCAGTAGATCGCTCAGCTGATCGAATTCTGTCTGGGCGCGCGCAAGTGCGGCAAGAACCATGTCCCGATTGGTCGTGAGGATGTCGATCATCATGGTCAGGTCGCTGGCGGCCAACCTGGAGCCGCTCAAGAAGCCTGAGGAAACCACATCCCAGATTACAGCATCTTCCTTGCCCAGAGATTCCGCTGTGCCAGTGAGTGCCATTGCCAGTAGATACGGCAAATGGCTGGCAGTTCCCAGGAGTCGATCGTGCCTGGCGGCGTCCATGTGTAGCGGCATGGCCCCAAGTTTGTCGATCAGTTGTTCAGAGATTGCCAGGGCAGCGGGAGTCGTGCGCGAGCTGGGGGTGAGCACAAAGCGACTGCCCTTGAAGAGCCCGGCTTGAGCCTGTTGAAATCCAGAGAGTTCTTTGCCGCACAGCGGGTGACCTCCGATCGCAGACAGGTCGTCTGGAAGCGCATCCATCGCTTCCACAATCTGCCGCTTGGTCGATCCTAGATCGATCACGAGCTCGAGAGCAGGCGGTTCAGCTCGGAATGTCTCCATCAACCGGAGGGTCTCCCGCACAGGCGTCGCCAGCACAATCACATCGCTGTTTGTCAGCGCTGCGCTGAGCTCCACCGTCGTAATCCCGGCCTGGCGCGCCAAACTGGCGGTGTTTGGATCAGAGTCCACCCCCGACACCTGCATGCCTTGCTCAACCAGATCGAGTGCCAATGATCCGCCCATGAGTCCCAGGCCGATGATGGTTATGCGGCTGTCCGCGAGCTCCATTCCATCTCCATTATTTCCCGTCCAACGGCGCGCCCGATCTGTCGAACCCCCTGCACCATATCGACGAATCGCTCTGGTCGAAGGCTCTGCGCTCCATCCGACAGCGCTTGATCTGGCCTTGGATGTACCTCCACAATCAATCCATCCGCGCCGGCCGCAATTCCCGCTCGGGCAACCGCCGACACATACTCCCATTTACCGGTGCTGTGACTGGGATCCAAAATAACCGGCAGGTGGGTGAGTTCTTTTACGACCGGGATGGCATTGATGTCGGTCGTGTTACGTGTGTAGCTCTCGAAGGAGCGGATTCCTCTTTCGCAGAGAATGACCTGATCGTTCCCGAACGAGAGCAGGTATTCGGCAGACATCAGCCATTCCTCGATAGTGGCACTGAGCCCCCGTTTGAGCAGCACCGGAACGCCGGCCTCACCTGCGGCCCGAAGCAGCTCGTAGTTTTGCATGTTGCGCGCCCCAAGCTGGATGATGTCGGCATACTCGGCAACCAGCGGCACTTGTTCGGGAGACATCGCTTCCGTGACCACCTTCAGCCCGGTCTCCAGCCTTGCTTGAGCCAGAAGCTGGAGACCTCGCTCGCCAAGCCCCTGGAAGCTGTAGGGCGACGTACGAGGTTTGAAGGCGCCACCGCGCAAAACCGTGGCGCCGTTCGCCTTCACCGCATGGGCGGTTTCCAGAAGCTGATCGCGATCTTCAACCGAGCACGGTCCGGCCATGATCACGATCTCATTCCCGCCCACCGTCAGCCCATCCACATTTACCATGGTGTCCAGCGGATGCATTTCCCGTGAGGCAAGCTTGAAAGGCTTCAATACCGGAAGGATCTTGTCGACCCCGTCGATAGACCCAAATTTGCCAGGATCAATTGGCCGATCGTCGCCTACCACGCCGATGATTGTTCGCTCCTCCCCTTCGATCAAGCGCCCCTCGTAGCCGAGATCCTCGATCCTGGAAACAACGTATTCGATCTGCAATTTCGATGCGCCTTGTTTCATGACGATGATCATTTTCTCAACTCCTATCCAGAAAACAAAAAAAGCACCGAGCCGTTGCTCGGTGCTTGGAAGGTCGGAATAGTCTACCTATGCACGCCGAAGCAGCGGCTGAGCGCTCAACCCCCTAAAATAGGTATAAGTGAAGCTTCGGCGATTCATTGGCGAGATCATAGCACAGTGATGAAAACCCGGTCAAGGGTGTTCATCGAAGGCCTCGACCCTAATCTGATCAATGGTAATATGCCGGCTCCAATGCCCATTCGAGCGATTCGCGGCGCTATTACCGCCTCCGAGAACTCTCGAGAGGCGATTCTTGAGGCCTCAAGTCTGCTACTCAAAGCGATCATCGAAACAAATGATCTTCATTCAAACCAGGTGGTTGCTGCTACGTTCTCAGTTACGCAGGATCTCAACCGAGCCTACCCGGCCGAAGCCGCTCGAAGCCTGGGTTGGACCGAGGTCGCGCTGATGTGTTTTCAAGAAATGCACGTCGAAGGCGGGCTGGAAATGTGTATCCGCGTGCGGGTTCTCATTGAGAAGGACCTGGCGCAAGCGGAGATCAAGCACCAATACATGCAAGGCGCGGCAGACCTGCGCAAGGATTGGCAAGAGGAACAGCGCTGATACGACCCCGCTCATTCCTTGCAATTGCCATACTCCTGGCAGTCGCTGCCTGCTCTGAGACCCTTGATCCGACGCTTCTTCCCACAGAACCGCCAACGCAACCGGTAACCTCAAGCCGCACTTTCCTGGACTCACAGACGTATTTGGATAGCATCGCTGTCGGAGATCAAGAACGACTGTTTCTGGTGCATGTTCCAACGGGCTACGAGTCCGATTATCCTGCGCCGTTGGTTTTCAACCTTCATGGCGCTGGAAGCAATGCGTTGGCGCAAGAAAACGCCAGTCAGTGGATTCAGAAGGCTGATGAGGCAGGATTTGTCGTAGTTGCGCCGCAAGCCATCGAGCCGGCGCGTGTATGGCTGGGTGTATTTCTCGACGACCTGGGTGACCCGGACATTGGTTTCTTCGTTTCAATGCTGGCCGAGCTTCAGGGAGAGCTAAATATCGATCCCGACCGTATCTACGCGACCGGCTTGTCAAATGGTGGAACGATGTCGAATCGGCTGGGTTGTGATCTATCGCAGTTTTTCGCTGCAATCGCTCCGGTGGCAGGAGCACACAGCGGATTTCAGCTCTGCGATGTCAGCGAACCGGTCTCGGTGTTAGCGATTCATGGCACCGACGATAGGGTTATTCCATACGAAGGGAACGGCAGCGATGTTCCTCCGGTCCGTACCTGGGTCGAAGCCTGGGCAGCGCGGAACAACTGCCCACCCGAATCAGCCGAAAGCGAGCCCTACTCCGAAGTGATAAAGGAAACCTGGAGTGGATGCGATGGTTCGACTACGGTTTCCTTGATCACCGTGCAAGGCGGCGGACACAGCTGGTTGGGGCTGGAGTTTGTGTGGGAGGAAGGCCGCTATGCCACCGTGACGACCGCAACAGATGAGATCTGGGACTTCTTTGTGGCTCATCCAAAGTCATCCGATGGGTGAGGCGTCGGCTACCTAAATCAATCCTCGGCGGAGCCCAGTTTGCGCCTCAGACGATCGAGTGCCAGGCTGATTGCCCATCGCGTGGCGTTTGGTGCAGCGCCTCCGAATGAACGCTCGAGTTTCCAACCACCATCGGGGGAAAGAAAGAGTGCCAGGATCTCGATATTTTCTTCGCTCGCGGTGACATGTAACGCGAGACCCGCAGCAGCCTGCCTCTCCTTCATCGCCCCTTGAAGTTCTTGTTGTAGCTCATCTTCTGAGAGTTGCGCGGGGGAAGTTTCTCCGCCAACGAAAACGTCATCGAATAAGGTGAGTGCTTCTGCCAAGGCACCATCGGTTCCAAATTCGACCGTCGCAAGTCGCCATCCCGCGTTTCGGACTTGCTCCACGGCCGCGGCTTCGAGCGTTTCGCGATCGGTACCGTAAATCCGGTCTCCGATGCGCTGCTGCAGGGTAGCCTCGACCTTCCACAGCATCTGATCGACTTCCATTTCCGTTCCGGCCTTGCCGGTAATTCGGATGTCGACCCTTCCCGGATGTGCTGCCAATCCAACGGTAGGATTGGTCATTCGTTCTAGATCCTCAATTCGCTCGTCCAGCCAAGACTCACCGAGCCCCGCGGTTCGTACTGTTCGTGATTTGATCACAGCGGGAGTCCCAAGACGAGTACGCAGGTACGGGAGAACCTCATGCTCCAGCAAATACTCTAGCTCGGCCGGAACTCCTGGGAGCGCGATCACCGCCTTTCCGTCCCTCTCTGCGATGAAACCCGGAGCGGTACCTACCTGATTTTCAATTCCGATCGAGTCCGCCGGTACGGTGGCCTGACGCCGATTGTTGTCGGTCGGCTCTCGCCCGAACGCTTCGAATCGCTCAACGATTTGAGCCCACAAATCCTCGCGGAATTCCAACTCGAGTCCCAGCGCCTGCGCAATGCCCTCGCGTGTGACATCGTCGACGGTCGGTCCGAGACCACCGGCGGTGATGAGAACTTCTGACTGCTCGAATGCATTGGACACCGCTAACGCGATACGCTCCGGGTTGTCGCCAACCGTTGCGGTACGGAAGAGGTCGTACCCGTTCTCTCGCAGCGCTATGGCGATCATGCGAGTGTTGGTATCGACGATCTCGCCCAGCAGCAACTCGGTTCCGATCGTGAGGATTTCGGCGCGTGTCAAACGACGATGTACTCCTGGATAGATCTGCCTTCGTCAAAGCGCGCCAGGTCGAGCATAGAGACATCGACTGTATTCGATTGACCATCGAGTATGAACTCTGACATCAATTTACCCGCTACCGGTCCATGCATGAAACCATGACCGGAGAAGCCTGCAACGACCCAAAATCCGTCCACACTTGTTGGCCCGAAGATCGGGTGGGCATCTGGAGTGACCTCGTAGAGTCCGGCCCAGCCTGAAAGGCGACCTGCGCTCTCGAGCAATGGAAGCCGTGCCATCGCCGCCTCAAGTGCATTAGCTTCCCAAGCATCATCAATTCGCTGATCGAAGCCAGGCTCCTGCTGTCGGTTTGATTGCCCGGTGAGCAACCCTTCTCCCTCACGATGAAAATACAGCGATTGAGCGAAGTCAAGCACAAACGGAAAGTCGGATGGGATCTCGGGCAGCGGTGTGGTGGTGACCATTTGTCGGCGAACGGGCTGGATCGGAATATCGATTCCCGCAAACTTTCCAATCAAACGTGCCCATGGGCCGGCCGCATTGATTACATGCTCGCACGATAATCGTCCTCGATCGGTTTGAACGCCGGTAACGCGACCGTGGTCAACATCAATCCCGAGCGCCTCGGTTTCCATCATAATCTTGACGCCCAGGTCTCGAGCACGGTCGAGGTAGCCCATGTTGACGCTGCTGGGGTCTGCAAGCCCATCTTTATGATGAAGTGTCCCGGCAAGCGCATCTTGAAACTGCATCAGTGGGAGCCGCCGCCGTACCTCATCTCCCTCAAGCCATTCGGTCTCAATTCCTAGGCTGTGCTGCAGCTCGACATTCCTCCTAAACGCTTCCACATCTGAAGGGTCGGTGAGCACGAAGAAGTACCCGCACATACGATAGAGCGGATCGATACCAATTTCATCTTTGAACCGCTCTAGCAATGGAAGGCTGATCTTAGACAGCTCGATGTTGACCTCGGTGGCAAACTGATAGCGAACGCCACCGGCACATCGGCTGGTCGCACTATCTTCCAGATGCGCTGTACGTTCCAATAGCAGCACATCCGTGGCCCCAGATTGTGCCAGGTGATAAGCTGTGCTGGCCCCCATCACCCCGCCTCCAATGATTACGAATTGTGCGCTCTTGGGTAATTCCATACTAGAGCTCGATGAGCTGCCCCAATCCGAGCTGTTCGGCTCTCCGCAGCGCTAATCCAGCCGCAGCTGCGTCCTGCACTGCGATCCCGACCGACTTGTATAGGGTGATCTGGTCCGCGTCTGTGCGGCCTGGATGGTGCCCGTTCACAATTTCACCCAACTCAGCCTGGATGTGGTCTTCCGAAATGCGTCCCTCCTGAATGGGGATGATCAGATCTCCGGTCTCCGCCAGCGCCGCCTCACGCGAGTCGACAATCAGAACAGACCGCTCAACCACCGCGCTTTCCACCTCCTGTACAGTCGGCGTGAAAGATCCAATCGCGTTGATGTGCGCCCCAGGCTTCAGATCCGAGCTGTCGAAGACGGGTGTCGCGGATGTAGTCGCGGTGCAGATCACGTCCGCGTTCGCGATCGCCTCGGATGCAGTTTCTGCAAGTGTGACAGTGGTGGGGGCCCAGGGCTTAGCGACAGTCTCGTCCGCAAAGGCGCGGGACTGGTCGGTATCCAGGCTGAAGATTGAAACCGATTCAATTGCTCGCACCGTGCAAACAGCTTCAAGCTGGGTGCGGGCCTGTACTCCAGCTCCAAGTATTGCTACCCGCCTGGCAACTGATCGCGCCAGGAGATCGGTTGCGGCTCCAGAGCCGGCGCCGGTGCGGATGGCGGTTAGGGTGCCGCCTTCAATGAGCGCAATCGGTATTCCTGTTTCCAGATCGAGCACCACCACAAGCGCATGAATCGTAGGCAACCCACGCTTAATATTGGCTGGAAAAACAGAAACGACTTTTAATGCCAGATCATCGGTGTCGGCGAGCAGGGCGGGCATAAACAGCGAGACGCCTTCAGCGTCGTCAACATCGATGTGGCTACGAGGGGGGACGCTGGCTGTGCCGGCAGATAACTGACCAAATGCGTGCTTCATCGCCTCAATCGTCTCTCCCATTGGGAGGGCGCGTCGAGTATCGTCAGCTCCTAAAATCCTAAGCTCCATGAATCTAAGGTCCAATCTCTGCCGTAGATGCCAAGATAGACGGCACGCATCGAACTTGCTCGCTTATGAGTGTAATGGAGGAATAGGTCGAGCTATGATGGACTGGAGCTAGTCCATTCCCAAATAGGCCTTCTGAACCGTGGGGTCCAGCGCCAGGGTGGTGCATGCGCCGCTAATGGCAACCTCTCCCGTTTGCAGGCAGTAGCCTCGGGCAGCTACGTTCAGCGCCATGAGGGCATTTTGCTCGACCAGCAAGATGGTAGTGCCCTCTTTGTTGATTTCTTTGATCACCTCAAATACAAGTTCGACCAGTACCGGTGCCAAGCCCATGGATGGTTCATCCATTAACAGGATCCGCGGGTGGGTCATCAGCGCTCTGCCGGTTGCAAGCATCTGCTGCTCACCACCGCTCAACGTGCCGGCAACCTGTTTGCGGCGCTCCTTGAGCCGTGGGAAGAGATCGTAAACTCGCTCTCGATCACTTTCGATTTCGCCTTTGTCCGTCCGGCTGTAGGCACCCATATCTAGGTTCTGCGAGACGGTTAACCGGGCAAAAATGCCTCTGCCCTCAGGCACCATCGCAATTCGCTTATCCACGATGTCATGGGCAGGAATTTCCGAGATATCTTCTCCCTCGAGAATGACCGTACCTTGCGAAGGATGAAGCAAACCGCTGATCGTACGGAGCGTTGTGGTTTTCCCCGCCCCATTCGCCCCGATCAGGGTCACAATCTCACCTTCATTGACCGTCAATGAAATGCCCTTCAAGGCGTGAATGTTGCCATAGTAGGTATGGATATCCCGAACCTCGAGCATGGGCGTGTCCACTATTTAGAAGATCCTCCCTTGGCGAGCTTCAATCCTGCGGCGGCGCCCTTTCCAAGATAGGCTTCGATCACTTCTGTGTTCCCCTGAATCTCCGCCGGCGTGCCCTCCGCAATTTTCAGGCCGAAGTCCATTACGCTGATTTGTTCGCTAATCCCCATCACTACCTTCATGTCGTGCTCGATGAGCAATATGGTGATGCCAACCTCATCCCGGAGGCGCCGGATGAAGTTCATCATATCGGCTGATTCATTCGGATTCATGCCGGCAGTGGGCTCATCGAGCAAAAGCAACTTAGGATCGGCCGCCAACGCTCTTGCCAGCTCCAGCCGCCGCTGCGCGCCATATGGAAGGTTGTGGGCGACCTGATCCCCAAGGCCTTTGAGACCGACGAATTCGAGAATACGTTGGGCTTCGTTCAGCGCCCACTCTTCTTCTTCCTTGTAACGACGGTTGCGAATGAGGGCCTCTATCCACAGGGTTTTCAGCCGAGGCTGCTCGCCCACCAGGATGTTCTCAATGGCGGTCATTTGCGAGAACAGGCGAATGTTCTGATAGGTACGCGAGATCCCGAAGCGAGTGATTCGGTCGGTCGACATGCCCTGGATTACGTGACCATCGAAGTGGATCTCGCCTGCGGTAGGCACGTAGAAACCGGTGACACAATTGAAGAAGGTGGTCTTGCCGGCGCCATTCGGCCCAATGATGCTGTCGATGGCGCCCTCATCAATTTTGAAATCAAAGTCCTTGACTGCATCCAGTCCACCAAAACTCTTGGTGACATTGATTGCATTGAGCAATGGGGCCATCTAGTCCTGTCCCCCGGCACCTGCCGGCTCCATTGGCGCGGCATCCGCTGGTGTCATCCCCGGCTCATCTGAGTGCAGCTCGCGTTTGCGGGTCGCTTCGGGCAGGAAGCCCTCCGGCTTGACGAGCATGACGACGATCAGCAAGATGCCATACATGAGGAAGCGGTATTCGGTGAACTCTCGCAGCAGCTCAGGAAGGCCAACCAGGATCAACATCCCCACGATAACGCCTGGGATGCTTCCCAGGCCGCCCACAATAATGCCGGCCAGGATGTTTATTGAAATGATTAAGTTAAAGCTGTGAGGGAAGATGGTGCTCTGACGGGCGGCCAAAATCGCGCCAGCCAGGGCAGAGAAGCCGGCGCCAATGGCAAAAGCCAGCAACTTTGTGGATACCAAGTTGATCCCCATCGCCTCGGATACGTCTTCATCCTCGCGCATTGACATCCACTGCCGTCCCAGGCGCGCGTCCCGCAAGCGAAGCGTAACGAAGCCGGCGGCGACCGCGCCCAGGAGAACAAGATAATACATCGTCTGGGGCGTGTTGAGCGTGAAGCCGAAAATTACGGGATTCGGAATTTTAAGAATTCCCTGCGGTCCGCCCTCGATCGGCGCCAACCAATCGGAAGTAGCCAGGATCCGAACAATCTCGCCAAAACCCAGAGTAACGATCGCCAGATAGTCGCCCCGCAAACGCAAAACTGGAAATCCGAGGAGAAGCCCCCAAAGGACTCCGGCCGCGACACAAATGGGCAGGGCGGTCCAGAAGGTGAGGTTAGTGATCCCGAGCTCGGTGGTCGTGGTCAGGATCCCCATGGCATAGGCCCCAAATGCAAAGAACGCCACATACCCCAGGTCTAGCAAACCAGCATAGCCAACCACGATGTTGAGGCCCAGCCCCATGAGGATATAGAGCCCGATCAGGAATAGGGCCTGGCTCAAGAACAAGCCGGTGAGCCAGGGAAGCATGAGCAGCAGCACGAGCCCAGCAATGAAGAGTCCCCTCTTTGTTCGCTGCTGGCGGTTGTCTGGCAGCTGCCGAAAGCGCGTCCGCGTGCGACGAGGCACGCGGAAGTAGGCCAGCGAGAAGCCCAGCGCAAATACCAAAATCGCAGGAATCGGCCGTAGGGATTTCTGGACGAACACGATGTTGATGATCACGCGTCCGCTGATCTGTTGAAGGACCTGGGTTACAGTCTCCGAGAAGACCCCAATCAACAAGGTAAGCATCACGCCCACAACCAGACCAGAGCGGAGTGGGTCTCGAATCAGGACCGCTCCCCCTCCAGCTGCACCTATGAGCGTGCAGAAAAGAATCAGAATCAGGGCGCCAAGCGCATTACCAAGTCCGAAGGTCAGCAATTCCGCCAACCCTGGTGTCAGATTGACGAACATCACGCGGAGTGTGACCTCTGCGCCGGCCTGTTCAGGCCGAATCACGCCAAGAACGATCACTGCAAGTAGGACGAGAAGCAGACTGCTGGAAGCGGCTCCAGCTCCGATGCTTGCGCCGGCGGCCTTTCGTCTGGACAATCGATCGCGCAATACCCGGGCCGTGAAAATTCCAGCGCCCAACGGGCCGGCGGCAAGAATCACGTATCCCAACGAGAAAGAATCTCCAATGAGTGCTCGCTCGGAAAACACTTCGACCATTCCGATTGCACTCACATAGACCGCTACGATACTGCCAATCAGCCCAAACTTGAGCATAATGCGAGAAGTCGGTTCGGTAAGTTGGTTCTGGATCATGCCTTCTTCTCCGCCAGCTTTTCACCGAATATTCCCTGTGGCCTGAAGATGAGGATCAGAACCAGCATGGTAAAAGCGAAGGCATCGCGCAGCTGATTCGCGGATGGGATTCCCAAGCCTTCCAGAATCAAATTGGGGAAGACGGACTCAATAATGCCCAACAATAGCCCGCCAATCGCCGCGCCGGGTACGCTGCCGATGCCGCCAAGGACCGCGGCGGTGAAGGCTTTGAGTCCGGGAAAGAAACCCATGAAGAAGAACACGCCCGCGGGACGGAATAGGCCATTGAATACACCGGCTGCGCCGGCAAGCAGCCCTCCTATAGCGAACGTGGTTACGATGACTTTGTCGACATTGATGCCCATTAGACGTGCGACTTCCTTGTCTTCAGAGACGGCTCGCATTGAGGTGCCGATTTTTGTCCGTTCAACGAAGCCATTCAATCCGATCATAAGGATTACCGCGGCCACGATAACGACCACCTGCACCACCGGAACGTCAAAGCCCAGGATGCTGACCGAACCACTCAGGGCTGCAACCTCCGGGTAGCGGCGAAATTCGGCACCATAGAGTCCGCGGGCTGTGTACTGCAAGGCAAAGGAGGCCCCGATGGCTGTGATCAGCGGTACCAATCGCGGAGCCCCCCGAAGGGGTCGGTAAGCGATCCGCTCCAGTAGAACGGCTACGACGGTTGAGACGGTCCCTGCAAGCAAAAACCAGGAAAGGATTGAGAGCCAGGGATGCTCGTCCAGAAATCCGGAGCGGGCCTGAGCATTTGCGAGGAAGACGGTGGTAAGTGCGCCGAACATATAGATTTCGCCATGAGCAAAGTTAATCAGGCGAAGAATGCCGTACACAAGCGTGTATCCCAGGGCGATCAGGGCATAAATGCTGCCCTGTGCTAGGCCAGCAAATACCAGTGTCGCCCATTGCGCGCTCGTATAGCGCCCGGCGGAAATGGTGTTGATGAGGCCAACGAGCATGGCGATGATGATGAAGATTTGAAAGAGTCGGAGAATAAAATCGACCCACGAGAAGCGTTCGAAGTATCTCCTAAGCATGTTTTCTTAATAAATCCTTGGGGGGTAAACATTTAGGTGAGCCAGGGGGAGTGCAGTCCCCTGGCTCACCTTGACGGACCAATCTTTACTAGCCCGTGCTTTTACAGCTGTTTCCACTACGGCGTGTAGATAGCCTCGGGAGGCCAGTTGTCGTCGTCGATTTCGGCAGAGGTGATTACGAAAATCCCCAACGCCGATCCGGTGGCGCAGTCGCCGTTGCTGGTGCCCGCGGCGAACTCCTTGGTTCCACAGTCAAGAGTACCTGTCAGTCCAGAGTAGTTTGATGTGGCTGCCATGGCCTTGCGTAGTGCATCGCGGCCGATGTGGATGGTCCCATCGCTATCTTCGACTGCAACCTCTTCGATGGCATCCAGCATGATGTTGACGCCGTCATAGGCGAATGCATGGAAACCGCTCGGGGGAACGCCACCAAACTTGGAATCCCACTTAGCTAGGAAATCATCGTAGGTAGCGCCGCTCACGAACGGTCCGGAGAGGTACATTCCGTCTGCGTTCGCACCGGAGTTCTCGGGGAAGCTGGCGACAAGCAGCCCGTCGGCTCCGACCAGGATGGTGTCTTCCAGTCCGTCGATCTCAGAGGACTGCTGTACGATGAAGTTCCCTTCCGGCTCGAAGATCGGGAAGTACAGAGCATCCGGCGTATCGGCGGCTGCCGAGGTGAGTACCGCACGCATGTCGGTGTCACCAACGTTGACCGCACCCTGGAACGTCACCGTTCCACCGAGCTCTTCGAACACTGCCGCCATCACTTCCTGCAGCTGGTCAGCATAGGGGCTGCCGTCGTGGATCGTGGCCAGCGTACGAGCGCCAAGCTCGTTGTAGGCAAACTCTGCTGCTACGGATCCCTGGAACAAGTCCGTGTGGCAAGCGCGGAAGTAGCCTTCCTTCCAGGTCCCGTTTTCAAGCGTCAGCGCGGGAGCCGTGTTGGAGGGCGAGATGATGGATAGCCCGGCACCCGTGAGGGTGTCCATGGCGGCCGTCATTGCGCTCGAGCAGTTGGTGCCGATCACGCCTATGACCGTGGGATCCGAGGCCACTTTAGTAGCGGCCGTCTGTCCACCTTCGGCGCTGCAGAGCGAGTCTTCACGCGTTAGCGTGATCTCGTGCCCCAGCAGTTCCCGTCCTCGATCGTCAAGTGCGATCTCAATGCCGCCATTGGAGTCTTCGCCCAGGAAGGCGGTTGCCCCCGAAATGGTCAGCATCGACGAGAGGTGCACCGGCTCGTCGGGTCCGTAGGTTACGCACCCTATCGGGTCGTCGCACTCGAATTCTTGCGCACAGGCGCCGAGTGCGAGGGCGACTATCACTAGGCCGCCCAGTATTAGAGCTTTACGATTCATCTATGGTTCCTCCTCCTCAGAATATTTATATGGTTCTCAATAACTTGGCCAAGTCTTTGAAGTTAAACAGGAATTGAGGGATTTTCGGCGTCTCTCCTCCTTTTTCACCGCGGGTCTGCCCGCTAATCTGGCTTCTAGACTGCCGAGGGGGTCTCGGCCGCACAAAAGTTGATGCCACATTCTAATGTTGTGTTAAGCTGGCTGTCAACCGATTCACTCTTTGCAGAATGGGGTCAAATCGCCCATGACGCCTCAACTTACGCCGCAAGAGCTTGGAATTCACGGTGAGAAGGTGGCTGAAAAGCACCTCAAGAGCCTGGGCTACCGCATCCTGGAACGCAACTGGCGATGGCGAAAGGGCGAATTGGATCTGGTCGCAGAGAAAGGGGATGAGATCGTATTTGTGGAGGTCAAGGCCCGCCGCAGCCAGTCGTATGGACTGCCGGAGGAGGCGATCACGCGCTCTAAGCAGCAAAAGTTGATCCAAACCGCCTATGCCTATCTAAGCAGTGTAAATCGCGATGACGCTGAATGGCGAATCGATGTGATCGCTATTGATATGGAGCAAGACGGCAGCGTGATTCGCCTCGAACACATTGTCTCGGCGGTGGAGGGTTAGTCAGGGCTGCTTATGAAGGATCGAACGACCTCGCTTGTAGCAATCGTCGGCCCCACTGCGGTCGGCAAGACAGAGCTATCGATCGCGGTTGCTGAGGCGCTGGAGGCTGAGATTATCTCTGCCGACTCGCGGCTCATTTACCGAGGGATGGACATTGGTACCGCAAAGCCGAGCCCGGAACAGCTCGCCCAGGTTCCTCATCACTTAATTGATATCGTGGATCCCGAGCAGAGCTGGAGCCTGGCGAGGTTCAAGAATGCTGCCGACGAGGCGATAGTGGAGGTGCAGGAACGAAACAGGCTTCCGCTGCTTGTGGGAGGGACCGGGCAGTATGTGACGGCTATCCTGGAAGGCTGGGCGCCGCCACCGAAAGCAGCCGACGATTCCATTCGAACCAGATACGAAGACTTCGCTGCCGAGCACGGCACCTCCGCGCTTCACGCTGAACTGCAGAAGGTTGATCCCGATTCGGCAGCCATGATCGATCCGGAAAACGTCCGTCGGGTTGCTCGCGCGCTTGAAATCTACGAAATCACCGGAGCTCGACCAAGCGAGCAGCGCCGTGCCAGTCCGCCAGATTACCGGATCCTTCGACTCGGCCTCCATCTCCCGAGGCCAGAGCTTTACTCCCGCATAGACGAGCGAATCGATCGCATGCTGGAGCGCGGGCTGGTCGACGAAGTGCAGGCGCTGCTGGACCGGGGGATCGAGTTGGATCATTCACCTATGTCAGGCATCGGCTACCGGCAGATTGGCGAATACTTGCTTAGTTATCAGACGCTCGAGGAGGCTGTGGCGGAGATGCGCCGACGGACCAGGCAGTTCGTGCGCCGGCAGGCCAACTGGTTTAAGGTAGATGACCCCGATATCGAGTGGAATGATCTAAGCGATGGGCTGGCCGATCGGCTGGTCGACCGGATTGGATCCTGGTTGCAGACCGGTTAGCCGCGGATCGGCTGACCAACTGGATCTGTGACTGGCTTAGCCCTGATCAGAGGCTGAATTGGTTCAGAATCAGATATAGGATTCCAGCAATGACGACGGTGAGCGGGATTGTCAGCAACCAGGCGTAGACCATAGAGCGCAGGACATTCCAGCGTACTTTATTGACCCGCTCGCCGGCGCCGGCTCCCACGATGGCCGAGCTCATCACCTGGGTGGTGCTGACCGGCCCACCCCATATCGACGCGCCGAGGATCACCCCCGCTCCCGAAACCTGTGAGGTGAAACCGTGGATCGGACGCACCTTGTAGATTTTTCCTCCCAGGGTGCGGATCAGTCGCCATCCGCCTAGCAACGTCCCCAGCGCGATCGCGCCGGCGCTCACGAAGACCACCCAGGGCGGAATAATAAAAGAGTCAGTAATTCCGGCGGTCAGGAGGCCAAGCGCGATGACGCCCATGGTCTTTTGCGCGTCGTTGGTCCCGTGGCTGAGCCCCAGCCCGATCAAAGTCGGGATCTGCATCTGTCGAAAACCAGTATTCACGCCGGGCGTTGCGCCGCGCACGGCCCACAGCGTGAGGCGCATGAATAAGAATGCAGTCAGCAGCCCAAGCGGCGGAGAAAGTAAAAGCGCCAGGACGATCTTCATCAGGCCATCGAGTTTCACCGCACCAACACCGGCCGCGACGATTGCGGCTCCTAATAGGCCGCCTATCAGCGCATGCGACGAGGAGGATGGCAATCCAAAATACCAGGTGATCAAATTCCAGATGATGGCTGCTGCCAGGGCGGCTACTACGACGGTCTGCGTAATCGCTTCTGCCTCCAGAAGGTCATCGCCGATCGTTGTAGCTACCGCCACGCCGAACAGAAAGGGCCCGATAAATTCGGAGATGGCGGCTAGCAGTAGTGCGACTCTCGGGCGAGCGGCCCGGGATGAAATCACGGTTGCCACGATGTTGGAGCTGTCGTGCATGCCGTTAAGGAAGTCGAAGACCAGGGCCAGGCCGACAAGAATGATGATCAACATTGGGAGGGAGCATACCAAAACGCGGCTTACGCGCCAAATGAATGGGTTTTAGCGCTGAGGTTCTTTCCCTGCGATTGCGTGGACTGCCAGCACCGTGAGCGAAATCGCCAACGCAGGCGCTGCTGCGAGCCAAGGAGCGGATTGGAGATGAGAACGGCTGCTGTTCAAGAGCGCCCCCCATTCAGGGATCGACGGGTCTCCGGCGAGCCCAAGGAAGGTCAGCGTCGTAACCGCCAGAAATGTCCATGCAAAATAGGTGCCCGCGTACGAGGTCAGCTGCGGCAGGGAGTTGGGGAGCAGATGCCGGGAGGTAATCCACAAGTTGTTGCCGCCGCTGGCCTGAGCGGCCATTACATAGCCTTCCCCCATAAGCTTATTGACAATAGTTCGTGTCACCCTTCCAAAGCTTGGCGCGAATCCAATCCCGACCGCTAAAATCACTGCCGCTATTCCCGGCCCCCATGCTGCGACAAACAACATGGCCAGCAGCAATCCGGGGATCGCGAGCAGCACATTCGATAGCCAGTTGACAGCCGTCTCATACCGTCCGCCAACGATCGCAGCAGAGAATCCAAGCAACCCTCCGAGAATCAGCGTGACAGCTACCGCCAGCCCGGTGAGCAGCAGGCTCAATCGCGCGCCAATCATCATCCTTGCCAGGAAATCTCTGCCTAACGCGTCCGCACCAAGCGGCAATCCTTTCCCAGGCGGTGTCAGTGGCTCAAACAACGACTGATCGGGAGGATGTGGGCTCAAAAGCGGAGCCAGCAGTGCGATCCCGATGATTGCCGCCAGCCAGAGTATTGCTAAACGTCTCGTCATCAACTCACCCGCGGTCCCGCAAGCGAGGGTCCAGCATCCATCCGAGCCCGTCGGCCACCACCTGGCTGCCTACATAGAGCAGAGCCGCCAACGCTACGATGCCCTGCGCGACCGGAAAGTCTGCTTGAAGAATCGATCGGACCAACGTCCGCCCCAATCCCGGTCGAGAGAATACAGTTTCGGTTACAACCGCACCGGCAAACAGAAAAGCGGCTTCAAGCGCGATCAAGGCGATCGCGGCTGGCAGTGCGGGCCGCAAGGCGTGCCAATAAATCCTTCGGCCGCGTTGCAGACCGCGCGCCTTGGCTGCGAGAATGTACGGTGAGCTGAGGCTGGATTCAAGTCCAGAGTGCACCGCGCGGGCAAAGGGGCCGGAAGCCGCAAACCCCAACACCAGGGCCGGGAGCCAGAGCTGAGCTCCACGCGCCTGTCCCCCAGCCAGGAGGCCCACAATCAGCAGGCTTATTACACCAGTGGTAGCCACCGGAAGCGAAGTGGCCAATCCCGAAAGGGTGGACGCGGTGCGTTGGGCAGCAGGCCGCGTTTTCCAGCTGCTTACGGATCCGAGAAGAATCCCCAGCGGCAGCGCGATCGCCAGACTAAGCGTCGCGAGCTGGAGAGTGCTCGCCAGCTGTGAACCGATGATGGCAGATACGGATTGCCCGGAATAAAGCGAAACGCCAAGGTCTCCGCGAGCCAGATTGTTGAGGAAGTGCAGGTACTGTTGGAGAAGGGGGAGGTGATATCCGAGACTGCGCCGCAGGGCTTCCGCTTGCTCTGGAGTCGTGAGGCCCTGAGAGAGCAGGCTGGCAACCGGATCTCCCGCCGCAAGCCGCAGCGCGAAGAAAGTCAGCGTGACAGCCGCGACTGCGGTCAGCATTCCCCCAGTCAGCCGGCGTCCAAGCGTGACTAAGGCTGTAATTCCAGGTCGTTCAGGTAGGGAAACCATCCCTGAGGAGAAAAGCGAAGTCCTTCCACTCTTTGGCTGGATCCAACCAGATTCACATAGTCTCGCACCGGGAGGATCAGCCATTCGTCACGAACCCGTTCAGCAAACTCCCGGTAGAGCTGCTCGCGTTGCTCGGGAGACTCGAATGATTCTGCGGCCGCCTCTAAGATCGTGTCAAGCTCCGGATCTCGATAACCGCTCCAGTTGAAGAAACCGTCAGAGTCGTAAAAAGGCCGCAGCAAATCCGGATCGGTGCCGAACGAGTTCATTCCGATGGCGTTGTAATCGCCATCTGCGCGCGCCTCATTGAGCGGCCCAAACCCAGGCGCCACGGTCAACGCTACCTCGGCGCCAAGATTTCCCCACGCTGCTGCTACAAGCTGACCGACTTCCGGGTTCGAGCCCCAGGGCGGTACAACAAGATCCAGCATCAGTTCGTCATTTTCTCTGCGGCGGGTACTGCCGCCTTCGGGAAAGACCCAACCCGCAGCCTCCAATAATTCGGCCGCCAACTCTGGATCATAATCGGGGAACGAGGCGTCGGGCGCAAATCCGCTCGTGCGCGCCGACAATAGGCCATCCGCAACTGGCGAATACTCGCCAAACACGGTGTCCGCTATTCGGGCTCGATCGACTCCCAGCACCAACGCCTGGCGCACGCTGGCATCGCTGGTGGGGGTGCGTTCGGTGTTAAAGATGAACTGAAGCGGCTGACCTGGGATATGCACAGGATCGACCGTGAACTCAGCGGTACCGGCCAACCGATCTGCCTGGTGGTGAGGCAGTTCGCCAATGATATCTACCTGCCCACTCTCCAACGCCAAAGCACGCGTGGCAGGGTCTTCAAAGAAGCGGAAGGTGATTCGATCAATGCCCGGCGCATCCCGCCGGTAAATCTCCGGCGCCCACGCATAATCCGGGTTTCGCTCCAGAACCAGTCGATCGTTGGGTAGGTATTCGACGAAACGGAACGGACCGGTTCCCACCTGATTGAACTGGTAGTCGACCGGCCCCCAGGTATCAAGCGCGCTCGGAGATGCCATGCCCAAATAAACCTGGGAGAGTGAATCGAGAAGTGGAGCGTAGGGACGATCCATGCGGAAGGCGACCTCATGGGGGCCGAGAACTTCGACCGCCGAAAGCGGCCCGAGCATCGAGGCTGCCTTCTGGGACCGGTGGTCTGGATCCAGAGCATAGCTGATATTGGCTTTTACGGCCTCCGCATCAAACCGAGTGCCGTCGTGGAACAGTACATCATCGCGCAGCGTGAATGTGTAGGTCAGTCCATCGGACGAAATCGACCACTCCGTTGCTAACCCTGGCACAAACTCGCCGCTGTCTGAGTTTTGGAAGACCAGCGTGTCGTAGACCGAGCTGAGGGGGATCCCGAGCTCCACTGAGGCGTTGATATGAGGGTCGATTCCGGTTGGAGAGAGCGTGAGGCCGTAAGTCAGTTCGCGCTCACCGCTCGGATCGGTAGCACAGGCTCCCAGAATAAGAAGCGCGCAAGTAAGAATCCAGTGCCGGGCAGCGGGTCGTTTTCGGTAATTCATTGATGCGGGGAGGTTGTGATCGAGCGGGAAGGTGGCGCCTCCGCGGGCCCGGCGAATCTTATCATGGTCGATTCGGTGAGCCCGAGGAGTTTACCTTCGGACATTCGGAAGAACCCCGCGAATCGTATCCAGACCCTTCAGAGAGATTAGAATGCTGCTTGATGAAACTGTCGCCGGTTCGAAAGCAATACCTGGATATCAAGCGTCAATATCCCGACGCGATCTTATTCTTCCGCCTGGGGGACTTTTACGAGACGTTTGACCACGATGCGGAAGTCACATCCCAGGAGCTGGACATCGTGCTCACTTCCCGCAATGTGGCAAAAGGCGATCGCGTCCCCATGGCGGGAATTCCATATCATGCGGCGGAAAACTACCTCATGCGGCTGATCGACAAGGGCTACCATGTGGCGATCTGCGAGCAGATCGGAGATGGACCCGTGGAGGGCTTATTCGCCAGGGAAGTCGTTCGAGTGGTCACGCCCGGCACCGTGCTGGAATCCGGCCTGCTCCCCGGCGATGCAAACAACTACCTGGCGGCGGTGGTGATGGATCGGACCGAAGTGGGCGTAGCGTATGTAGACGTAAGCACTGGTGAATTCGCGGCCACTCAAATCAATACCCAGGACCCCATCAGCGCAATCCGGCAGGAATTGCACCGGTTGACGCCTGCCGAGATCCTTTATCCAGAATCTCTTTCGCTCGGGGACTCGATCACAAGCCATCTCACTCCGCTTTCCGAGTGGCATTTTTCCCCTGACTCCACCGAAGAGGACCTCAAATCACATCTGGGGGTCAGCCACCTCGATGGATATGGATTGAATGGCATGCCGCTCGCGGTCAGAGCGGCTGGCGGAATCGTGCACTATTTGCAGGAAACCCAAGCTGCAGCGCTTTCCCTCCTGACTGGTCTCTCGACCTACTCGACCGCGGATTTCATGGTGATGGATCCGGCGACGCGCAGAAACCTTGAATTGACCCGTACCATTCGAACTGGCCAGGTAGAAGGCTCGCTGTTGGGCGTGCTTGATGCCTCCGTTTCCCCGATGGGTCGCCGGACGATCGGCCGCTGGGTCAATCGACCGTTGATCGATCAATCCCGTATCCTCTCCCGATTAGCGCTAGTTCAGGCGCTCTTCGAAGATGGGCTTCTACGATCCGAGCTGCAGAGTGAACTCAAGCGATTGCCTGATCTTGAGCGGATCACCAACCGAGCCGCGGCTGGCGTCGCCACCCCACGGGATTTGGACGCGCTGCGGCAAGCGCTGAAAGCGATCCCGAATCTCAAGCAACGACTAGACAGTGAGCAGCTCGGTGAGCTCGGAAACCGGATCGACCTTTGCCGCGAGGTATTGGACGAACTGGAAGCAGCTCTGGTGGAAGACCCGCCCGCCGCGCTCAACCAGATCGGGGTGTTCAAGAACGGCTACTCGGATGAGCTGGATGCCGTGCTGGATGCTTCGCGAGCTGCGCGCGATTGGATCGCGGATCTCGAAACCAACGAGCGCGAGCGCACTGAAATAAGCAGCCTCAAAGTTGGTTACAACAAGGTCTTCGGCTATTACATCGAGGTCACCAAAGCCAACGCAGAACGGGTGCCTGAAAGCTACATCCGCAAACAAACGCTAGTCAATGCGGAGCGTTACATAACGCCCGAAATGAAGGATTACGAAAGCCGCGTGTTATCGGCAGAAGAGGAAATACGCGGCCTCGAGCGCGCTCTGTTCAGTGCACTCTCTGCAAGGGTCGGCGAAAGTGCGGCGCGGCTATTGGGAACCGCTCGGACGATCGGTGAGCTCGATGCACTCGTCGGCCTGGCAGAAAAGGCTGCAACGCAGGGTTGGGTGCGACCAGAAGTCGTGGAAGGGCAGGCGCTGGAGATTCGAGACGGTCGGCATCCGGTAGTTGAGCAGTTCGCGCCGCGCTTTGTGCCAAACGACTCCGTGCTGGAGGAGGGTGAGCGCGTGCGGGTCATCACCGGCCCCAATATGTCTGGAAAATCCACTTACCTTCGTCAGGTTGCGCTGATCGTGTTGATGGCCCAGATCGGGAGCTTCGTGCCTGCGGATTCGGCGAAAATCGGCGTGGCGGACCGCATCTTTTCTCGTATCGGCGCGCAGGATGAAATCCACGCCGGCCAGTCGACCTTCATGGTCGAAATGCTTGAAACTGCCAACCTACTGCACAATGCCACCGATCGAAGCCTGCTGATCCTGGACGAGATCGGCCGGGGAACAAGCACCTATGACGGGCTGTCGATCGCGTGGGCGGTGGTCGAGTTCATCCACAGTCATCCGCGCTTGCGCTCCCGCGCCTTCGTAGCAACTCACTACAACGAATTGACCAAATTGGCCGACAGCCTACCTGGCGTGCGCAATTACAACGTCGCGGTGAGCGAAGAGCGGGGAAAGGTCGTGTTCCTGCACAAAATCGTTCCGGGCGGAGCAGATAAATCGTACGGTATTCACGTCGCGGAGTTGGCAGGCTTACCGCGGGGCGTCATCCAGCGCGCTCAGGAAATGTTGCTTGAATTGGAGGAGCAAGGAGATGACGGTCGTGGATCGCCTTCGTCACAGCTGCCGCTTTTCGCCAGCGGCAATCCAATACTCGACGATCTCGAGTCGCTCTCGATCGATGAGCTCACGCCCTTAGAAGCGCTTAATTTCCTGTATGAGTGGCAGCAGCGATTGAAGAAATCGGACGAATAGCTTCCGGCTGCAGTTCGAAAATTGAAAAGGCGCCTCACGGGGCGCCTTCGTTATTGTGAGTAAACGGATCGGGCTTTACTGCGCGATCTCGTAAACGAGATCCGGGTACTCCTCCCTAACTTCTTCCGCATCCTGAAGGCCGAGGGTTTCGAGCAATTCCAGAATCAACCCGGCTTTCTCCTCCGCATCTTTTCGAGACCAGGTACGGGCCTTGATTTCGAGAAAATGACCATCGGTCGCAGGTTGAATGAGCTTGTCAATATTGATGAAGAACTCATTGTCCTTATAGCGAACCAACCAGCGCAGACGATCTTTGTGAATATGGAACTCATGGCTGGGGTCGAAGTATTCACGGTAGAAGCGTTCACTATGTGTCGCGGGTGCGATGAACCGAGAGCGCGAGAGCAGAACCGAACCCGGGTATTCGTGCTCAGCCGCGGGACCTATCAGGGTCAACCGCTCGCGCACGCTAGAGACTTCCGCATCTAGATCGACGAATTCATCTTCTCTGTATCTCAAACGTCCCTGGCTCGGATCATAGAATGTGTAATAGGTATCGAATTCCCAATAGCGAACGGAACGCTCAATTTCGATAGGCTCGGATTGGATTTTTTCAATCAGAGTCTCGGGATCTGATAAGCGAACCTTGATCTGCACTTCATAGCTTTCCTCTTGCTCCGCTCCGCCGATTGCAACGAGCTTGGACAGGACCGAATCCTCGCGCTCTATCAAGAAAGCCGAGATTTGCGCAGCAATTTCAGATGACGACTTCATCAGCTTTTGAGGTTCGAGGGTCAAAAGCGAACCTTCCTGCAGCAGCCATTTTCCTTCCACCATGACATCGGTGACATCGGTCGATTTCGCGGCATACACGATTCGCGAGTAGATCTCCAACGGATCATGTGTGAAATGCGGCGTCGCATGAATGGTATTGAGATCGACCAGAACGATATCCGCGCGCTTTCCCACTTCCAAAGAGCCAATCAAGTGATCAACATGGAGTGCTTTTGCACCCATTTTGGTGGCCATGGCAAGGGTTTGCCAGGCTGGAACGGCAGTCGGATCTTCCGAGACTGATTTGGGTGCAAAACTTGCTAGCCTCATCTCTTCGAACATGTCCAGATCGTTGTTGGAGGCCGAGCCATCCGTACCGATCCCGACATTAAGCCCACCATCTAGCATCTCTTTCACGGGAGCAAAGCCAGAAGCGAGTTTCTGATTGCTGGATGGATTATGTGATACGCCAGTACCTGCATTTTGCAGCGAGTGAATTTCTCCCTCATCAATGTGTGTGCAGTGTGCGGCCAGAACTTTGGCATCCAATAACCCGAGCTTCTTGATCCAGGGAACAACGGGCATGCCATAAGCTTTCCGCCAATTTTCCACTTCTTGGCGGGTCTCCGAAATGTGGATTTGCAGGGGAGCATCGAATTCGATCGCTAACTCGGTGCATGCCTGAAGGATTTCCTCCGTGCAGCTGTACGGAGCATGCGGAGCGATGGACGGAACAACAAGTGGATGATCTTGCCATCGCTGGAGGAAGTCGCGGGAATATGCAAGTGAGTCCTCGAAGGATTCGGCATCGGGCGAAGGGAATTTAAGCACCGATTGGCCGAGAACTCCGCGCATCCCGGCCTCCTCCACTGCCTCTGCCACAGTGTCTTCAAAATAGTACATATCTGCGAAACATGTAGTGCCGCCCCGAATCATTTCGGCGCAAGCGATCAGCGTGCCGAGACGACAAAAGTCGGGAGTGACGAACTCGCGTTCAACAGGCATCACGTAACCCAGTAGCCATACGTCCAGCCGCCGATCGTCAGCTAACCCTCGAAGCAGCGTCATGGCCGCGTGAGTATGGGCATTGATAATGCCTGGAATCATGGCTTTGCCGCCGCAATCGTGGACGGATTTTGCTTCGTATTCCGCCACAATGTCTTCTGAAGATCCGACGGCAATGATTTCGCCGTCGCGAACAGCTACTGCCCCATCGGGGAGCAGCCTGAAGGAATCGTCCATAGTGACGACATATGCGTTCTTGAGAAGTAAGTCGGCTTTTGGCATTGGGATGATTATAGCAAGCGGGAGCTTCAATCCGAACCTGATCGCCAAGGCTATCGCGTGTTGTCCCCTAAACTCCTTGTGGATCCAGTCCCGACTGTATAATCGCCCTATGATGCGTGCGGTAGACGTAATTACCAAGAAGCGCGATGGGGGCGAGCTCACCAAGGAAGAGATTGAATTCTTCATATCCGGATTCGCCCGCAATGAGATCCCAGACTACCAGGCGGCGGCGTGGGCCATGGCGGTGCTGCTCAACGGTATGAGCTCGCGCGAGAGCACTGATCTGACCCTGGCCATGGTGGCTTCAGGCGAGCAATTGGATGTGACGGGCGTGGTTCCGCTGGCGGTCGACAAACACTCGACGGGCGGGGTGGGGGACAAAACTACGCTGGTGGTCGAGCCTATCGTGGCCGCAATCGGTGTGCCGGTGGGAAAGATGTCGGGCCGCGGCCTGGGATTTTCCGGAGGTACGCTCGATAAGATGGAATCCATTCCCGGATTTCGAGTGGATCTCACCACCGAGCAGTTCATGCGACAACTCGGAGAAATTGGTTTGGTGCTGAGCGGCCAAACCGTAGATCTCGCGCCTGCGGACGGAAAACTATACGCCCTGCGGGATGTTTCGGGTACGGTTCCATCCGTTCCATTGATTGCCTCTTCTGTGATGAGCAAGAAGATTGCAGCCGGCGCTCAAGCGGTCGTGCTCGATGTTAAGGTCGGGCTGGGAGCATTTATGAAGACCCTCGAGCAGGCGGAGGAACTTGCCGAGCTGATGGTTGAAATCGGAGATCGGGCAGATCGGCGCGTCGTAGCATTGATCGCCGACATGAATCAGCCGCTCGGGAACGCGGTGGGGAACGCGTTGGAAGTCCAAGAAGCCATAGACACCTTGAACGGGGCAGGGCCACCGGATTTCAAGGAGCACTGCCTGGAGGTCGCGGGCCACATGCTGCGGCTGGCCGGCAAGACAGAGGACCTACTCCCTGCAAAAGAGCTTGCTTCGGCAGCGCTTATCGACGGATCTGGGCTCTCCAAGTTCCGAGAACTGGTTGCGGCGCAAGGTGGCGATGTCAATTTTGTGGATGAGCCGGACCGGTTTCCAAAGGCAGAATATATCAATACAGTCTCGGCCTCGGCATCCGGCTACCTGACCAGTGTCGATGCTGCAGAGATCGGACGCGCGGCTGTTGATCTAGGTAGTGGGCGCGCAAAGAAGGGCGACGCGATTGACCATTCGGTAGGCCTGGTGGTTCACCGGAAGGTAGGGGATGAGATTGCGGAAGGCGATGCGCTCTTCACCGTGCACGCAAACAATGAGGCCGATGGAGCGCAGGCTGAAGCGCGAGCCCGTGGAGCGCATGTCATCGAGCCCGAACGTATCGACCCGCTTCCGCTCTTTTACAAGACCATCGAAAACGGACGCTAGCTGCGACGCGAGCGCGTCTGGCGAAATCAGCTAAGCGTTATCGGTCAGGCTCCCAAGGTTCTTGATCGGCACCGGCTCCACTACGTCGCCCAATTCAAATCCAAACACTTTGGAATAGAAATACATTTCCGCCTCAAGCGCGCGTTTGATGTTCTCTGAATCTCGGAAACCGTGCGCTTCGCCTTCAAACTCCAGGTAGGCATACGGCAGGCCCTTTTCTTCGAGCGCTGCGACCATGAGTTCGGCCTGGGCTGGAGGTACGACCTTGTCCTCCCGGCCTTGCAGCAATATCAGCGGCGATGAGATTTGATTTACGAAGTGGATTGGCGATCGCTCTCGATAAAGCTCAATCTGCTCAGGATAAGGTCCGATCATGCTGTCCAAGTAGCGAGCTTCAAATTTGTGCGTGTCAAGCGCCAGCGCTTCTACGTCAGCCACGCCGTAGTAGCTCGCGCCGAGAGCGAAGACATCGTGGAACACGAGAGCAGAAAGCGTCGTATACCCTCCGGCGCTGCCGCCTCGGATAATGAGCCGATCGGCATCGATGTCTCCCCGGTCTGCCAGGTAGCGTGTTGCGTAGATGCAGTCCTCGACATCCGCAACTCCCCAATCGCCATTTAGCATTTGGCGATAGGCTCGTCCATAGCCCGTGCTGCCTCGGTAGTTCACATCCACGACTGCGAACCCGCGGGAGGTCATATATTGGCGTGCGAGCGAAAACTCTGAATCGGTTTGGC
>Ga0255054_10000215_pt1 | contig 33267 bp, 31 predicted proteins | sample JV7_2_23_MG_FD_188634 | JGI IMG/M metagenome (GOLD analysis project Ga0255054, IMG submission 188634) | Seawater microbial communities from Jervis Inlet, British Columbia, Canada - JV7_2_23 | ecosystem: Environmental > Aquatic > Marine > Inlet | place: Canada: British Columbia | collected... | reverse complement strand
ATCTCGTGGACGACCGCGAACATCTCGTCGTCGTTCGACCAGGCGTCCTCGGTAACGCCGTAAAGACCCAGGGCTTTTGGTGTGCTGCCGCCGCTCTGGTCGAGGGCCGCGATAAATCCGGGTTGGGTTTTGACCTTGTCTAGTTGTAGTTCGAAGCTCACTTTCATTGTCCCGTTTGCTGTTTGGAATGGGGGGGGGAAAGCGGGATTGTACAGTAACCTGCGGATGTCAGAACAGGTAGTATTGCTGCTCCCCGCCGCAAATTGTTCCGGGCGGTGGCGAAGTCCAGTCAACCAAAAGAGTGCCTGCCAATATGAGATTTCTATCCATTTTCCTTCTCATGATCGCGTTAGCGATCTCGCCGGTAACGGCATCAGCCGCGAGAACCGACGTCGCCCTGCTGGTCAATGGCAATGCAATTACGGGCGAAATCGAGTCATACGCATTCGGTGATCTGGAGTACAGCACGGACTCGATGGGCACTGTGCACATCGACTGGGAAGATGTTGTCGGCGTGACGAGTAACCAAAATTTGCAGGTCGAGGTGTCCAACGGGACGCGCTTCCTGGGCAATCTCGAGGCTGCCGAGGAAAGGTTTCACATTAACGTCATCACAGAGTACGGTTCCGTGGAGCTCGCGATGGATCGGATTATCCGCATCCAGGTGATCGACACTGCGGACAAATTTGTGAGCAGACTCGAGGGCGGGCTCAGTGTCGGCCTGAATTCACAGAAAGGCAGTGGTGTGACGACGTTCAACACGAACGCGGATATCCGGTACCGAACGGAGCATTATCTTGCCGGCCTCCAATTGACCTCTGCGATCACGGACCAGCCGAGCGAGGAAACACAATCCAACCACTTGGCGCGTTTGAATTACCAGCGCTTTCGAGCGAACCGCTGGTTCACCGATTGGTTCGGGAGCTGGGAGCAAAACGATCAGCTCGGTATCGACTCCCGAGTATCGGCCGGTGCGGGTCTCGGTCGATATTTCGTGCAAACGAATCGCAACCAGTTTTCTCTAATGGGAGGCGTCCAGGGGACACGCGAAGAGTTCACCGGTCAGGATCCCGGATCGACACAGGGTGAAGGACGGTTTCAGATTCGCTACCTGCACCGCAAACTCAAGCCCGAGGCCACTGTCAACTTTACAGCGGACTATTTTCCGGTACTCAAAGACCTCAGTCAGTACCGAGTCGAGACGTCACTAATACTGAATCGCGAGATTATCAAAGACCTCGATTTTCGAATCGACGTTTTTTACAAATACCAAAGTGAGCCGCCGACCGAGGGGTCGAGGACTGATAATGGCGTAATAACGTCTATAGAATATTCGTGGTAACGACGCGGGCCTACTGGTCGTCGCGGCTGTCCACCTTTTTCTGTTTAGCAAATTTGCGTGCCCGGCGAGCCTCGTCAACCGGGTTGCGGCCGTAATCCATCGCCCACATCACGATGTTGGTGAAACAGAAGAAAACGCTCATGACCAGGGCGACGCCGAGGTAGCCGATTCCGGCCGCAAGGCCGATACAAATGGCGGCGAAGATGAAAATCCCGTCAATAGCCTCGTCGAGGGCGACGCGAAAACGCACGGCGGCCACGAGTGCGGCGAGTCCGAATGCGAGCGCGAGGCTGTCCTGGATCAGCAAAACAATCGTCGTCGCGCAAAGCGGCAGTACGATCAGTGAGCGAACGAAGTTCTTGCGAAAGCCGGCCTCGTAGTTCATGGCTTTGTAGGTCCACGCTATCGGCAACATAGCCAGAATGGTGCCGGCGAGATGGCCGATGAGGAACAGGGCCAAGGTCTGGATTGCTTCGACTTGGTCGACGTTACCGACGGTACTGGTAATAGTCGATCTGCCGCCGCTGCCTCGAAGCAGGTCCGCAGCCGATTCCACGGACGTTCCCTGGAGTGCGTCCCTGCCGCCGAATGGCAGATGCTGGATTGCGTCCGGCCACAATTTCAATATAGCGGCGAGCATCGCCACCAGGACGACATAGTAGACCGAAATCCTGATCGCCAGGCGGGCGGGGGACACTGTTCCTGAACTCAGATGTTCCATGTTGCCATTATACAAGCGTTGGAAAAGTAGGGTCGAACCGCAACTCCGAAGAAGTAGGGTCTGACCCTACTTTTCTAGAGTTCGCGCAAGGCCTGGGCTACCGGCAATCGAGCCGCGCGAATCGCCGGGAAAAATCCGCCGATGACACCGATGATCATTGCGACGCGCATGCCGTCGGCAAGAAGGTCGGGCGTTACGGCGAAGTCGAACACGACCTGGCTGAAGCTGGCGCCATTGAGCGTCGATACCTGGAAGCCATTGAAAACAAGAAACGCGATCGTGCCGCCCAGCAAGCCACCGATCAGCGCGAGCAACGTCGACTCGACAATGGTCGACACGACAACCGGTATGGGGCCGAAGCCCAGCGCCCGCAGTGTCGCGATCTCCTTGCCGCGCACGGTCACGGACGAATACATTGAATTCAGCGCGCCGAAGATGGCGCCGATCGACATCAGGATGGTCAGCGGATAGCCGACAAGCTTGATGAACTGCGTCAGCTGTTGCGCTTGTGACGAGTAGAACTCGCGCTCACTCATGACGTCCGGATCGATACGTGGATCGTCCTTGAGGTTCGCCTCGAGTATTTCGAGGCTCTCGGGGCTTTCGAGTTTCACGCGCACGGTCTGGAACGAGTTGCCTCGCCGGTACGCACCCTGCAAGACACGAACGTCCGTCCACAATTCCGACTCGGATACGCTGCCTCCCGCCTCGAATGTGCCAACGATTGCCCACTCGGTCTGGCCGAAGCGAATCGTGGAACCGACATCCAGTCCCTGGAACTCGGTCTGAGCAGCGCGACCGACCAGGATCTCGTTCTTGCCTGTCTCGAACATGCGGCCCTCGGATATTTCCACGTCCCGGCGCACGTCAAAGGCACTGGCCTGGACGCCGCGAAACGGCACATTGGCGTCGATATTGTTCGACTTCTTTTTCACATCGACGATGACGTAAAGTTCGGCTGAAACGATCGGCACGTCGCCGTCTTTCAACACACCAGGCGCGTTGGCGACGATCAGTGTCTGCTCATTGCTGAGCCCGCTGCTCATCTCTGACGTGGATCCGCTACGTATGATGATAGCGGTGTCCTCCGACCCCGCCGAGATCATCGTGCGTTCAAACCCTTTGGACATGGACAGCACGGCTGCGAATACAAGTACGACAGCGGCCACGCCGACGACAGCCACAACCGAGGAGCCCACACGTTGCGGCAGGTTCCTCAAATTGAGCAGCGTTACCGCGATAATCTGATTCAGTCCACGCATCGTCGACACCTAAGCTCGCGCCAGCGCGTCGATGATTGACAGACGCATCGCCTGCAAGGCCGGGAAAATGCCAGCAGCGACCCCGGCGCCGACCATCAATGCGATGCTCGCCAAGATCGCCGTCGGCGAAAAATAAACACCGGGCAGAAATGCGCTCGCCGCAACCGCGATCCCCCGAGTCACGAACCAGCCGACGCCGATGCCGAGCAAGCCACCGATGAGCATGATCAGGATCGATTCCGAAAGCACGATGCCAAGCACGGTGCGGTCACCGAATCCGAGGGTCTTGAGGACTGCAAGTTCCGAAATGCGCTCGCGCACTGACTGCGACATGGTGTTTCCCGAGACCAGCAGCAGGGTAAAGAACACCGCACCGAGAATCAGCGTCACGATAAGAGCAATGTTGCCGAACTGCTTCGCGAAAGACTGTGCGAATGCGGCTTCGGTACTCGTCTCAGTCTGGTTGCGCGAATTCTCGAACTGCGTATCGATCGCGTTCTGCACCTGCACCGGGTCCGCGCCGCGTTCGACTCGCAATATGTACCAGCCGACGAGCCCTTGACCGAACGCACGCGCTTCATCGAAATAATCGTACTGGAATAGAAACAGTGCCGAACTGCCGCGCGGGTCGTCGGACGCAAAGATACCTTCGATGTCGAACTCCCAGGTGCGTCCGCCGTCTGCCTTGGTCCAGATCGTCGCCTGGATCGGAATCCGATCACCGACCTCCCAGCCGAATGTGTCGGCGAGATCCCGGCCTACCACCGCTCCCGTGCGATTCTTCACCCAGGCCTCGAACTGTTCTTCGGGCATCTTGAACTCGGGGTACATCGCAAAATACTCGTGTGGATCGACCGGGAATTGTGGGAACTGGTTACGGGGTTCCTGGTAGTAGCCACCGAACCAGGTCGAGTGCGTGACGCTGTGTACACCTTCTGTCGCTTTGATTCGGTTCTCGTAAGCGATCGGAAGCAAATTGATCAGTGATATCTTGTCGATAATGATCAGCCGCTCTGCATCCGCCGCTTCGGCGCCGTACTTGAATGCGTAGCCAAACGCAGATAGCAACGCGAATAGCAGGAAAGCTACAAACACCGACAAGATCGTCAGCGATGTGCGGATCTTCTTGCGCCAGGCGTTCTTCCAGATGAACCCGAAGTACTTCACGCGGCCTCCCTCGCCTCGAGCGTGCCCTTGTCGCAATGCAGGATTCTGTTGGCATATTCGGCCGCCTGGGCATCGTGCGTGACCATGATGATGGTCTTGCCGTGCTCGCGATTGAGAATTTGCATCAAGCGAAGGATCTCGTCGGCCGTCTCGCGGTCAAGGTCACCGGTTGGTTCATCACAAAGCAACAGCGACGGGTCCGAGACGATCGCCCTTGCGATCGCAACTCGTTGCTCCTGACCGCCCGACAATTCTCGCGGATAGTGTCGCGCACGATCGGCAAGGCCGACGATGTCGAGCGCGATCCCGGCACGCTCTGCGCGCTCCTTGCCATTGAAACTCGTCAGCAGCAACGGCAACTCGACGTTCTTCTGTGCCGTAAGCACCGGCAACAGGTTGTAAAACTGGAAAATGAAACCGATGTGCGTGGAGCGCCAGTGAGACAACTGACTATTGGACATGGAGGTTAGTTTGGCTCCGCCGACGCTGATCGTACCGGCGGTCGGCCGGTCGAGCCCGCCGATCAGGTTGAGGAGCGTCGTCTTGCCTGAGCCCGACGGGCCCATTATCGCGATGAAGTCCCCCTGCGGGATACGCAGATCCAGGTTATGCAGGACTTCGACTCTCTCCTTGCCCTTCTGGTACGTACGGCTGACGCCTTCGAGTCGGGCCAGTGTGTCTGTCATTGTCGCTTCCTTCTAATTGGTCTTGACGTTCTGCCCACCACTGAGCGGGCCGTCGGCCGTGCGCACGATCGTCTCTCCGGCAACGAGCCCGGTCGTTACGAGCACTTGTGGCCGGTCGCGGGGGCCGCCCAGTACGATCGAGCGCCTTTCGACGCTGCCGCCACGCACCAGCCAGACGAAATCGCCGCTCGCATCAGAGCGCAGCGCTTCGCCAGCAATCATGACGCCCTGAATTTCCGTTACTGAATCTTGCTGCGCATCGGCGCCGAGAAACGACACCTTCACGCCCATGTCGCGTAGTACGCGCTCGTCACGCTCGAGAAAACCGATTCGTACACGTACTGTCGCTTTTTGCCGGTCGGCCGTCGGTACGATCGCAATAACTTCGGCCGGTATGCGCCAGCTCGGGTAGGCGTCGAGTACCGCCGACACGCCCTGTCCTGCTTTGACCCTCTGTATATAAGACTCGTTTACGTCGACTTCGATCTCGAGCGAGTCGGTGTCGATAATCGTACAGATGCCCGTGCGCGTGAAGCCACCGCCCGCCGAGATTGGCGAAATCATTTCACCGGGTTGCGCGTTCTTGGAGACGACTATGCCGGTGAACGGTGCCTTGATCGTCATATTGGACAACGAATCCTCCGCCACCGCGACGTTGCTGAGTGCGACCTCGACATTCTCGCCGCCGGTCCCGAGCCGGGCGGCGAGCTCATCGTAGACGGCTTCCGCCGTATCCAGACTCGACTTGCTCGCGAGGTCTCGCTCCGCAAGGTCCCGCAGCCGATTGCGCTCCAGACGCGCATTACGTAGCTGCGCCTCGATCTCGGCCAGTGATGCTCGTGCCGAGTCAGCCTGCGCGACGGCAAGCGCCAGCAGTGCCTGCTGCGTCGTATCATCGAGGGTCGCGACGACCTGGTCTTTCTCGACTCGCATACCTTCTTCGATGAACACCTCGAGGACTTTCCCTGTGACCTTCGAGGAGACGGTGGCCTGACGCCGGGCGACGACGTAGCCGGAGGCGTCGAGCACGCTGCTGGCCGCCGCAACGCTCGGCGGCTTGCGCGCGACGTCGGTTTCGACGAGAACGGCGGCCGTTCCAGGTCGGAGAAACGCCCACCACAGCACGATGCCAGCGACGAGGACAAGGCCGATCGCCGGAAGCAACCAGCTGCGGCTCGTCTCGGCGGGCGCGCTGCGATCGATCTTAAGCTGGCTAATACGTTCCGAGGGATCTGCCATGGTTATCGTTCTTCGATGCAGGAATACATTTTGTGCCAAACTCGTGACGTAAGCCATGCGAAAAGCGCATTTTGTGCATATGGCAGGAAATCGGCGTGCGTGTTGCAGTCATAGGTGGAAGCGGATTTGTCGGGGGTTACCTCGTTGATGTTCTGCTCGATGCAGGACACGAGCCGTCGCTACTGGTCCGGCCAGGCAGTGAGCACAAGGTTCGACGTGCCGACGCATGCCGGATTACGGTCGGTGATCTGGCGGCCGCAGGTGCAATCAGAACGGTGCTCGATGGTTGCGGCGCCGTGATCTACAACGTCGGCATCCTGCGGGAAAATCGTCGCCACGGCATCACGTTCGAGGAGATGCACTACAGGGGAGCTGTTCGAGTCATCGACGCGGCAAAGGAGGCCGATGTTTCGCGATTCGTGATGATGAGCGCCAATGGTGTCCGGCGCCCCGGCACGGGTTACCAGGAGACCAAATTGCGCGCCGAGGAGTACCTCGAAGGCAGCGGACTCGACTACACGATCTTTCGGCCGTCGGTGATCTTCGGGGATCCGCGCGGAACACTGGAAATCGCGACCCAGCTGTATCGTGACATGATTCGTGTGCCGGTACCGGCCGTCGGGTTTCACACGGGTTGGAATCCAGCAAAAGGCGAGGTGCTCATGTCGCCGGTACACGTAGAAGATGTCGCCGACGCATTCATCCTCTCGCTGAACAACATGGAAACCGTCGGCAAGGCCTATGAGTTGGGCGGTCCCGAGATACTCTCGTGGACGACGATGTTACGTCGTGTCGCAGGGGTAGTCGGCAAAAAGAAAATCATCCTGCCGATGTCGATCGGTTTCATGAAGCTGGGCGCCACCTTGTTTGACTGGCTGCCGTTCTTTCCGGTTACGCGCGATCAGCTGACCATGCTTGCCGACGGCAATGTCGTTGACCCGGCCCAACTGCAGATATTGCTGGGGCGCGAATTGCGTCGATTCGATACAGGAAACCTGTCCTACCTCAAGCAGCCGGTGTCTCGGGAAGGAACTTGAATTGTGGGTTGAGGTTTAGCGTACGAATCAGGAAGTCACGGAATTCAGGTAGCCTGCCAGAATCGATAACGTTGATACCGTACAAACCGGTCAATTTGTCTACGAGATCGAGTGCAGCAGACGTATCGGTCGCGGGTCCGGCGACGAGATCGGGTTTCAGGCCATAGGCTTGCTGCACGCCGACAACGGCATAAGGATCCGTTGCGCAGACGATGAGGCAATGCACGCTGTCACCGAGCAGCTCGATTGCCGCAGCGCCGTTGTACGGCTCGAGCGGCGATGCCCCCGCTTCGACAACAAGAAAATCGGCATTGCACCCGGCGATATGGCTGAGCAAAGGTCGAATGGCCGTCCGGAATTCGTCGGCCGGGACGACCGTCGACGGCAAGCCGGCATCGACAAAGTCATAGATCTCCGCTGCGCCGTGGTCCCGGAAAGTCAATATGTCACGATAGCGTCCCGCCCCGGTGAGCTTCGAGCCTATGACCTTGAAGCCGAGATCGGACAGCACCTGGCAGGCGACCTTTCCGGTCATCGTCTTGCCTGCCGACATCGAGGTTCCTACCAGCAATATTGTCGGCACGTCGAACGTTCTGGTGTCGGCTTGCAGCGCGAAGTCGCTCATACACGTCTTGTTGCCGCTGCGTGTGAGGTGCCCGACGTATCTCAATGAAACGGGCCGCGGCAGCAGTTTCGAGTACGAGGTGAAACGCCCGAACAGGGCCGCCCCTGTCATTGCGTGCATCTTGCCGCCATTGATTTCCATCCAGCTGCCGGCCCCTTCGAGGGTTGCCGCGCGGTGTCCGAAGGCCCCGATGACTCTGTCGCCGGCCTCGACCGGGATCATTTCTCCCGTCGTGCACTCGATGTTGTAAAGCGCCGTCGGCGTACCCGTGACTTCACCTTCGACATAGTCGCCGTTTGCCCACAGGGACCGATTGAGTGCGTGAACTTCGTAAGGAACCTGATGAAAGTCCGCGATGCGAGCGAGCGAGCCGTGAATCTGCTTGCTCATTGCGCGACCTTGGTCGGCGGCGACAATAGCAACAGGGTCAGCAGTGCGGTGCGCTCCAGTGTTTTGTCGATGTACAGGAACTCGTGTTCTGCATGTGCGCCGTCACCGACGGGCCCCAATCCGTCCAGTGTGGCTGTGAATTGACTGGTCGTATTGCCGTCCGATCCGCCACCGGCACAGGCGGATCGCAGTTCGAGACCGAGTTCATTGCCGAGTGACTGCGCCTGATTCCACAGAGCTACGTTACGCGGTGTTGCTTCCATCGACGGCCGGCCAATGTACCCCTCTATGTGTAGTCGAACGCCTGGCGTCGCCGGCTCGATGCCATGAATGGCCTTCTGAATTGCGCGACCGGCCGCAATAGTCGGAACCCGTACGTCGACGACCGCTGTGCTGTGCGGCGCGATAACGTTAGGTTGGATGCCACCGTCGATCGTGCCAACATTTACCGTGATTCCCTTATCCGGATCGTTCAGCGCGAACAGTGTCTGAATGACATGCGACAACTCGAGTATGGCACTTGCGCCCCCTTCCGGGTCGAGGCCCGCATGTGCCGCCTTGCCGTGCACGGTAATGGTGAATCTGCCGATCCCCTTGCGCTCGGTCTTGATCTCACCGTCCACGCCCAATGCCGGTTCGAGTACGAAAGCGCGCGCTGCGCTGCGAGCGAGCATGCGGACGTAAGTGGTCGATGAACGACTACCGATTTCCTCGTCGGCATTGATAAACACCACCGGGGTCAGCGGTGGGTCAAGATCCAGTTCGCGAATGGCACGCAACGCGAGGACCATCTGCACAAGTCCGCCCTTCATGTCGAAAACGCCGGGGCCATGAATGGCATTGCCATCGACGATGAACGGCCGACTCTCTATCGTGCCAACCGGCCAGACGGTGTCGTAGTGTCCGATGAGCAGCTGGTTGCTATCTCCCCGGCGCCGTTTGGCGGGTCGTGCGTAAACGTGCTGCGGCCCACCAGTAACGCCTGCTTCCCTGACCTCGAAGCCGACATCCATGAGAGCTGCGGCGAGAATGCGCCGCACACTGTCATGGCACTCCGGCAGTGACGAAGGGGATTCGGCTTCGACCAGTTGCCTGGACAACGATATCAGCGAGGCTTCTTGTTCGTTGATGAATTTTCGTACCTGATCGACAACGACGCCGTACATTTCGCCATCACTTTTTCATTTCGGCGGGAAACGGGAAAGCGTTGGAACGATCGATGCTCGCAAATCGGCCGGGGGCCAGGTACGCGAACAGCGGAGAGTCATGGATGACTTCCTGGCTGTCGTGCTCCGAAGCGCGGAGGAACGACGACTCCGCGTAAGCTGCGATAATCTCGCCGGTGATTAGACAATTTTCGCCGAAGCCGGTGACGGTTTTGAAGTGCTTGCACTCGAAATACAGGTACGCGTCACTGATAAATATGCCGTGGACTTGTTTCGCTGCGAAAGTATCGAAGTAGTCGAGGATCGGCTTGACGCCGTCAATGCGCGGAGACGCGGCGAGACTCGTGTACAGGACCTGCGACGGCTTGGGATAGCTAACGGTGAATTCACCGGTGCGAGTGATGTTGCTGCAGGTCGCGTGGCTGGGGGCGCAAACGAAGCCGAAGTAATTTTGCCAGCCCATCGGCGTCACCATGTGTTTCGGCGCGAGATCCGGTGAGCCGTCCTCGTCTATCGTGCCTACAAGTACGAGTGGCGCAATTGTGAAGAAACGTTCCCAGACGGGCTCGCTCGTGTCGATATCGACGAGGTGGTCGTTTTTGACTCCGTCGCTCAATGTCGTCCGTGCCAGGCGCACTCTCCTCCACCTTAAAAATACTCACCGTCCCGCCGATTGAGAATAGGTAGTTGCCGCGCGCAGCATAAGCTATTGAAAAATAGCTGCTCTTTCTATAAATACAAGTGCCCTTTGAGGCCATCCAAGCCCCAACTCCTGTCAACAAAAATTGTGCAGTACTAGTTCGACAGCATGTAGAACTGCCAGAGGTCCTTGCGGCTCATTCTCAGAAACGGGATGATCGCCAGCTTCCCGGTCGTGCCAATGCTCTTTTCGAGGTATTTCATTTCTTCGAGTTTGGCACGCGTTTCCTCGCCAGCCTTATTCACGAAGCCGGACTCACGCATCATGAGCAGCCCCTTGGCGCGAATCGAGAGCTCGGTATGAAGGCGCAGGTAACACAGGAGATCAGCGACAATGGGCCCTTCGAACTTCTCGCGGAGTGATTGCAGGTAAGTGCCGACCTTTGATGTCGAAAACTCTCCGGAGTTAATCAGCTCGAGCAACTCCGTGTCGGCGTCGAAACCGGCGCCGAGCCAGTTGGAGACAGCTTTGCCGCTGCGATCGAAAACGACGACAAGCAGCAGGGGAAGAAAACCGAGGACAAGCGCCGTATTGACGATTGGGGCGAAGAAAAAGTGATTGAAGACCGAGTGAATAATCGAGGCTATAAGGAAGCCGGGCAGAAGCGCGATCACGCCGAGTGTCGAATGTTGCCGCAACAATGCTCGGGAAATGACGGCGAATATCGCAGTCGCGCCGCCGTGCATGATCGCAGTGCCGAAGCCCCGCACGATCCAGGTACCAAGCTGCATGCCGGGCAGGATCGTCAGGTAGTACAAGTTTTCGAAGATTGCGAAGCCGGCGCCCACCGCGAAGCCGAAGATGGCGGCATCAACGAGGAAACCGACGCGATTGCTGCGAATCAGTCCCCAAACGATCAGCGCCTTCAACGCCTCCTCGACGAAAGGTGCGACGTAGCGTGTGTACGCGGTGAAGTCGATCGCGAATCCCTGCAGGCCGATGAGGTTGAGCGGATAACTGGCGACAGCCGCTATACAGCCCAGCGCAATAACTCCTACGACCCACTTGAGTGGGACAAGCTTATAGCTGTCGAGGTAGACGAGGGTGGCGAGGAAACAGCAGACGGGCAGGAGCCCGAGCAGGGCATGTAACGGGAAGTTGGCAGTCATCGCGCCAAAGTCTGTCAGAGTATCTTCAGCGACACCATGAATTCTTCGTCGGACCTGGAGCTATCGAGGTAGCCAACGGCGTAGCCGAATGACAGCGTCATGTCGTACCGCGAATTTACCGTGAAACGAAGGTCCAGCTGCGCGCCAATATTGGCAGCCTCGACTTTTGCTGCACTGTCATCGAGATTGGTGGTCAACGAACTCACAAACAAGGCCGGGCGGGCATAGGACAGGTAAAATCTCGGACTGCCAACCCGCGAAAACCGAAGCGGTGGCAAGCCCCACTCGATCATTCCGCGATAGAAATTGCGTCCCGGAATCGCGTTGAGTTCGAAGCCAGGAAACGCATAAAACTCACGGTAACGTTTGACATTGCCACGATCGACATAGTTGTTGCCGAAGCCACCAAAGAAGAAATTCGCAAATTCATCGAGTTGATCGCCGAAGGCAACGCCAGCCGCATTGCGAAACCAGATCGATGAATTTTTCAAAGGCAGCGCGAAACCGAAGTCGAAGTTGCCGCCGATTTTCGGGATCGTGTCGCTATCGACGTAATTGATCGATGTGGCGATATTCCACTTGATGCCTTTCTCATCATCGACCGCCCCGAGAGAGCGCCGAGCATGTGAAAAACCGAGTCGTGCGTCGAAATTCGTCAGCTTGTCAATAGACGCCGGAATATCCTGGTAGCGTGGTAGCGCATCGATGTTCGCGTGGTGATTCAACTCCATCGAGAGATCGAGTCTGCGGGGTTTGTCATATAACAGCGTCTTGTCATAGCCAACCAGATAGCGCTGTCCCTTTCGGCTTTGTTTAGTCGGTCCGAAGAGATCATAGAAGTCCGCATGGTTAAGTCTTGCGCCAAAACGCCAGGTACCGGAGAGTGGTGAGTTACTAATAACGCTATGCCGATAATCGATTGAAACGTTCGGGCGCTCATCAGATGGCAAATCGCTGTCGATACTGTAACTCGCAGCGATACCGAGAGTATCGAGACGGATGGGATCAGAGAAGTTCGCTTTCAGGCCCAGCGAGACGGAATCCTTGTATCCCAGAATTACGGGGAAAATCGACTCAAGCCCCATATTTCTGGCGGGAACGTATTTGCCTTCGGCGACGATCCGCGATTCGGCAGGAACGTCATCAGCAGATTCGACACGCCACTCCTCGAGTTGCGGGTGCTTCTTGATTGTCTCGGTGCCGAGAAACGTCACCGCGGCGACATCTTCAATAGGTTGTGCGACGATTTTCGTCGGCACAAGGCCGTCACCAGAGTAACGGAACGCGATCAGCGTCTCATTGTCGAGAGGGATGGGGCGGAACAGGCCAGTCTCAGAGTTGCTGACCGCTTCGAGTTCGCCGGTTGCCAGTTCGTATCGAAATATGTTCGCGACGCCCGTATAGTATGAGCTGCCGAAGAGAAACCGGCCGTCCGGGGAGAATACGAACCCTTCCGGCACCGCCTGCCCGAAACTGAAAGTGTCAACAGGCTCGAGCTTATCGTCGAGCAACTCGTCGAGCCGATAGACTTCGAGCGACTGATTGCCCTGAATATCACCGAAAGAGCCCGACAGCAGCTGTCCGTCTGGCGAGATGTCGAGGTCGTACGCAATCGTACCGTATGGAAACGAGTGCACGAGATGCCACTCTTCGTAAGGGTAGGGGATGCGAACCAGCGAGGCATAGCCGTTCAGGTGCCGGATTCCCCAAATCGAACGATCAGCATGATTGAACACAATTTCGCCGATGCGCGCGTCATGCAACAACATTCGCGCCTTGCCCGTATTGATGTCGAGGACCATCAGGTCGCGATAGGCATAATTATCGGCCGTGTAAAACGCTGTCTCGGACGCCCCATCGTAGGCTACCGAGCTGACCCGGTAGACCATGGGAACCTTGATATCCTCGAGGTGCCGGACCTCCCTCGTATCAAGCGAGTATTCGCCAACATGAGCGACAACACCGGGATAGCGAATGCCTGCGATCAGGCTGTTTCGCTCCGGGTCATAGTAGGCACGAGACACCGAGCCCAGGCCGTTATCCGCGAGATCTTCATAGGGTGTCGTGGGGAATTCGCGAATTGCCACCAGATTCTGTTGCTGGAATTCGTGCTCCCAGTCGATCCACTCCTGCCAGGCATCATCAAGCGGCAGCCCGAATACACGCTCGAATTCCTTCGCGTAGGAACGTTCGCTGTCATCGGTTCGTTTGATCCATTCGATCAGCATCTCGGGCGAGCGGCTATATGCGAGGTAGCTCATGAATCGGCCACCATAAAGGTAGGCGTTTGAGCCCACCTGGAAATCAACGCTGACACCTTCGGCCACTAGGCCCAGCGGATCGTAGAAGTGCGCGCCATCGCGGACCATCGAACGGAACATCATTTCATCGTACGGCCCTTGCGCCCTGCCGAGCCCGCCGGCCATCCAGGTTTCCATGAAGACGGCAATTCCCTCGAGGAACCACCGCGGGCTGGATTTTCTCGGGGCCGTCAGATACTGGTAAAAAATCGTCTCAGGGTGTTCGGCCACCGGCAAAACCTTGCCCCCGAACAACTTGCGATACCGAACATCCGCAGCGGCCGGTTGGTCTGTCGTTGCAATGTGAACCATCTCATGGTTCATAAGCGTATACATACGTTCGGCTGGCGCCGTGGTTTCAAACGTGAGTGGGATGGGGGCGATGTCGACGATCACCGAATTTGCGGGCACGGCGCTTGCACCGGCATTGCCGTAGTCGGAAAAGTCCTTCAGCAAGATGGTCGTTTTTGTAGTCGGCTCGTAGCCCAGGATGCTGCGCTGGCGTTCGAGGGAACCGTGGAAGGTCTGGATGATGCGCGGTACCAGATAGGTCTCGGTCGGGTGGAAATACAACAATCGCAAGTCCTCGGTCTCGACCGAGCTGAGGCCTTGTGAGTTAACCCCAGGAGTCATGCCGAGAAGAGAGACGGCAAGCAAGGAGCAACCGATTTTTTTTATTTGCATGCCACGCCACTCCCCCAACGTGCGCAACTGGAAAGGATACTGCGACATTAATCGTCGCAGTATCCTCTTTTCTTAGTATGCGCCGCCGTTCGAACTTTCTTTGGCTAGCGAATCCCCGCTTATTCTTAGTGCTGTTATCTAAAGGATTCGCTTGCCAACGCCTCGGCAAATGCAGCGCTTCCTGCCAGCTCCGCAAAGGCTGCACTACCTGCTAACTCGGCGAAGGCGACATTGCCTGCCAATTCTGCAAAGGCAGCATTTCCCGCCAGCTCGGCATAAGCTGCATTACCGGCCATTTCTGCGAACGCGGCGTTGCCCGCCATTTCTGCGAACGCGGCGTTGCCCGCCATTTCTGCGAAAGCGGCGTTGCCTGCCATTTCTGCGAACGCGGCGTTGCCTGCCATTTCTGCGAACGCGGCGTTGCCTGCCATTTCTGCGAACGCGGCGTTGCCCGCCATTTCTGCGAACGCGGCGTTGCCCGCCATTTCTGCAAAGGCTGCATTACCCGCCATTTCTGCAAAGGCTGCATTACCCGCCATTTCTGCGAAGGCGGCGTTGCCCGCCATTTCTGCGAAGGCGGCGTTGCCCGCCAATTCTGCGAAGGCGGCGTTGCCCGCCATTTCTGCAAAGGCTGCATTGCCCGCCAGTTCTGCGAAGGCTGCATTGCCCGCCAGCTCCGCAAAAGCAGCACTGCCCGCCAGCTCGGCGTAAGCGGCATTGCCCGCCAACTCAGCATAGGCTGCGTTTCCAGCGAGTTCTGCAAATGCGGCGTTACCCGCTAACTCGGCAAATGCGGCATTGCCCGCGAGCTCGGCAAATGCGGCGTTTCCGGCCATCTCAGCGAATGCGGCGCTTCCGGCCAGTTCAGCAAAAGCAGCGTTACCTGCCAGCTCTGCAAAAGCGGCGCTTCCGGCGAGCTCAGCAAAAGCCGCGCTTCCGGCCAGTTCAGCAAAGGCAGCGTTGCCAGCCAGTTCAGCAAAGGCTGCACTACCGGCCAATTCTGCGAATGCGGCACTACCTGCGAGTTCAGCAAAGGCAGCACTGCTGGCCAGCTCAGCGAACGCGGCATTTCCCGCGAGTTCTGCGAATGCGGCACTGCCCGCCAGCTCAGCGAAGGCTGCGCTTCCGGCCAGTTCCGCAAAGGCCGCGCTCCCCGCCAGCTCAGCGAAGGCGGCGTTTCCGGCCAATTCCGCAAAAGCGGCACTTCCTGCAAGCTCTCTGAAGGACTCGTCCTTGATCATCCTGTCGAATGAATCGGTCTGCATCAATTCTTGAAGCGTCTGATCCCCAAGCTGAATTTCGTCAGAGCTCGGTTGCTCCGCGCGGTAGCGTTCGGCTGGCGCGACTGTGCCGGTTACCTCATCGCCGGCGGGAAAAATGCCGCCGAAGTAGGCGACCGCAATCAAAACGATTGCTCCGATTACGACGGGAATTGCTTTGTTGCTCGTAGTCATTTTCAGTCCCCTTCCTGCCCGTCAGTCGGGCTGTTTTGCTACTTAACCTATGCGTAGTACTCGCCAAGGTTAAAAAAGTTGGTCAACCAGGCCTCGTCGGCTAGTCGGACTCCCCATAATTCAGCTTTGCCTCATGGATGAGCTCGCCGCCCACCATGAATTGCAGGTTAATCGTTGCGGGCCTCAGGCCCGGATTGTTGAGATACACGGCGTAGCGTCGCTTGCCGCCCATCTCCAGGGTCACGGCGCCGGAATCTGCGGCGATGCTCGTGCCACTGCTTTCGAGTTGGGCAAAACCATTGAACCAGATCGACTTGTCCGAGTATTCGGCACGGATCTGGACCGGCTGCTTCGCACTGAGATCGAAGTCGACGATGAGAATAGGCCCGGTGCTGCGCAGTGACACGGTACCGGCGACCTCACTGGTGTCGACGGAGATCGTGCCGTGCTCCGGAACCACGAATTCGGAACTGGTGATGGTGCCGACAAGTCCCGTGACGTCATCGAAGGCATCACGGGATATCTGCCCGGAATCAATCAGCGCGAGCGTGAGCGCTACGCCAGCCGCGAACATGCCGATGTAGCCCAGCGCGGGACCCGAAAAAATACGCTGCAATACGCCAGGCGCGGGCGTGGGCGCAGACTTTGCAGGTGCCATATTAAAGAGTATATGCCTGAGGTGCGGTGGCGGATCGATCTCGGGCAGGCCATCGAGAGACTGGCACAGCGTCGCAAGGTCTTCGTACACCGCCCGACCCTCGTCGCTCTCCACCAGGAACGTCTCGAGCTCTGCTTTGCCGGCCGCATCGATCTCGCCATCGATGGCCGCCTGTATCAGCTCGAAGTATCTCGGGTCGATAGTCATCTGTGTAATCCACTTTCTATCAGGGTTTCCTGCAACAGCTGGCGTGCCGAGTACAGCCTTGATTTGACCTTCTTCTCGGGAATTTCGAGAACTTCACTGATCTCCTGGTAGCTGCATCCGAAAAGATGCTTCAGGACGACTACTGCTCGATATTCCGGACTGATTGTCATCAATGCTGCTTGCATGCCTTCACTCAGTTGTGCGTTGCTTGCCTCTTGCTCGGGGCTGCCCCTGGTGTCTGCCGTGTCACCGTCGAGCGCATCCAGCCTGCTCGACTTCTTGAGCCAGTTGATGGATTCATTCAGCGTGATGCGATAAATCCAGCTGAAAAAACGGTACTTCGGATCATATTGATCGAGGTGCTCAAAAACCTTGAGAAACACTGTTTGCGTGACATCTCGCGCATCGTCCGGACTATTGAGCATCCTGTACGCTGCGTTGAAAACCGGTTTCTCGTATCGGACCAGCAATATTTCGAAAGCTTGCCGGTCACCCTTACTGCACCGCTCCATCAGCTTTATGTCGTCTGGCTTATTCATACATACAGCCGGCCGCCAGAAAAGTTGGCCGTAGATTCCCCTTGTGATCCGGTCGAGATTTACAGAGTTTCTATCTCGAAGATCGCGTTAAAGCCCGAGTAACGGAAAATGTCGTATATGTGCTTGTTGACGTTAATTATTTTTAGAGCCGCACCGCTCTCGGACAATCGTTTTTGTGTTTTCAACAGTATAGCCAACCCGGCGCTGGATATGTATTCCAGATGCTCAAAGTCGGCCGTACAACTGGCGCTCAGACTGCCCATGAAGGCTTCTGCCTTGTCGCTTTGCGCCGCATCGAGACGCCCGCGGCAAACAACCTCGCCGTTATCCCCAAAGTTGATCTCAAACATCGTCTGCTTGTGCCTCCTTGCTGAAACGGATTCTACTCCGCCCGTCCCGGTGGTCGTACTCCAGGCTGTCGACCATATGTTGAATCAAATGCAGGCCGAGCCCACCCGGTTTGCGCTCCCCGAGTGATGCGTCGGTGTCGACGCCCGGGTCCCTGGTGACGTCGAATTTTCTCGCGTCGTGATCCGTAATCGTTACCGTAACGCCCTGATTTACAATTTCCACGTCGATACGGATGTCTTGCTGGGCTCCCGGGTTGTAAGTGACCAGGTTGACGTACAGCTCTTCCAGGGCCAGGTGAATCGGGAAACGAACCGAGTCATCAACGTCGTTTTCCACCATCATGTTCTCGGCGAACTGGTATATCTCGCCAAGATTGTCAACGTCTCTGCTAAACGATTTTTCAGTCATGGTTCTAGGCCTGCCTCCGCACCAATACGATCGTGATGTCGTCCGCCTGCGGGGCCTTGCCGCCGTGCAACCGGGTTGCCTGCATGATGGCGGGGACGAGTTCCTCGGCGCTGCCTCCGGGCATGGCGTCTATTGCGGATGCCACTCCTTTCTGCCCGAACTGTAAGCCGACCTCGTTTTCGTATTCGTAGATACCGTCCGAGATCAGGCCGAGAATATCGCCCGGCTCCAGTTTGATCGAAACTGCTTTGCCAAGATTGTCCTGTGCCATGTAGCCGAGCGGAAATGTCGACGGCTCATGCCAGTCGTAAGACTTCGTGGCTGCGTGGTAGTGCATGATCGGGCCCTGGCCTGCCGAATGAAATTGCACCTCATGTTTCTTCGCATCGAACATCCCGAAAAAGGCGGTCACGAAGCGATCGTCGGGCAGGTCCTCGACGAGTTGATCGTTGACGTTGACGAATACCTCGTCGAGACTGGCGCCAAGACGAAGAGCGACACGCAGCATCGCGCGAACCTGCGTTGCGCTCAGAGCAGGGCCGATGCCGTGGCCCGTCGCATCACCCATTAGCAGGAAGAGCCGCTTGTCGGAGAGTGGCACGAGATCGTAGAGATCGCCACCCGTCTGATCCGTGGGCGAAAATGCGCCGGCGAATCCGTAACCGTCGATATCCGGCATTTCCTTGGGCAAGGTTCCCATCTGCACGTCGCGGGCGACCGTGATCTCGCGATCGAGTCGTTCCGTCGCGATCATCGACTCGATAAGGCTGGCACGGTGCAGGACCACGGCCGCCTGGGCGGCGAGCGCAGTCGCGACGAACTCGTCCTGTTCGTCGAAGACGCCTTCGTTTTTGTTGAGGATCTGCAGAACGCCGACCAGCGTGTCCTCGAAACCAATCAGAGGAATCGTCAACATGCACCGCGAGCGGTAGCCGGTCTCTTTGTCAATGGCGCGATTAAAGCGATCGTCCGCATAGCAGTCCGGGACGTTGATGAGCTTACGCGACATTGCCGACTCACCGACGATGCCTTTATCAGCCGGGATGCGAATGCTGCCGAAATTGGTCGCGACGCGCACGACCAGTTCGTCCGAATTTTCGTCATAGAGAAATACCGTGCCACGGTCTGCCTCGAGCACATCACGTGCTGCATCGACAACTTCGGTCAGCATATTGTCGAGATCAAAAGGCGCACTGAGCTTTCGAGTGACTTCGAGAACGCTCCGAAGTGCCTTCGCTTCGCTGACTTGCCGGGTCACGCCTGTTTATCCCAGTCGATCTCTGTCATCGGAAGCCGCAAGTACTTGATCTCGATCTCGGATATTCGCGCGACCATGCGTTCGGCCGTTTCAGGAATCTCGAATGTCGAGTGGTCGATCGCGCGCTTGGTGACCAGCGTCTCAGCTTTTACGGCAAGGTCTTCACCCAGCTTCGATGCCGTATTCACCGGGTCGCCAAAGAAATCGATGTCGCCAACCAGCAGCACGCGCCCGTAATCAATGCCGACAGACAGATAGATCTGCTCCGCAAGACTGAATTCTTCGTTGTGCGCGAACAGTTCGGCATTCACGGCGAAACTCGCCGTTATGGCATCGTCCGGACGCTCGAAGAATGCGTAACAGTTATCCGCGTCACACTTGATTAACAGGCCATTGTTGTCCGCAATCAGCGGCGCAATGATCTGCCGGGTACGGTGGATCATCTTGAGGAAGTGGCAAACACCAATTTTTCTCGACGTGCTCGAAAAGCTCGCCATATCGGAAATGAAGACCGCACCCTCAACACCGAATTTCTCCCAGATGGCCGCCCGTGCCGCTTCTATTTCGTCGTGTTCGCGAAGATTGGCGAAATCGGTAATCAGGCCGTCGAATTCGCGGTGCCCCGTCAATGGGTTCAGATGCAGGTCGTCCGCCATGTTCTCCCCAGTATTTTTATTTTTCGAATAGTCGCGGAATACCAAGTATATCGCGGATTTAGTTCGATTTTTCTGGCGGTTGCGGTGAGGTTCCCGACTAGCCTCCCTTATTCTGCGTACGCCAGGCACGCGGCGTCATATCGTGTAGCTTTTTGAACGCCTTTACGAACGAAAGCTCGGACTGATAACCGACATGTTCGCCGACGTCTGCGACAGACAGGTTTGTCGTCGTCAGCAACTCGCGAGCATTGCGCATGCGTAGTCGTGTCAGGTAGTCGAAAAAGCTCGTTTGCAACAGTTCGGTGAATTTGCGGGCAAATCCCGAGCGCGACATCGAGGCCGCTTCGGCGGCTCGTTCGATGGTCCAGTCGCCGCCCGGATTCTGATGGATCTGTGTCAGTGCGTTCGAGATGCGCTTGTCACTGAGTGCGGCAACGATCCCTGAGCGGTCGGAGCGGCCGAAGTCCACTCGCAACAGCTGCACGAGCAACACCTCGGTCAGCTTATTGACCGTCAGCGCACTGCCTGGTGCCCCGGACATGAACTCGGCGCTAAGGTGGTCGAGCGTACGGGTAAGCCAGGGCCATTCTGTCAGCTCATTCCCGCGCAGGATGACGAAACGGGGCAGGGCTCGCATCAGCAAGTCGTCCCTGGTGTTTTCGAACGCGCAGTAACCGCAAAGCAGCAGCGTCTGCGTGTCACCTGCCTCTTCGCTGCGCATGACGTGGTCAACACCCGGCGCCAGGAACACGAAGTCGCCGGGCACCAGTTCATGCACCTTGCCGTCGACCGCAATCTGGCAGTGACCACGCCGGACGAGGTGGAACATTGCGCGCTCTTCACCGGCGTAAGGCAGTTCCCAGGGCGGCACCAGGAAATCGCAGAAATACACACTGCCGGTCGCCCGCAATCCTCTGAGGATGTCAGTCAGGACTTCCATATTCGCTTTAATGTCTCTTTGAGATAGACGATTGATAGCATAATTAGGTGATATTAGCCATAGATCGTTCATACCAATCGCAGCAGAATACGCCCCACGCAGAAACACACACAGGAGTGAGCGCCATGCAACACACAGAGATCTACTTCAAGAGCTGGTGCCCCTACAGCCGCCGTGCGTTGCGGCTTCTGGATCGCAAGGGCGTCAACTACACGGCCATCGACGTGACCGACGACCGCGAGCGTGAGCTCGAAATGCGCGAACGCGCAGGTCGGACGTCCGTGCCACAGATTTTCGTCGGCGACCAGCATCTCGGCGGCTACGACGACATTGCTGCGCTCGACAAGGCGGGTGAACTGGACCGGCTGCTCGCCGGGGATCACCAAACCGAGATAGCCGCCTGATCCCGGGCCGCACTCATAATATAAGGAGAATAATCATGAATCATGCAAGAAACGTCCTTACGGCTGGCGCACTGGCGCTGCTGCTCGGCATGGCCGCAGCCGTCGCCGACAGCCATGATCCGCTGGCGAAGTACGCAGACCCGGCGGAGCCGGCATTGCCTGCTACGGACGTCGACATCTCGCTGAGCAATACGGCGCTCGTTATTACTGATCCGCAAATCGACTTCCTGAGCCCTGAAGGCGTGACCTGGGGTGTTGTCGGTGAAAGCGTCACCGAACTCGGTACGGTCGAGAATATCGGCCGCCTGCTCGACACAGCCAAGGCAGAAGGGCTGCCTGTGTACATCTCGCCGCATCATTACTATCCGAGCGACCATGGCTGGCACTTCGAAGGCCCGCTGGAGAAATTGATGCACGCTATCGGCATGTTCGATCGCGAGGGGCCGTACACACTCGAGGGATACGATGGCTCCGGATCGGACTTCATGCCCGAATACAAGGACCAGATACTCGACGGCGAGACAATTATCGCCAGCCCTCACAAGGTGTACGGACCCGAGCAGAATGACCTCGTACTGCAGTTGCGGAAGCGCGGCGTGTCGAAAGTCATCCTTGCCGGCATGTCGGCCAATCTTTGCACCCAGGCGCACCTTTACGAGTTGCTGGAACAGGGCTTCGAAGTTGCTGTAGTTCGTGACGCGACAGCGGCCGCGAAACTACCGGAAGGCGATGGCTACCTGGCGGCGATTACTAACTTCCGCTACGTCGCGAACGGCCTCTGGTCGACCGACGAGGCAGTAACGAGGATCAAGACAGCGCGATAAATCCAGTCTTCCCCCAAAGACACGCGCATGACTGCCCGGGTGAAAGCCCGGGCTTTTTTACACCCAAAAACCGGAGATTCGATCGATCAGCCAGTAACTCGCGAGCCCACCGATTATGTAGCTCGCCGGCGTCGTCAACGATGTCCAATGCACATCCTGACCGTCGGTTTGCAGCACCCGTCTGAGTAGTGGTCGCGCGAGGAAAAAGGCAGCGAGTAACGCCAGGATGAACAAGATCTGGCCGATCTCGACACCGACGTTGAAGAATAAGAGCGCGGTTGGCAGTTCCGTTTGTGGCAAGCCGATGTCACGTAGCACCGCAGCGAAACCAAGGCCATGCAACAGGCCGAACGAGATCGATACTGCTATCGGGAACTGGTATGTCATCGAGTTCTCGTCCCCCTTGGCGATTTCCCAGGCGAGGAATACGACACTCAATGCAATCGCGGCCTCGACAGGCGGCGTCGGAATGCGAATGATATCGAGCGCTGCCAGCGCCAGGGTAATCGAATGCGCGACCGTAAAGCCGGTAATTGTAACCAGCACCTTGCGCGGGGTACGCGCGATCAACAGCAGGCAGGCGACGAACAGCAGGTGGTCGATGCCGATCCAGATGTGCTCGACGCCGAGCAGTGTGTATTGCCCTGCGACTACGAGCATGCTTTCGGCGTCCGGCACTATCCACTCGCTCTCGCTCGGTTTCAGGATTTTTACGTGCTGCTCACCGCTCGCGAGTTTGACCTGGAAAAGGGTCGACAATGACGGATTGATGATCGGGAAATCGATGCTGACAACTTTCCCCGACAGGCCTTCCGGGCAAGCGTAAGTTTGCTGACCGACATACGCTCCGCCGGCTTGCTGCGCCGCCAGGCGCGTGTCGGTTTCGCATCCGGTGGGCATCCCGATGCTTGGCAGCGCGGCATTGGGGACGGTCGACGGCACTTTCCAGTGAACGCTGAAAATGCCCGGTCCCGTTTCGATGATCTCCACGAAATTCGGCCGTGAATCGTGTGCCTGCGCCGCGGAGGCACACGCGATCAGGCACGTAATCAGAAGGACTCGGGCCGTCATTCGCCGTTTTCGAGCTCGTAGTCCATGCGCACGTCGTAGGTATCGACAATCGCCTGAACAGCCAGTTCGTTGAGCTCATTGATGGCGATTCGCTCCGCATCATCGCGTACCGTTGCCTCGATTTCCGAGAGCTCGGGATAGCTACCGTCGGTTCGTCTCGTAAGCATCACGACGTGATAACCATAAGACGACTCGAAAGGTCCGCGCCAGGTCTCGGAATCCGGCTCGAGTTCAAACACGGCGGTCGCCATCGGCGTGCCGAAATGACTGGCGATAAAATCCGCCGTGCGTTCGACATAGTTGACGTTATAGAGAAAGCGTTCGCCGTGCCGCGTACTCTCGGAAAAATGCACGCTCTCACTATTTAGCTGTGCGAGCTTCGTTTCGGCCAGCGCCCGAGCCTGCTCTGCGCCATGTCTGTCGGTACTGAAGTAGACGTGAGTAAACGTGATATATGGTTCGACAAAATAGTCGTCCTTGTTGACCTCGTAGTACTCGGCGACGTCCTCGTCGGATACATCGATGGCGGCATTGACGAAACCGTTCGTGATGAACTGCAGCGACTGGATCAGTCTTTGCTTGATGACGTAGTCATTTGCGTCCATGCCGAGCGCGAGCGCTTCCCGGTGTAGCGCCTCTTCGCGAACAAAATCAGCGATGAGTAAATCAAGCTCCGTGGCGCTTAGCGCGTCGAGTCGAGCCGCAGCTACTTCAGGGTTGAACGCCTTGGAGCGATACTGAACGAACGTCAGCAGTGTATTGCGGTTAACGACGATGGTCTTGCTGTCCAGATTGTCGTTCGCCGGCGCGACAAGCCCGAACAGGACAAAGAGCCCCATTCCAATGGCCAGGAAGTGCACCAACGGCTCGCGAATAAGATTATTCAAAACGCCTCACCCACGCCGAAATAATACTCTGCACCGTCATCGCCGCCGGCGATATCAGCGGATAGCGAGACGCGATGTTTCTGCGAAACCACGAATCGGGCGCCTATGCCTGCCGCAGGCAGGAAGTTCCGACCGAACTCACTGACGTCCGGGGCAACCTCACCGAAACCGGCGAAGCCCGTGAAAATCCACTTGTCGTTCATTTGCCAGCGGTACTCGCTCTGCAATGCATACATCATCTTGTCCCGGTAGCGTCCTGACGGATAGCCTCGAAGATCCGTGCTGCCACCGAAGGTACTCATAATGAAGAAGGGGGCATTGCCGCTGGTGGTTCGGAAATAGCCGCGAAACGCGAGTACGTCATTCTCACGTACGGGGCGATAGTGATTGACGTTGATCATAAAAGTTTCGGCATCGAAGTCGCCGCCGGCGTCCTTGCGATACAACATCGTGCGGCCGGTCATCATCCAGCCGTTGCGGGGAAACTGCTCATGGTCACGACTGTCGTAGGTGATCGGGATCGTAATGGCGCCGATATCGAGTGAAATTACCGGATCAATGAACGGGCTCTGGTCGAGTACGAGCTTGGGCCGGGTTTCTACGCTGCCACCAACATATCCGAGCCCGACGTAAAGCTTCTTCCAGACGCGGTAGGATGCGGACGCGAAATACATCGGCGCTTCCTGCAGGATATCCAGTGAAACGCCGAGATCATTTGCGGCGCCGGTGCCGTAGAAACGATAGCGGACGTCCATGTAGCCAGCGCCCGCCTTTACCCGCAAGTTGTCGTCCAGAAGGTGCAGATTGGCGCCGCCGCCGTAGGCATAGCTGCCGTTTTCCGCGTACCAGGCGAATCCACCGAGGAGAGATGGCGCAGTTTCGCTGTCTTCTTTTTTCGATTCGAAGAAATAGCCGCCGGCGAGCGCGAGGGTCCAGCCTACCTGTGGTGAGCGGCCGGGGATTGGGGCTATCACCAGGTCATCGGGCCATCTCTCCGCGAATCCCGATAGTGGGCTGCCGACGAAGTCGACATCCGTCAGCTCCATACCGCCATCTGCAAGCGTCTCCGATATGTCAGAGGCGGGGAGATCAAAGTCCTTGTCCTGACTGTTTCCACCTTCGTCATCCTGGCCGTGGGCAAGCTGCACGAAGAGAAGTGCCGCCAGTCCGACAAAGGGGAATCTGCAATATTTCAAGGTGTTGCCCGGGAGTCTAAAAGAACGGCCGCTATGATACCGATCATAGCGGCCGGGTACGTAACAATTTCTGGCTTATGGTGTGTACCAGATCGGCGACGAGTATGCGCGCTCCTGGATCGTTGCCGGATGACCCGTCTCTTCGACAGGGATGTTCAGCGCTATTGCGTCATACAGCGTATGGCGCGGTGTCGGGATCTGCAGCACGCGCACATAATAGAAGGAGGCCTTGGCCGCATTGAAGTCCGGGTCGCTCCATGTAATCACCAGCTCGGGATCGCCGATGCTGTTGCTGTAATTGCCCGTGCTGACGTCAACGGTATTGCCAACGGGCGCCACTTTTCCGTCGGCACCAATCGAGCGACCGTCCGCCATCGCGACGTTGTAGACCTTCTCCTGAGGCATGCCTTCGTCGTCCAGCCAGCCCTTGATGACCTGGATACGATCGAGGTTCGCTCCCACCGGGTCCTTCACGGCGCGAATAAGGAATGACGGTGCCTTGCCTTCAGGAGCCGCCGAGAGATCGCCGCCCATCGGGACCCCTCGCTGATAACCGATCTCGGCAAGGTTACTGCTATGTGCGTCGGCACCGACAAATCCGAAACCGCCGAAGAAACGCAGTGCGATGCGCGGGCCCGTCGTGGCGTAGACCTCCTTGCGCTTCATCGCATCGAACAGGGCCTCACGGGTATTTTCGGGTGCCCATACGGCGGCGAGACCGGCTGCGCCCATATCGAATCCGTTTGTTCCTGGAATGACATCGGCCGCCTTGGTCCCCGGGGTCGAGTCGATTGCCATCTTGCCGTGGAAATTGTCTTCTTCTGCGGATGCCATTGCCGTGTGGGAATCAGTCGAACCGATCATGCCGAACTTGTAGGGATTGCCTCGGCCCCGGCTGTCGAGTACGAGGCCGCGTAACAGTGCCGTACGAGCGTAGTCACCATTTTCGACGATACGCGCTTCCTGGCTTTCGATGACAGCACGGTCTGCGTCACTCAGCTCGCCGAGGAACGCGTCACTGAACATGCTGGGCGCCTCGACGCCCTCGACCGCGATCAGGTGCTCATAGGTCTCGTAATCGGCGAACTCGTCGTTCGGCGACAGGCGCGGATGTGTCTCCGAATCGCCCTTGATCTGCGTCATCTCGACGATGGGCTCCCAACGCATGCGGTGCTTCGAGTACTCTGTGCCAACGCCTTCACCGTCGCTGTCGACCAACGGGAACATAAGTCCGCCGGAGATATTCGAGTTATGCGGGATCGCAAGGAAATCCGCACCGGATTCTGCAGACGTCTTGTCGAGCCAGGCCCACAGGTCCTCGGGGTGCATGCTGTCGAGGCTCGTGTAAGGAATGAACGTCTCACCGTTTGACTTGTTGCCGCGCATGATGACGACGCGGTGCAGGTTCTGCCCCTGCGGCGTTGAAGACCACTCCCAACCCATGAACGCCGTGAACTGGCCGGGCTCATAATGCTTATCCGCGGCGGTCATGATCTCACCCCAGACCGAAGCGTTGATTTCCGGGTTGTTGAGATTCGGGTCGGGCGGTATCACTCCGTTCACCTGTGCGATCAGCTCGCCGAATACCTCTATTTCACGGCCTTCCGACGCGAGCTGCTGGAAGCGTTGACCGGTCTCGGTGTTCGCGACCCGCGGGTCGCCCTGCATCAGCATCGGCACGACACCCATGAACTCGCCATGATCTGAGACAACCAGAAAATCGAGAGGCGTGCCTATCTGGATGCGTGCCTTGTGATACGGGTGCACGACCGGGTAGCCCTTGGCGTAGCGATATGCCGTGTCGGGATCCGCCGAGCGGTTTTGCATCAGGTAAGCATCGGGCGAGTACGATGTGTGCAGGTGCGTGTCGCCCCAGTACAGATTGTTGAGGGGGTTTGAATCAATAGCGGCGGCCGCCTCGGCAACAGGCGCTTCGGCGGGCGCAGCAGTGCCCTCATCGGCGGTTTCCTGTGCCGGCTGACCACAAGCGCCGAGTACCAATGCACATCCAAGTAAATAGAGTGAACGTTTCATGTCACATCCTCCCAATATTGATTACGGTGTGTACCAGATCGGTGACGTGTAAGCGCGCTCCTGGGTTGATACGGGAGCGCCATCGGGAATGTCGATACCGAAACGATACGCGTCGTAAGTCGACCAGCGTGGCGTTGGAATTTCGAGCACGCGCACGTAATAGAACGCGCGCTGATCAGCGTCGAAATCCGGATCCGTCCAGACAACGCCCAATTCGGCCGCGCCGATCGTGTTGGTCCAGCTGGCTGCCGTCGCATCAACGGTGTTGCCAACCGGCGGCAACTTGCCGTCGGCTCCCGGCTGACGATTGTCGGACCAGGTTACGTCGTAGACTTTTTCCCTGAGTTCCTTGCCGTCCTGCCAGCCTTTCACGATCTGGATGCGGTCGAGATTGGCGCCGATCGGGTCACGCACCGCGTAGGCCATGAACGTGGGCGCCTTGCCATCCGGTGCTGCAGTCAGGTCGCCACCCATCGGCACGCCTTTCGAGTAGCCGGCGAATACCGGCTGGCGACTATTGAGATCTGCATCCGTGAAATCGTAACCGCCGAAGAAGCGCACGATCATGCGGCTGCCGGTCGTCGCGTAGGTCTCTTTGCGCGCCATCGCATCGAAGATGGCCTCGCGCGTGTTTTCTGCCGCCCAGACAGCGGCCAGGCCTGAGGCGACTTGCTGCCAGCCCATGATTGTGCCGTTTTCGTTTTGCATGAATGGATGGGTCATGCGATGCGGATTGGGTTCGGCGCCTGAATGTTTGCCGAAAAAGTTATCTTCCTGTGCCGTCGCGAGCGACGTGTGACTGTCGGTCGAGCCGATCATGCCGAACTTGTAAGGGTTGGTGCCGAGGCGGCCCTCGATTTCGAGGCCGCGCTTCAATGCTTCGCGCGCATATTCGCCGGCCAGCATATCGTCGGTCTTGACGGCAGATACATCCAGGTTGCCTATATCCCAGGTCTCGTAGTCCGCGAACTCGTCGTCCGGCGAAAGCAGCGGATGGGTCTCACCATCGCCCTTGATCTGAGTGGCTTCGTAAAGTGGCTCCCATTTGGCGCGGGTCTGGACGTACTCGTCGTCGAGCCGCCGTCCGTCGTACTGCGCCCGCATCGGAAACATGATGCCATTGGCGAGGTTGCCGTTATGGGCAATCGCGAGTACGTCGCCGCCCGTCTTTTGCTCGTATTCCTCGAGCCAGTTCCAGAGATCACGGGGATTGATGCTGCCAAACGGTTTAACCGTTGTGTAAGGCACCATCGAGCCGCCTTTGTCACCATCATCTCTGTAAACGACGACACGATGCATGTTGTTGCCGGTAACGAGCGAGGTCCACTCGTAGCCAATGAAGGCCGTGAACCTGCCCGGATCGTTGTAGCGTTCAGCCGCATCGACTGTACTCGCCCATGCACTCTTGTAGGGGGCGGAGTCCGGTGTATACATCAACGCCGGCGGGAAATTGCCCTGAGAGAACATGCCGATCAGTTCGAGCGCAACGGATACTCCATCGCCACTTTGCACACGTTGGTACCAGTCTTTACCGGTTGGATCTGAAAGTATATGCGCCGCGCCGGCATTCAGGTCCGGGAAGAATCCCATGTTGTCGGAATGGTCGGCGATGACGAGCCAGTCCAGCGGCCGTGAAAGCCGTACAGGGATGCCGGTTGTCGATGTGACTTCGTCGCCACGCGCAAACTGGTAGGCCTCATCGAGTCCCAGGCGGTTGCCGAACGCGCCCGCATCCATCGAAATATCGGTATGCAGGTGGCTGTCGCCCCACAGCGGCATCAGCGCAGTTTGCCGACCGGCGTAGGGTGAGAAGGACTTGCCGGTGTATGCGTCCGAGAGAACTTTCTCCGCGTCGGGCGGCGCCGGCATCTGCGCGAACGCAGTACTGATCGCCATAGTGCTAATCGCGAAGACGGAAGTTGCGGTACTGATTAACTTACTCATGATTTTTCTCTGTGTCGTTATCAAGGCGTGTACCAAATCGGTGAGGTGTAAGCACGCTCCTGCGTCGTAGCCGGAGCATCCGCGGGATGAGTCACGCCGAAGCGGAATGCATCGTACGCTGACCATCGCGGTGTCGGGATCTCGATGACACGCATGTAATAAAACGCGCGCTGATCAGCGTCGAAATCCGGATCCGTCCAGACAACGCCGAGTTCGGCTGCGCCGATCGTGTTCATCCAGGTTGCGTTGGCGACGTCGACGGTATTACCGACTGTCGGCAGCTTGCCGTCCGCGCCGGGCTGACGATCGCCGGACCAGGCGACGTCGTAGACCTGTTCGTGCAAGTTCTTGCCGTCGTACCAGCCCTTGATGATCTGGATACGATCGAGGTTTGCGCCGATCGGGTCGCGCACGGCAAAGGCCATGAAGGTTGGCGCCTTGCCATCGGGCGCTGATGTCAGATCACCGCCCATGGGAACGCCCTTGCCATAGCCGGCAAACGCGGGCTGGCGGCTATTGAGATCCTCATCGGTATAGTCCCAGCCGCCGAAAAAACGCACCATCGGACGACTGCCGGTCGTCGCGTAGGTCTCTTTACGCGACATCGCGTCGAAGATGGCCGCACGCGTATTCTCGGTGGCCCACACGGCCGCGAGTCCCGAGGCAACCTGCTCCCAGTCCATGATCCGGCCGTGCTTGGTCTCCATGACGACGTCGCCCAGGCGGTGGGGGCTGGGCTCAACGCCCGAATGCTTGCCGAAGAAATTGTCTTCTTGCGCAGTGGCCAACGAGGTATGGCTGTCGGTCGAACCGACCATGCCGAACTTGTAGGGGTTTGTGCCGAGGCGCTCTTCGATTGCCAGGCCGCGCTTCAGCGCTTCACGCGCATACTCGCCCGCGAGCATGTCATCGGTCTTGGGTGCGGAGAGGTCCAGATTACCCTTGTCCCAGGTCTCGTAATCAGCGAATTCGTCGTTCGGTGAAAGGAACGGATGAGTCTCACCGTCGCCCTTGATCTGCGTGGCTTCATACAGCGGTTCCCACTTCGCACGTTGCTGGACGTAGGTCTTGTCCAGTTTCTTGCCGTCGTACTGTTCGCGATCCGGGAACATGATGCCGTTGGCGAGGTTGCCGTTGTGCGCCAGTGCCAGGATGTCACCGCCGGTTTTCTCTTCATACTCGGTGAGCCACTTCCACAGGTCGCGGGGGTTCGGGCTGCCCCACGGTGCCGTCATCGTAAACGGCACCATCTGACTGCCTTTGTCGGCGCCGTCGCGGTAAATGACAACGCGGTGCATATTGTTGCCGGTTACCAGCGACGTCCACTCGTAACCGATGAAGGCCGTGAACGTGCCGGGGTCGTTGTACTTCTCGGCGGCAGCTAGCGTTTTGCCCCAGGTGTCTTTGAAGGGTGCGGAGTCCGGCGTGTATGCGAGTTCCGCCGGAAACCGATCCTGCGAAAATGCCATGATCAGTTCGAGCGCGACAGCGACGCCATCACCACTCTTAATACGGTCGTAGTACTCGCGGCCCAGGGGTTCGGCGAGAATGTGAGGGGCCCCGGCCATCAGGTCGGGGAAGAAGCCCATGTTGTCGGAGTGATCGGCGATAACGAGCCAGTCGAGCGGTCGCGACAACTTCGCCGGGAAGCCGCTGGTTGCGACGACTTCTTCGCCTCGTGCAAAACGGTAGGCCGTATCGAGCCCCAGCTGGTTGCCGAAGGCACCGGCGTCGAAAGACAGATTGGTGTGCAGATGCGTGTCACCCCAAAGCGGCATCAGGGTAGTTTGCCGACCGGCGTAGGGCGAAAAGGATTTGCCCGTATAAGCCTCGGACAGCACTTTATGGGCGTCTGGAGGCGCCGGCATTTGGGCAAACGCGGTGGCGCTAACGAATAACCAAAGCGGAATACCACGAATCAGATTGGAAAGGGGGTTACGCATCGCTCGTCTCCTTGCTTGGTATTTTTGTTTCTTGTGGTCGACGTTTGACCAACCGCTCAACTTGTTAGAACTGTTCTAAGCGGCGCGGAAGGATACCGCGAAAACCATTGCCTTGTGTAACAAATCGCCCGAGGTATTGCGATCGTGGATAGTACGAAGGCATTGACTAATTGCTGGACTTTTTATTCTTCGTTAGAGGGCGGTAGGATGTAGCAACGAATCCCGTCCGAGTAATTGCCCGATGAAACATCCGTGGAAGCTGATCGTGATTTTCGCGATGACTGGCTCGATGGTGGCTTGCGGTCCGCAGCCAACCCAGTCGTTGCCAACCGGCGACGTCAACATCGAGGGCCTGCAGGCGGTCACTGCAAGAAATTTCGAAGCAGCGTTCGTACGGCCCGGCGTGGACTTCAGCAATTACAACAAGCTGCTCGTCAACGAACTCGAATTGGCTTTTCGCACGCCTGACCGTTCGCAGAACCAGTTCCCCCTCGGCGAGGATCAAAAGACGCGTTTTCGGGCCGCCATGGCCGTCGCATTCGGTGAGGAGCTTGGTCAGCTGCAGAACCTGGATATTGTCACCGAGCCCGGCCCGGACGTCCTCGATCTGAATGTTCGGGTGCAGGATATTGCCGCTCGCAGTTCCGGAAGACGGGTGGGTGCAATGGGTCGTGCGTCGTTTGCGCTCGAGACAGTCGGCGAGTTGACGCTGGTCATCGAGCTTCGCGATGCGGAGTCGGAAGAGGTGTTGATTCGTGCGTTCGATCGTCGTGCGGTGGAGGGCGCTGCTATGTTGAGCGGAGACAGCGTAATTTCCACCTGGGAAGGGATTGAGCAGCTCTGTCAGCGTTGGGCGTCGCGAGTGCGTGAAGGTCTCGACGTACTGGTCAGCGGCGATTATTGACTTCGGAAATAGCCATAATCCGGGAGGTGGCCATGTCAGAGCGATTCCGTATCGGGAGAATCCTGTTCGCCTGCGTTTGTTTTGCGTTCCTCGCCTCCGCTTGCGCGGGCAAGGACGACGTTACACCCGTCGAGGTCGAGAAACAGGCGTTCGAAGACCTGCGTGAACAGATTCGCGACACCATTGAAAATCCCGCGCGCGAGGCCGAGGCAATCAAACTGGTAACGGCGTTGGAAAGTGACCTCGAAGCGCTGCGTGAGAGCGTTGCCGAAAGAAAGTCGAGAGCCAGGGAATTGAACGCCAATTACGATACGCCGCGTGAAGATTTCGACGCCTTTCTCGAGATACAGATCGAAGAAATCAAGGCAAACCGCGAGAGAGTTTCCAGGACGCGCCAGGCCCTGGTGGCTACGGTCACGTCGGAAGAATATGACGCGATTGAGAAAGCGCGTACCAAAGCCATGAGCGCGGCCATCGCGTCAATTCAGTCAATCTGACCGGGGGAGATCATCATGTTAATTGCAATATTCACGATACTGTTCCTCGGCGGCAGTTCGACGGGACTTCTCGAGTACATCGGCGAGACTGAAGACACGATCAAGATCGTGATGGAGAAGGATGATCGCAGGCAAGGGGCGCTTGGCACCGTCAAGGCGATGCAAATAAGGACCAAGGCGCGCAACAAGCAGGTTAAAAATGCGAGAAAGGAATTCAGCAAGACGCTCGCAAATCACGAAGTGACGATGGCAGACATCGATGCCGTCTGGGACATCTATTTCGTGGAGGTCGAAGACTACAACAGCGACATGCTCGAACTGAGATTCGAGCTCAGGAATCGCGTCACTCGTGAGGAGTGGCAGAAAATGTTCTCGGCCGATCAGTCCGAATAAACATCACTCAACCGGCCCTGCCGGGACTGCAAGAACGCCCCTGGTTGAGGAGTTTGTCTATTCCTTCAGGACCTCTAACAGCGGAGTGCCGACAGCTCCCGACGGTGCCTTGATACTGAGAATCACAGACAGCGTTGCGGCTATGTCTACGGTTAGCACCTGACGATCGACTATTTGCGAGCTCAAGCCGGCGCCCGCGAAGACAATTGGAACGTAAGTATCGTAATTCCAAGGCGACCCATGCGTTGAAGCAACGACGAGTCCATCGAAA